>Ga0207796_1000316_pt1 | contig 19968 bp, 18 predicted proteins | sample Pon1CUnioCityCA_6_FD_187274 | JGI IMG/M metagenome (GOLD analysis project Ga0207796, IMG submission 187274) | Marine sediment microbial community from Union City, CA, USA - Pond 1C Sediment 1 (SPAdes) | ecosystem: Environmental > Aquatic > Marine > Intertidal zone > Salt pond sediment ...
CAAGCCTACAGGGACGTATTCACGGCGTCCCGCTGAACGGCGGACCGGCGGCCTGCGCCTTCCCCGGTGCCCAGAGTCACGAGGACCGCCGAATCTGCGAGATGTCCCGCACCGCACCGCGCGCCGCGGAGGTCGTCATCAGCGCGTAGGCCTGCAGGGCCTGGCTCACGTGACGGTTCCGGTTCGCAGGGCGCCAGGCCCGGTCACCGAGCGACACCATGCGCTCGCGCCGCACCGCCAGTTCCTCGTCGGATACCTCGACCTCGATCCGGCGATTCGGGATGTCGATGCGGATGATGTCGCCCTCCTCCACCAGGCCGATGGCGCCACCCTCGGCGGCTTCCGGCGACACGTGGCCGATCGAGAGTCCGGAGGTGCCGCCGGAAAAACGCCCGTCGGTGATCAGCGCACAGTGCTTGCCCAGGCCCTTGGACTTCAGGTAACTGGTCGGATACAGCATTTCCTGCATACCGGGACCGCCTTTCGGCCCCTCGTAACGGATCACGACCACGTCCCCCTTGACGACACGATCCCCGAGGATCGCCTCGACGGCCGCATCCTGGCTTTCAAAGATTCGTGCCGGACCGGAGAACACCCGGATGACCGAGGTCGGCACACTGGTCGTGTAGCGCAGCTGCTCGGCCTCGAACATGCTCTCGTCGATACCGGCGGTCTTCACGATGCAGCCCTCGGGGGCGATGTTCCCGTAGAGCACGGCCAATCCGCCGTCGCGCGAATAGGCGTGCTCGATATCGCGAATGCAGCCGCCCGCTCGGTCCAGATCGAGATCGTCCCACATCGCGCTCTGGGAAAACGCGACCTGGGTGGGAACCCCGCCGGGGGCCGCCAGATACCGGGTCCGCGCCCGTTCGGCCTCGCTGCGCATCACGTCCCACTGATCCAGCGCGGCGCCGAGGCTCGCGCTGTGCACCGTCGGCAGATCGCGGTGGATCAGGCCGCCGCGATCCAGCTCACCGAGAATACCGAGGACCCCTCCGGCCCGGTGGACATCCTCCATGTGGTATTTCTGGGTGGCCGGAGCGACCTTGCAGATGTTCGGCACCCGGCGCGACAGCCGGTCGATATCGGCCATGGTGAAATCGACACCCGCCTCCTGGGCCGCGGCCAGGAGGTGCAAAACGGTGTTGGTCGATCCTCCCATCGCGATGTCCAGCGCCATCGCATTCTCGAAGGCCGCGAAGCCGGCGATGGACCGTGGCAGCACGGAGGCATCGTCCCGCTCGTAGTACCGCTTGGCCAGGTCGACCACGAGACGACCCGCCTCGAGGAAGAGGTCCCGGCGTCCCGAGTGGGTCGCCAGCAGGGACCCGTTGCCGGGCAGGGACAGGCCCAGGGCCTCGGTCAGGCAGTTCATCGAGTTGGCGGTGAACATGCCGGAACACGAGCCACAGGTGGGGCAGGCCGAGCGCTCCACCGCGGCGACTTCCTCGTCGGACGCGTTTGGGTCAGCCGCCTGGACCATCGCATCGACCAGGTCCAGGTGCACCACCTCGTCACGTAACCGGACCTTGCCGGCTTCCATGGGTCCGCCGGAAACGAATACGGTGGGAATGTTGAGCCGCAGCGCCGCGTTCAGCATGCCGGGAGTGATCTTGTCGCAGTTGGAGATGCACACCAGCGCGTCGGCGCAGTGTGCGTTGACCATGTATTCGACCGCGTCGGAGATCACCTCCCGCGAAGGCAGGCTGTAGAGCATCCCGTCGTGGCCCATCGCGATGCCGTCGTCGACCGCAATGGTGTTGAATTCCTTGGCGACCCCACCGGCCTTCTCGATCTCGCGCGCAACGAGCTGGCCGAGATCCTTCAGGTGCACATGACCCGGAACGAACTGGGTGAACGAGTTCGCAATCGCGATGATCGGTTTGCCGAAATCCCCGTCCTGCATGCCGGTGGCGCGCCACAGAGCGCGCGCGCCGGCCATGTTGCGGCCGTGGGTGGTGGTACGGGAGCGATACTGGGGCATGACGGTGTCTCTTGAACATTTGTGTCAATGTGGAATCATACCTTTACTTTCCTGAGCCTGGCGAAACGCCTGGAGGATTTCATGCGCATCGAAGTCGAGAACATCAAGTGCGGCGGCTGCGCGAGCAGCATCCGCAAGGGTCTGCTGGCGCTGGACGGCGTTCGCGGCGTCGAGGTGGACATCGAGGCGGGTGCGGTGGAAGTCGAGGCCGACGCCGCCCTGCGCGCCGACGTCTCCGGAAAACTGGCGGCGATGGGATACCCCGAAACCGGTTCGGTTCAGGGCCTGCGCTCCGCGGGCGCCAAGGCCAAGTCGTTCGTCAGCTGCGCGGTCGGCCGCATGAACAAGCCGGAATGACTCGTCGCGCCGGCTTCCGGACGATCGGGCGCGGCATCCTGTGGCTGAGCCTGCTCCTGCTGGCCCAGCATGCGTGGGGCGGGCTCCCGGTCCACGAACTGCAACTGGGTGACAAGACCCTGACGCTGGAGGTGGCCGCGACCCCGGCGAGCCGCAGCCAGGGACTGATGTTCCGTGAAAGCCTCGCCGACGATCACGGAATGCTGTTCATCTGGCCCCGGGAGCAGCGCATCGCGATGTGGATGAAGAACACCCCGATACCGCTTTCCGTGGCTTTCATCGATCGTGAATTCCGCATTCTGAACATCGCCGACATGGAGCCGTTTTCGACGCGGGCGCATGCCTCGGCCGCACCCGCCCGGTTCGCCCTGGAAGTCCCGCGCGGCTGGTTCGCGCGCAACGGAATCGCCGCCGGCGACACCCTTCCCGACCTCGGTCGTCTGATGCGCGCTGTCCCCGCCGCACGCTGAAGATGAACGCGAGCGTCACGCCGAACCGCAGTGTCGCGTGGCTGCTCCTGCCCGTCCTGGCCCTGTTCGCGTTGCCGGCCGCAGCCCAGGAAGCGGCCCCGGATGTTGCAGCGACACCCACCGTCACGGCGCCCCAGCTGCGCGAGTTGCGGCAAAAGGTTCGCGACACCCGAAACCGGCTCACGCCGCTGATCAGTGCGATCGATCGGTCGGGGGCCGAGGACTGGCTCGCGGCGAGCCCGGCCGAACGTCTGGCCGCGCGGGCCGAAGCGACCGTCGACGTCCCCGCGGAACAGGCCCTGTGGCTGGGCGCCGTGGAACACGAGCAGGCCGGCACGGAACGTCTTCGCGGTGCCTTGGAACGCGCCGACCTCGCGCTGAACGCGCCCGAGCGCCTGGATCAGGCCGAGCGACGACTCGTCCTCATGCTCGAAACGGCGGGACGCCCGGTCGTCCCATCGGGGGCGAGCATCAGCGACATCGAGGATCAGGTGGCCGCCCTGGACCGCCAGCGCAAGGAAATCGCGCTGCAACAGGAGCAGAAGACCCAGACCCTGACGCGGCTCGAAGAACAGCGAAGGGGCATGCAGGAAGCGCTCGAACAGCCCCGGCAAGCCAGCGAAACCGGAGCCGAAGAGGGTGTCCCGCTGGAACCGCTGACCGACGCCACGCTCGCGGATGCCCTGGAGGCCTACCTGCGCGCGCAGGACCGACGCGTCGAGGCGCGGCTGCTCTCGGCCCGCTTGGACCTCGAGACCGCGCCCCTGCGGATCGAGTTGCTGCAATTGGAACTGGACGTGCTGTCAGTCGAAGCCGATTGGCTGGCGGCACGGCAGCGGCAACTCGTGAGTGCCCTCTCGGAACTCTCGAGCGCGGAGTTGCGCGCCCTGCGCGACGAGGTCCGGCGACTGCGGGAACGGGATCCGCAGGCCGCCGACTATTTTCACGCGGAGATCGACGCGCTGTTGCAGCGCATCGATGAGATCGCCACGACCCAGGCCCGTGCCCGCGAACTGCGGGAAACCCGGGACCGCTACGCGCACATCCTGGAGGACGTGGGCCGGACGCTGGAAAGCGTGCGGGAGCGGCTGGAGATCGGTGGGCTGACCGAAACGCTGGGAGGCCTGTTCCTCGAGGAGGAGCGGCGTCTGCAGCGTCTCGGAGACCTCGATTTCACGCTGCGCAGGCTGGAACGCGAACTGTCGCATTCCCGGCTGCGCGACATCACCCTGCGCGACGAACTCCGGGTGCTGAATCTGGCGCCCGCGATCGCGGAAGACGACCCGGCCCGGTCCGAGTTGCGCCGGTTGCAGGCCATGGTCATCGAGATGCATTTGCAGGCCAACAGCCAGCTGACCGAGGAACTCAGCCAGAATGAGTCCGGATTGCGGACCGTCGTGCAACAGGTCGACGAGCTGTCACAGGTCCTGCGGGAATCCCTTCTCTGGTGGCCCAGTCATTCGATACTGGGCAGGGAGTGGTCCAAGCGGATTCCGCTTGCGGTGTCGGACTTTCTGGAACCGGATTCGTGGCGGGAGATATGGGGTGCACTGACCGCGCTCACCGCGGGGAGCCCAGGAAGCCTGCTGCTCACGCTTCTCGTCGCCGCAGGACTCTTCGTCGCGGGACGACGCACGCCGGAACACCTGGACCGCCTGGCGGAAAGGACCCGGCACCGGTTCAGCGACCGCATCGGACTGACCGTGCAGGCGATCGGCTGGAGCCTGTTGCGCGCGCTCCCGGTGCCAGTGCTGCTGGCGGCCAGTGCCCATCGTCTCCGGCAGCTCCCGGAAGCCGGGTCCGTTGTCGAGATCCTCTCGGCCATGTTCTTCAGCCTGTCCGTCTGGTGGCTGGCGGGACACCTGTTGCTGCTGATCACCAGCCGCAACGGGATCGGCACGGTTCATTTCGCCTGGAACCCGGTCATCCTGAAGCGACTCAGGCGTCATCTCACCTGGTTCCTCCCCAGCCAGCTGTTCGTGATCCTGTTCATCGGGCTGACATTCGGACTCCCCAGCGACGAGGTCAGGGACGTCTTCGGGCGCATCGGGCTGCTGGCCTCGGTACTGCTCTCCGGGGGGTTCGCCTGGCAGATGCTGGCGCCGCTGCCGGACCCCGCCTCCGGCTCGAATTCGGACCGCAAGCGGCGCCTGGCCCGCGTGGCCCTGACCGCCTTCGCGCTGGCGCTGGCACTGCTGACCCTCGCCGGCTACCTGCTCACCGTGGGCGAGATGCTGCAGCGCGCGATCAACACCGGAGTGGTCCTTGCCGTCGTGTGGCTGGGATACAGCCTGGCGGCCAGGGCCCTGGTGCTCAGCGAGGTCCGGCTGCAGCTGCAGCGGATGCGTGAGCAACGCGCCAAGGCGGCTGCGCTGGAGACCGCCGCCCAGGTGGGCGAGGGCGCGGTCATCGACGTGCCCGAGCCGCACCTGAGTCTGGAGAACATCAATCTGCAGACCCGCACCCTGCTGCGGGTGACCACGGGAGCCGCGGTGGTGCTGGCCCTGTTCTGGGTCTGGGCGGATATCCTTCCGGCGCTGACCTGGCTCGAGCGCGTGACCCTTTGGTCCAGGACGATCATGGTGGGCGAAACCGAGATTCTCAGCCGGGTGAGCCTTCAGGACTTCCTGCTGGCGATCTTCCTGGGGGTGCTGTTCACCCTCGCCGCCCGCAACCTGCCGGGTCTGGTCGAGATCCTGCTGTCACGCAGCACCCGAATGGACGCCGCCGGCCGGTACACGATCACCACGCTGCTGCGGTACCTGTTGGCCGTCGTGGCCGTCATCAGCGTGTTTTCCCTGCTCGGCCTGCGCTGGAGCGAACTGCAATGGATGGTGGCGGCCCTGACCCTCGGTCTCGGATTCGGACTGCAGGAGGTCGTGGCCAACTTCGTGTCGGGCATCATCATGCTGTTCGAGCGGCCCGTGCGCGTCGGCGACACCATCACCATCGGCGAGTACAGCGGGACGGTCACCAAGATCCGCACGCGCGCAACCACCATCGTGGACTGGGACAACCGGGAAATCGTGGTGCCGAACAAGACGTTCATCACCGAGCGGCTGATCAACTGGACGCTCACCGACACCATGACCCGAATCGTGATCCCGGTGGGCGTCAGCTACGACGCCGACGTCGACGCGGTGATCGCCACGCTGGAAGAGATCGCCCGAAACCATCCCAAGGTGATGACCGATCCCCCACCGATCGTGCTTTTTCTGAGGTTCGGCGACAGCACGCTGGACTTCGAGCTGCGCGCGTATGTGACCCAGATGCAGGATCGCCTCGTCACCGTCAGTGCCCTCCACCGCGCGATCCTCCGCGAGTTCCGAAACCGGGGGATCGAGATCGCCTACCCGCAGATGGACCTGCACCTTCGCGACATGGTACCGGTGGCGAGCCCGGCGGCCGGCGGGCACGGTGACGCCACGACGCCCGGGTCCGCGCCGGCCACCTGACGCGCCGGCGCGCCGGATCTCCGGGCTGCCGCTCAGCCCGAGACGGCCTGGCTGCGCCGCGCGATATCGAGCCGGCGGACGAAGTCTTCCATCAGGGTCCGGTACAGCGCCTCGCCGAGGATCCTGTCCTCCACCCCCGCATCCAGGTTCGGGTTGTCGTTCACCTCGATCACCATCACGCCCCGGTCGGTGACCTTCAGATCCACACCGTAGAGACCGTCGCCAATCAGGTTGGCGGCCTTCACCGCCGTGCGCACCACAGGGCCGGGCGCCTCGGCGATGTCCACGGTGCGGAAGCCGCCGTGCCGGGGACCACCCTTGGCCTCATGGTTCACGATCTGCCAGTGTTTGCGCGACATGAAGTACTGCGAGGCGTACAGCGGGCGCTTGTTGAGAACGCCGATGCGCCAGTCGAAGTCCGTGTAGACGAATTCCTGTGCCAGGATCAGGTCGCTTTCCTTCAGGAGCTTTTTCGCGATGGACTCCAGCTCCGAACGATCGCTCGCCTTGAACACCCCCCGAGAGAAGCTGCCGTCCGGAATCTTCAGCACGACCGGATAGCCGATCAGCTCCTCGGCCCTCGGGATCGTCTCGCGGTTCAGAATCACCGTCTTCGGGGTAGGCACCTTCTGCGCCGTCAACCGCTCCGCCAGGTACACCTTGTTCGTGCAGCGCAGGATGGAATTCGGGTCGTCGATCACCACCATGCCCTCGGCCTCGGCCTTGCGCGCAAAGCGGTACGTGTAGTGGTCGATGCGCGTGGTCTCGCGGATGAACAGGGCGTCGAATTCGGCAAGCCGTCCGAAATCGCGAGCCTGAATGAGCTCGACGTCGATGCCCAGGGCCCGGCCCGCACGAACGAAACGGTTCAGCGCCGACGGGTCGGAAGGAGCCAGCTGCTCGTCCGGGTTGTGCAGGATCCCGAGATCGTAGCGATGACTCTTTGCGCCCCGCGGCCGGCGCCAGGGCTTCTTCAGGTAACCCTCGAGTGCGCTGAAGAACTCCGTTTCCTGCGACTCCGCCAGGGAGTGCAGGGCAAAGGGCTTCAACGCGTGGATCTGCCACTGCCCCTGAAGCCGGAACTCGACCTTGAACATCGGCGCCGGGAACAGGTTGAAGAGCTGAGCGGCGATCTCCTGCATTTCCCTGGGCGCGCACTGACCGAAGAACACCGTGAGCTCCAGCGCGATGGGCTGCAGCCCCGCGTTCCTGCGGCCCAGCACCCGCGCGACCTTGCGGTCGATGTCTTCGGTGTCGAGGCTGTAGATGGCCTTGCGGGACAGGTCCTGCAGGGTGCGAACGCTGGGGATTACGCGGTGACCGCGCGCCTCCGCCAGCAGCGACCCGTAATAGCCCTCGGACAGGTACCGCGTGCTGCGGCACAGGTTGATCACCCGGAGGTTCGATGCGTGGACTTCGCCGGAACCCTTCAGGTAATCGTCGATCGCGACCACCGGCAGCGGTGGGAAATGCGCCTTCCAATCCGATCCGCGTTCCACGAGCAGCAGGTGTTCCGACATGATTCACGACGCCTCTTTGCGATGGGGTCCAACGATCACCGCGGCTTGCAGCCCGGCCCGGCCATAACGCGCCATGCGCTCGAAATCGCGACGCAGGATCGGCATGTTCACGGAGTCCACGGCCCGTTCGCCCTCCTCCACGTCCACCAGCGGATCATGCACGTAAATGAAACGATCGTCGAAGCCGGTGACGGTGACCCAGTGCGGGAAACGTTCGGCGTAGATGCGTACGCTGCTGATCAGCACCACCGGAACGCGACCCGCGTTGAAACGCGCCTCGAGTGCGGCGACGTTCACCGGACCCTGCAGGATGGGCACACCGAGATGGCCCAGTTCCTCCACCATGTCTTCCTGCACCAGCTGCATCACCCGCTTCTTGTCCGCGCTGCGCACCGAATCGAAGAACGCCACGCCGCTGTCGCGCACCAGCAGCTCGACCTCATACCCCCGGCTGGCCGCCGCGAGGGCCAGGCCATAGGGGCCGCAGCCACCGTGCCCCGAGGTCATGAAGATCGTGGTCGCTTCGCGCCAGACGCGCAGCTCGAGCCGGCGATCGAGTTTCAGTTCGGGATCCACCGCCCGCATCGCCATCATCAGCGCCGCGGGTCCGCAGGTGAAATCCAGCGTCTGGGCATAGTACGGGGTGCGCACCAGTTCCGGATCCGGGCCCGGCGCCAGCGACTTCTGCAGCCGCAGGGCCCCCATGTGATCCTCGTAATAATCCTCGATCGTGCCGAATTCCCGATACCCCATCTGCCGGAACAGCGCGAGACTCGCGGTATTGTCGCGGCGCACCTCGAGGCGAAGATCGGCACAGGCCTTGTCCCGAGCCGCAGCCTCGGCCGCCGCCACCAGTGTGCGTCCGACGCCGCGTCCCCGCGCCGAGGCACTGACCGCGATCGAGTACAGGCGAGCGAGGGACGTACCGCGGCTGAACAACACCATCACGTACCCGAGAAGCCGGGGGGTATGGAGATCGGTGGCGACCAGCGTCCGGGCGTTGCCGCGCGTCAGCAGATAACGGAATTGCCGGCGCGAAATACGGTCGCCCTGGAAGCAGGCCTGTTCCAGCGCGAGGAGCTCCTCGAGGTCTTCGAGGCCGGCCGCGCGAATCCGAATGCCTTCGGCCGCGCGGTCCTCGAAACTGGCCAGCAAGGGGATTGGGCCGTTCACACGCGGCTATTCGCAGATCGCGGGGCAGTTGCGCAGATCGCCGCCGGGCCCGGGGTAACACGGACCGCCGACGCCCGCATAACAGGGCCCCCCCGCCCCGGCGTAGGCGGGTCCTCCGGGCCCGTCGTACGAGGGGCCTCCGGGTCCCCGGTACTCGGCGCCTCCGGGGCCATCGTAGCGAGGGCTTCCGGGGCCGCGATAGCACGGCCCGCCCGGGCCTGAATAGGCCGGACCGCCGCGCCCGGCGTAAGCGGGGCCGCCCGGGCCCGCGTAACAGGGGCCACCGGGACCCGAATACCCCTTGCAGTCGCAGACATCGACGGCCTGGGCAGGCGCCACGAGGGCGAGCATCCCCAGGATCGGTGCCACAGCAATGGTCTTCATTGGATTGATCTCCGTTGCGCCCGTTCACAGTGTAGGGGATTGCACCGGCGAAAATGCAGTGCAGACCGCGGACCGGTCGCGATACGGCTGGGAGCCCGGGGCAAACTCGGGCAGAATGCAGAGGAACCTCGAAGGTCCGGCAAGGCGGCGTGCGTACAGATGGACAACGATCAGCAACACAGTGGGCTTGACTGGTTTCGTGCAGCGGTACCTTACATCGCGGCACACCGCGACCGGACCATGGTCATCGCGATTGCCGGCGAGGCCGCGCAGACCGCGTCGTTTCCGGAACTGCTGCGCGACATCGCGCAACTGCGCGCGCTGGGCTCGCGGGTCGTGCTCGTGCACGGAGCGCGACCCCAGATCGAGGCACGCCTGCACGAACGTGGACTGACCCCGCACTATGCCCAGGGCCTGAGGGTCACCGATGGCGAAGCCCTGGAGGCCGTGTGCGATGCCGTGGGGCGTTTGCGCCTGCACATCGAGGGGTTGTTGTCGCGCAACCTCGGCAGCCCCAGCGTCGCCGGTGCCCGGCTGCGCGTCGCCAGTGGCAACTTCGTCACCGCGCGTCCCCTCGGTGTGCGCGACGGCGTCGACTTCCAGTTCACCGGTGAGGTGCGCCGCGTGGACACGAGCGCGATCGAACGTCTGCTCGAGGACGACCAGATCGTACTCCTCTCCCCGTTGGGCTATTCGCCCACCGGGGAAGTGTTCAACCTTTCCGGCGAAGACGTCGCGACACAGGTCGCGGTCGCGCTGCGCGCGCACAAGCTCATCTTCCTGACCGAGGCGGGTCCGCTCCGGGACGCGGAGGGACGCAATCTCGCGCAGCTCACGGTACCCTCCGCCGAGGCCCTGCTGGCGGGGGGACAGGCGCTTCCCGAAGAACTGTCAGGCCACCTGCGCAGCGCCATCGAGGTGTGCACGGTGCGCGACCTGCGCGTGCACCTGATCGACCGGCATATCGACGGCGGCCTGCTGCTCGAGCTGTTTTCGCGCCGGGGGATCGGAACGCTGGTGAGCCGCGAGCCGGTGGAAAAACTGCGTGCCGCGACGGTCGACGACGTGGGTGGCATTTTCGACCTGCTGCAGCCCCTGGAAAACGAGGGCATCCTCGTGCGGCGATCGCGCGAGCATCTGGAGCTGGAGATCGATTGCTTCCGCGTCCTCGACGCCGACGGGCTGATCATCGGCACGGCGGCCCTGTACACCTTCCCGAAAACCGGTGCCGCCGAAATCGCGTGTCTCGCGCTGCACCCGGACTACCGGGGCAGCGGCAGGGGCGATCAGATCCTGGAACACATGGAGGCACTGGCGCTTCGGCGCGGCCATCCGAAGGTGTTCGTGCTGACGACGCGTACCGCCCAGTGGTTCCAGGAACGTGGCTACCACCAGGGCAGCATCGCCGACCTGCCACCCAAGCGCCAGGCCCTGTACAACCAGGCGCGCAATTCAAGGGTATTCGTGAAGAGTCTCGCCTGAAGCGGGCGAAGGGACCGTCATCGCGCTGCAGACGATAGAAACGTGGGCCACGGAAAAACACGGACGTCACGGAAAACAAGGGAAATCCCAACCCCTTTTCCGTGTGTTTCCGTGACCGTATCTTCAAATTAACGGCGCCCGGGATGCAGACGGTCCAGGCGCAGGCGCGAGCGCTGGTCGAACAGGCGGACCGAAGCCAGCCAGACCGCACCCAGGGCCCCGAAACCGGTACCTGCGGCGATCAGGAACATGATCAGGATCTGGTATTTCACGGCTTCGACCGGGGCCACGCCGGCCAGAATCTGACCCGTCATCATTCCCGGCAGGCTGACGACGCCGGCCGCCGCCATCGCGTTGATCGTCGGCATGAGCCCGCTCCGAGCGGCCTCGCGGCGCATGGTGGATGTCGCGCACAGCCAGGAATCCCCGAGCGCGAGGCGCCCCTCGATCACCCGTCGTTCACGCCAAACGGCCTGCGTCAACCGGTCCAGACCCAGCGCGATGCCGGTCATGGTGTTGCCGAGCAACATGCCCAGAAGCGGGATCGCGTACTGGGGTTCCCACCACGGCGAGGGGCCCACCATGGTCGTCAGCGCCAGCACCGTGACCGCAAAGGCCGAGACGAACATCGTCGCGGTCCCGATACCGTAACCCCAGACCCCGGCAAAGCGTCGTTCCTGCCGGGCCATCACCTCGTAGCCCGCGACGAGCAGCATCACCGCGGCCATCAAAGCCACCCAGCCGAGCTGCGCGTGATCGAACAGGGTCTGGAGCACGAGCCCCACCAGCAAGAGTTGCAGCACGGTACGTACCGCCGCAATCAGCAAGCTGCGGCCCACCGCCAGACGAGCCCACAGCGTGAGGCCCGCGAGCGCGAGCACGAGCAGTGCCGCAAGCGCAAGATCCACTGCACCGAGGCTGATCACGCTCACGCCACCAGCCTCCGGTCCCGGATCTCGAGCACGCGTCCTCCGAGACGTCCGCGCTGGAGGGTGTCGTGGCTGACCCAGAGCGCGCCGGCTTCCGTCTCGGCCAGGTAACTGCGGACCGCGCGTTCGATGCGCCGGGTATTCTCAAGGTCGAGGTTGGCGGTGGGTTCGTCGAGCAACAGGATTCGCGGCCGATTCAGGAATGCCCGCAACAGGCCCAGACGCTGGCGTTCGCCGCTGGACAGACGCTCGATTTCCCACCCCAGCGCTTCCTCGGGCAGCGAAAAGCGCTCCAGCCAGGACCCTGCCTGATCGGGGTGCCATCCCGCCGGAAAATGCTCCCGCACCGTCTCGGCCCACCAAGCGGTCTCCGCCGGGACATAGGCGACCTGGCGGCGCCAGTCCGTGGGTGCGATGCGTTCCCGATCGCGGCCCAGCAAACGTACCGTGCCGCGGCTGGGGTCCAGGTCCGCGATGGCGCGCAGCAGCAGGGATTTTCCGGAACCCGAGGGGCCGGTGATCTGTACCAGTTCCCCGGCCTGCAGCTGCAGATCGAGCGGCCCCAGCTGCGCCGTCTGCAACCCCCGGACGTCCAGTAAGCGGTCCATTCCCTGCCGTTCCTCCGTTCGGTAACGCCCCGATTCTACCCGCGCCGCCGAACACGGGCATGCCACGGGTCCGGCGAGCGGAGGGCTTGTGAGCGAAACTGGGAACAAAGGCTCGTGACGGGTGGTGGCAACGAAAAAAAACGGGCGCTTTCGCGCCCGCAAACCACCAACTTCAAGCCCTGGGAGACTGTGTGGTCGGTGACGGAGGAGACTCCGTCGGGTGTCCGGACTCTGCGGCCCGGACACCCTGTTCGGTGGAGTTACGACTTCTTGACGAACTCCGGGTAGGCCTCGAGACCGCACTCGGCGACGTCGGCACCGACGTACTCGTCCTCTTCCGAGAGACGGATGCCCATGACCAGCTTCAGGATGAACCACACGATCAGGCTGGTGACGAAGACGAAAGCGAAGATGGCTCCGAGACCGGCGAGCTGGCCCATCACGGTGGCATCGCTGTTCGACAGCAGAACCGCCATCACGCCCCAGATGCCGACGGTTCCGTGCGCGGAGATCGCACCGACCGGATCGTCGAGCTTCATCTTGTCGAGGCCGACGATCGAGAAGACCACGATCACGCCGCCGATGACACCGATGATGGTGGCGAGCAGCGGGCTCGGGCTCAGCGGGTCTGCCGTGATCGCGACCAGACCGGCGATCGCGCCGTTCAGGATCATGGTCAGATCCGCCTTGCCGAAGAGCAGACGGGATGTGATCAGGGCTGCGACCACGCCACCCGCAGCCGCAAGGTTCGTGTTCGCGAACACCGCGGCGACGTTGTTGGCGGAACCCAGGTCCGAAACCTTCAGTTCGGAACCGCCGTTGAAGCCGAACCAGCCCAGCCAGAGGATCAGGGTTCCCAGGGTGGCCAGTGGCAGCGCCGCACCCGGGATCGCGTTGATCTGCCCGTCCGGGCCGTACTTGCCCTTGCGGGCGCCGAGCAGCAATACACCGGCCAGGGCCGCAACCGCGCCCGTGAAGTGGACGATGCCCGAACCGGCGTAGTCGACGTAACCCAGCTCGGACAGGAAGCCGCCGCCCCAGCTCCAGAAGCCCTGGATCGGGTAGATGAAGCCGGTCATCACGACCGCGAAGGCGAGGAACGCCCACAGCTTCATGCGCTCGGCGACCGCACCCGAGATGATCGACATCGCGGTGGCCACGAACACGACCTGGAAGAAGAAGTCGGCGCGGCTCGAGTAGTAGATGTCACCGCCGCTCGCCATCATCTCTTCCGCGGTGTTGTCGCCGGAGATGAGGAAGTCGATGCCCGGGATGATCGAGCTGATCCCGTCGCTGTACATGATGTTGTACCCCACGACCATGTACATCACGCTGGCAATCGAATACAGCGCGACGTTCTTGGTGAGGATCTCGGCCGTGCTCTTGCTGCGGACCAGGCCCGCTTCGAGCATCGTGAAGCCCGCGGCCATCCACATGACCAACGCACCCGATATCAGGAAATAAAAGGTATCGAGGGCGTAGGCAAGTTCTGCTACTTGCTGTTCCATGATCGGATTTCTCCAGTGAAAGTGATTTCAGTCGCAGCGCGTCACAGCGCCTCGGCCCCGGTTTCTCCGGTGCGGATGCGGACCACCTGCTCGATGGGGGTAATGAAGATCTTGCCGTCACCGATCTTGCCGGTACTCGCCGACTTGCTGATGGCTTCCACCACCCGATCGACCAGCTCGCCGTCAACCGCCACCTCGAGCTTCACCTTGGGCAGGAAGTCGACGACGTATTCGGCGCCTCGATAGAGCTCGGTGTGGCCGCGTTGACGACCAAAGCCCTTCACCTCGGTCATCGTCATGCCCTGCACGCCGATTTCCGATATTGCTTCGCGAACATCATCAAGCTTGAACGGCTTGATGATCGCCGTGATCATTTTCATCATTCACTCCTTTTTGACAGAGCCGTGTTATCCGCAGGGGACGCGTAGTGTCTTGCTGACGAGCACTCCCTTGCATGGCCCGTGCCAACCGGCGCGACATCCTCACCGGAGCGGTTTGGCTCCGGTTGAAGCGTGCGCGAAACGGCAATCGCACCAGAAAGACGCACAAAATCCCTCGGCAATGCACTCATTCGGTGCATTCGTCTCGGGGACTGAGGCGTTCAGTGGAATTCGGGGGACGGAAAGGGGTGAGGAACCAGGACCCGCAGCGTGTCCCGGCCCTCGAATCCGCGCCAGAGATCCCCGACCCGAACCGAGGATCCGGGAAGTCGCAGGTCGGGCGCCAGCATCGCCAGCGGCCCGAGCACATAGGCGCGGCTCAGAATCTCGGGATGGGGCAACGGTGGCTCGGCCGCGATCTCGTCACCGAGCAGCAGCAGGTCGGCGTCGAGAACCTTGGGCGCATTGCGCGGCTCGTCCGCCTTGCGCCCCAGACGTTGCTCGATGTGCTTCAGGCAGGTTTTCAGCTCCGCCGCCGGGCGGTCGGTCTCGAAGGTCACGCAGAGGTTCCAGTAGTCGGGGCCCGCGTAGCCTGCGGCGGGACTCTGGCATACCGGGGAACATTCCAGGCGCCCGAATTGCCGACCGAGTTCGTCGAGCGCCCGCGCGAGGTGGCGCGCGGGATCGACATTGCTGCCGAGCCCGACATACGCCTGCCGCAGGCTGCGGGGTTGCGGGTTCAACTGCGACCGCGCTCGATCCGGATCCCCACCTCGCGCACGCCGGCCACCGCACCCGGCTTGCCTACGGTCAGACGGATCGAATGCCCGCGGAACCGTTCGAGCAGCGTCTGGGCGATTTCCTCGGCCAGGGACTCCAGAAGCACGTGCGGCTCCCGGGCGGCAATCGATCGAATGCAGTTGGCCACCGCCTCGTAGTCGACGGTGTCGCCGATATCCCCGGACCGGCCGGCGACCCGGGTATCCGTTCCCAGTTCGATATCGAAACGCAGCCGGCGCCGTATCCTCTGTTCCCAGGCGTAGACGCCGATGACGGCCTCGACTTCCAGGTCGCGCAGATAGATCAGATCCATGGAAGCGGTACCATTGTGGCCATGTCCTTGGACCGCAAAGTATGGGGAAGGTACCCATGAGCACGCAATTCCGCGAACTGCCCTGGACCCGTGCGCAGGACGGTCGTCCGCGCCGGGTCGGCGTCGAAATCGAGATGGCGGGCGTCGATCTCGAGACCATGGCGCTGGCGGTGCAGCAGGAGTTCGGAGGCACCCTCGACCGCATCGATGCCTTTGTCACCGTCGTGCGGGACGCGACGTTCGGGGACTTCCAGATCGAGCTCGACGCGCGCGTACTGAAGGACCGCGAATACCGCAGGCACCTTCGGCAGCTGGGTATCGAACTGGACCCGGACGATCACGAACGGCTGGAACGCTGGCTGGCCGAAACGGCGGGAAAACTGGTCCCCCACGAGATCGTCGCACCGCCGATCCCGCTCGACGCGCTGGAGCGCATGGATGGCGTGCGCAAGGCGTTGCAGCAGCAGGGCGCCAGGGGCACGCAGTGGTCGCTGCTCTACGCCTTCGGGTTGCAGCTCAACATCGAGGCACACCGCCTCGATGCCGACTGGATCACCCCGATCCTGCGCGCCTTCGTACTGCTCTACGAAGCGCTGGTGCAGGCCGGAAACATCGATCTTTCGCGGCAGCTGTCTCCCTATATCCGGCCGTTTCCGGGCAGCTACGTGCGCCGGGTGCTTCAGGCGGATTACGCGCCGGACGTTACCGAACTGATCGACGACTACCTGGAACACAACCCGACCCGGAACCGCCCGCTGGACCTGCTGCCGCTGTTCGCGCACATCGATCGGGACCGGGTGATGGCAGCCCCGGTGGAACACGATCTCATCAAGGCACGTCCGGCCTTCCATTACCGCCTGCCGAACTGCGAGATCGACGACCCGGACTGGACCCTGGCGCGCCCGTTCAACGGCTGGGCCAGCGTGGAGCATCTCGCGGCGAACACCGAACGGCTGTCGGCCGAGGCCGAGGAATACCTCGCGCGGCCCTCGCAGGCACTGGGACAGTTCGCGGACACCTGGGCACGCCGGATCCGTGAAGGGTTCTGATCCAGCGCGCGGAAGTGCCCCCGAGCGTCTGCACCGCCCGGTGGTCGCGATTACCGGTCCCGACCGCGGCGGCTGGCCGGCATGGGTGTTCACCGCCTGGGCCGTACGCCGGGCCGGGGGGCGTCCCCTGCGCATACGCCCCGCGAAGCCACGTCATCATTGCCGTTTCCACGCACTGATCGTCGGCGGCGGCGCGGATGTCGATCCCAGCCTCTACGAGGCCCCGGAAGGACCGGCTCCGCACGAGATCCAGGCCGCCGAGCGACGGCTCTCGCAACGCCTGATCGGGTACGTGTTCTACCCGCTGCTATGGCTGCTCAGACGGCTGTTCCAATCGCACGACGGGAGACTGGATCTCGAGCGTGACCGGCTCGAAAAGGCGCTGATCCACCGGGCGCTCGACGAGCACCGGCCGATCCTGGGCATCTGCCGCGGCATGCAGCTGATCAACGTCGTGCGGGGTGGATCGCTGCAGCGCGATCTGGCCGGGTTCTACACGGAAACCCCGCGCCTGCGCAGCGTGCTGCCGGTGAAGAAAGTGGAGCTCGAATCCGGGTCGCGGCTCGCCGGGATCCTGGGTGAACCCTGGGTCCGGGTCAATGCCCTGCACGATCACGCGGTGGACGTGCCGGGCCGGAACATGAGGGTTTCCGGCCGCGAGCCGGCGGGTGTCGTCCAGGCGATCGAGGCACTGGACCGCTGGTGCATCGGGGTCCAGTGGCACCCCGAGTACCTGCCGCAGAAAGCCGTTCAGCGACGCCTGTTCCAGGCGCTCGTCGCGGACGCACGGGCAGCGGACCGCCGCGCGGGTCACCCCCCTGACGGATAGGCGATGCCCAGACCACCGAGGCCGCAATAGCCACCGGGGTTCTTGGCCAGGTACTGCTGGTGATACGCCTCGGCGAAGAAAAAGGCATCGAGAACCTGGATCTCGGTGGTGACCGGGCCGCGTCCGGCGCGCTCCAGCGCGCTGCGAAAACGTTCCAGGCTCGCTTCCGCCAGCGGCCGCTGCTCGACGCTGTCCAGGTAGATCCCCGAACGGTACTGCGTCCCCACGTCGTTGCCCTGACGCATGCCCTGCGTGGGGTCGTGCCCCTCCCAGAACACCTTGAACAGCACGTCCAGATCCGTTTTCGACGGATCGAACACCACTCGCACCAGTTCGTTGTGCCCGGTGAGACCGGAACACACCTCGCGATAGGTCGGGTTCGGCGTGTACCCCGCTCCGTAGCCGACCGCGGTGCTGAACACGCCCGGCTGTTTCCAGAACAGTTTTTCCGCCCCCCAGAAACACCCCATTCCGAAGTGGATGAGTTGCAGCCCATCCGGGTAGGGAGGCGCGATGGGGGCCTCCAGCACCGCGTGCCGGGCGGGAACCGGAATCGGCTCGGCGCGTCCGGCCAGGGCTTCCGAGGGTTCGGGCATGCGGGTCTTGTGCAGGGCGGCAAACAGCATGAAAATCTCCGGGTGGCGCGGTTCAGGGACTCTTGGGTTCGATGCGCAGGAGCTGTCCGTCATCGTGGTCGGTGAGCACGTAGATCAGCCCTTCGTGCACGCGCACGTCCCGGATGCGCCGGTTCAGCTCGCCGAGCATGCGCACTTCGGACACGACTTGGCCCCCGGCATCGACACGCAGCCGCGCGAGGTGCCGATGCGCCAGCGCGCCGACCAGAAGATCGCCGTCCCAGCCGGAAAAGGCCTCGCCGCGGTAGAACGCCATTCCGGAGGGCGCGATGGAAGGCGTCCAGACGTGAAGGGGCTGTTCCATTCCCGGGTGCGCGCGGATCCCGTCGCCGATCGCCGCGCCCGAGTAGTCGATGCCGTGGCTGATCACCGGCCAGCCGTAATTGCGTCCGGCCTCGATGACGTTGATCTCGTCGCCGCCGCGCGGCCCGTGCTCGTGCTCCCACAGGGCGCCCGTGCGCGGATGCAGGGCCATGCCCTGGGGATTGCGCACCCCGTACGCGTAGATTTCCGGACGTGCGTCCGGGTTCCCGACAAAGGGATTGTCGTCCGGGATCCGACCGTCGTCGTGCAGCCGCACGATGCTGCCGGCATGGTCGTCGAGATGCTGTGCCCGGGGCCTGTCCCCCCGGTCACCGACCGAGAGATAGAGAAACCCCTCGTCGTCGAACACGATGCGGCTGCCGAAATGGCGCCCGCCGCGGCTCGCAGGCTCGGCGACGAACAGAACCTCCACGTCCTTCAGCGCGTCCTGCTCGAAGCGCGCGCGGGCGAGATGGGTGGTCACACCGCGTCCCGCCTCTGCGGCATAGCTGAAATACAGCCAGCGGTTCTCGGCGAAACGCGGATGGGGCACGACGTCCAGGAGCCCACCCTGCCCGGTGGCCGCGATCTCGGGAAGCCCCGGGACCGCCGCCTCCCGCAACGCGCCCTCCCGGAAGATCCTCAGGCGCCCCGGGCGTTCGCTGATCAGGAACCCACCGTCGGGCAGGATGGCGATCGACCAGGGATGCTTCAGCCCATCGGCCAGCGTCACCACCCGGTAGTCCCGGGCGGCCGGTTCGGATCCCGGCTCGCCCGCACACGCCACGGGACTCACCAGGATCAGCAACATGGCCAGCCGGGCCACCCTGCGCATCGCGTCCAACCTGAGCATCACTCTCCCGCCGGGGCTTGGGTTTCGGGTATTTGGTCTCCACGGGGCCGTTCAGGTTCCACGGGAGGAAGGCTGCTCCGGGCACAGTCGCGGGCCAGGTCACGCACACCGGCCACGAGGGTATCCGCCGCACCGTCGGCGAGGCGCGCGCGCAGATGCGCGACCAGATCGACCTGCCGGGTGTGCAGCTCCCGTGCCAGCGACATCAGACCGGCACGCTCGTCCTGCTGTCGCGCCAGCAGCCATTCCGGCGCCTCCCGGGGCAGCGTCAGCGACATCTCGATCAGCTTGCGCATGCGCGCTGCCCCCGCTTCCTCCGCCGCGAGCGCGAGTTCCGCGCCGAACACCTGCAGGTCGCGGATCTCGCCGAGCAGATCCTGGAGCACCTTCAATTCGGCAACCAGCCCTTTGGCCTCCGGGAACACGCCGGTGAGCGGCTCGAGCAGGTAGCGGAGGCGCTTTCCGCTGATCCGGGCCCGGTGCAGGGGTTCCTCCGACGAATCGCTCCGAATCTGCGCACAGCGCAGGGAGAAATCGCCCGAGACTTCGAGCAGGAGCCCCGCCGTCACTTCCGCGAAGCTGAGTTCGGGGTCTTCCCGTTTCGCCTTCAGCCGCGCGTGCAGGGGTTTGTGCACCAGCAGGAAGCGTTCCGCGAGGTCGGCCTCGAGCTGCGCGTATTCCTCCTGCAGCCGCCGTTCGAGCCGATCCTGCAACCAGTCGAATCCGGGCTGCTGATGAGGTCGGGGATCCGCCCTGCGCTGGGACAGTCGCTGCAGCTGGACCTCGGTGTCCCGTGCCGCGCCGGTCGCGGCGACGACCGCTTTCAGACGCCGCCGCAGTTTCGGGGTCACGACCTCGGCCAGATACGGTCGGTAGGCACGCTCGATGCTGCGCGCACGCCGCACGGCCACCCGGAACTCGTGGACCGCCTCGGGATCGTTCAGGTCGCCGACCAG
>Ga0207796_1000317_pt1 | contig 19958 bp, 13 predicted proteins | sample Pon1CUnioCityCA_6_FD_187274 | JGI IMG/M metagenome (GOLD analysis project Ga0207796, IMG submission 187274) | Marine sediment microbial community from Union City, CA, USA - Pond 1C Sediment 1 (SPAdes) | ecosystem: Environmental > Aquatic > Marine > Intertidal zone > Salt pond sediment ...
CTGCCGGTGTCGGGCGCCCCGGTGTTTCAGAAATACCTCTTTGAGGAGTTTGAAAAGATGTACGGCGGCATGTGGGACCTGGAGGTCGACCCGATCCAGCACGCCCGGAAGATGATCGCCCACATCGACAAGAAACGGAAGGCTCTGGGTATCGACAAGGCCAGAGACCGTGTCCTGATGAGCATGGAAGACCGGATGAAGCTGGAGGCATAGGCCGAACCGGTGCCAGAAACCTGAAAAATCCTCAACGAAGGAGGAACGCATGTCGAGATTAGTCGCATTTGCCGCCATCCAGGGTGGATACAACATTGTCTCCAAAGTGGAAGGAAAGTACCAGCAGGCGCTGGATACCTACGACGCCGACACCAAGGTCGGTTTTCCGAACACGGCCTATTTCCTGCCGGTCATCTACTCGCTGCTGGGAATCAAGGTGGAAACCCTCGAGGACATCCAAAAGCCGTTGGCGATCGCCAGAAAGCTGCTGCCCCCGCACGTGAAGGGCAAACACCATCTGCCGTATCTCGGGCCCCTGCTGGACGCCGGCATGGCCGCCCTGTTCGCCTTCGAGATGGAAGAGGCCCTTCGCTATCTCAACGATCCGGACTTTTACCTGCATTCGGAGGAGATCGACGAGGACGCCGGCAAGATCTGGCTGGGTGCGGCCGACGACACCGTCTTTCGTAAACGTGGCGTGGAATTCGTGGACGGCTCGGCCCCGGGCTTTGCGGCCATCGTGGGCGCCGCACCGGATGCGGAGACCGCCAAGCTGATCGTGGAAGAATATCAGCGCCGGAGCCTGTACATCTTCCTGGCCGCCAACCAGAACGGCACCACGGTGTCCGAGCAGCTGCTGGAAGCCGGGGTGCAGATCGGCTGGAACACCCGGATCGTTCCCTTCGGCCCGGACATTTCGTCTGCCATCTTCGCCCTCGGGTTTGCCAACCGGGCGGCCATGGCCTTCGGCGGCATTCAGCCCGGCGACTATCAGCGGATGCTCCACTACAACAAGGACCGGATCTTTGCCTTCGTCAACGCCCTGGGCGACGTCAACGCCGAGTGGGCGGCGGCGGCGGCCGGCTGCGTGAACTGGGGTTTTCCGACCCTGGCCGACACCGACATCCCCGAGATCCTGCCCACCGGCATCTGCACCTACGAGCACGTGGTGGCCAACGTCCCGCACGAGGAGATGGTCCAAAAATCGGTGGAGATCCGGGGTCTCAAGACCACGGTCTCCAAGATCGACATCCCCTGCTCCTTCGGCCCGGCCTACGAGGGCGAGCGCGTCCGCGGCGGCGATCTGTTCATGCAGATGGGCGGCGGAAAGACCCAGGCGACCGAGCTGGTCAAGATGGCCGAGATGAACGAGATCGAAGACGGCAAGGTCATCGTCAAAGGCAAGGACATCGGGGACATCAAGGAAGGCGATACCCTTCCCCTCGGCATCTACGTCCAAGTGGCCGGCCGCGAGATGCAGACCGACTTCGAGCCGATTCTGGAGCGGCAGATTCACCATCTGATCAACTACATCCAGGGCGTCATGCACATCGGACAAAGAGACATCGCCTGGATCCGGGTAAGCAAGGCGGCCGTGGAAAAGGGCTTTACCTTGAAAGACATCGGGGTGGTCCTTCACGCCAAGTTCCACCAGGACTTCGGCAAGATCCTCGACAAGGTCCAGGTCACCCTCTTGACCGACAAAAAGGATGTCGACGACATCACCGAACGGGCTCGCGGCGAATACAAACAGCGCGACGAGCGGGTCGAGAACATGACCGACGAGGACGTGGAGATCTACTACTCGTGCACCCTGTGCCAGTCGTTTGCCCCGAGCCACGTCTGCACCGTGAGCCCCGAGCGGACCGGCCTGTGCGGCGCCTACAACTGGATGGACTGCAAGGCGTCTTACGAGATCAACCCCACCGGCCCGAACCAGCCGATCGAAAAGGGCGAATGCCTCGATCCGGTCCTGGGCCAGTGGAAGGGGGTCAACGAGTTCGTATACAAGGCCTCCCGTGGGAACATCGACCATTACAACTTTTATTCCGTCGTCATCGACCCGATGACCACCTGCGGCTGCTGCGAGTGCATCGCGGCGCTGCTGCCGTCCTGCAACGGCGTGATGACGGTGCATCGGGACTACACCGGGGAGACCCCCTGCGGGATGAAGTTCACCACGCTGGCCGGCGTCATGGGCGGCGGGGCCTCGTCGCCGGGATTTGTGGGGCATTCCAAGTTCAACATCACCCAGCGAAAATTCATCAAGGGTGACGGGGGACTGCTGCGGATGGTCTGGATGCCCAAGAGCCTGAAAGACGAAATCCGCGAGCGCCTGCTCAAGCGGGGCGAGGAGCTGGGCGTGCCCGACCTGGTGGACCGGATCGCCGACGAGACGGTGGGCATCACCGAGGAAGAGATCCTGCCCTTCCTGCAGGAAAAGGATCATCCTGCGCTGAAGATGGACCCGATCATCGGTGGATAATGAAAGAAGAACGGCCTCCGGCAAAAAGAGCGCGCCTCTTTCTCTGCCGGAGGCCGCCCTCTGCAAGAAAAGCGGCGAGATACAAAACGATTCGCTGAACCATAGAAGGAGACGATTATGGCATTAACCGGTATTCAGATCTTCAAGCTCCTGCCCAAGACCAACTGCAAGGAGTGCGGCGTGCCGACCTGCCTTGCCTTTGCCATGAACCTGGCATCGGGCAAGGCAGAGCTCGACGCCTGTCCCTACGTGTCGGACGAGGCCCGGGAGCAGCTGGCCGAGGCCTCGGCCCCCCCGATCCGTCCGGTGGCTCTTGGAAAAGGGGTTCGAAAGCTGACCGTCGGCGGCGAAACCGTCCAGTACCGTCACGAAAAGACGTTTTTCAACCCGACAGGACTTGCGGCGCTGGTGTCCTCGGATCTCTCGGAGGCCGACCTTCAGGCCAAACTCAAGGCATGGAACGCCCTTCAGTTCGAGCGGGTGGGGCTCAACCTCCGGCCGGAGCTGATCGCACTCAAAGACGCCGGAGATGCGGATGCGTTCGCCGCACGGGCCAAGCAGATCGCCGAAACGTCCGAGTTCAACTTGATTTTGATGAGCGAAAACCTTGCCGCCATGAAGTCGGCGGCCGAAGCGACCGCCTTCAAGCGGCCCCTGCTGTACGCCGCCACCGAAGAAACCGTGGACGACTGCGGCGCCCTGGCCAAGGAACTGGATCTTCCACTGGCGGTGAAGGCCGATTCGGTGGAGGCCCTGGTGCCGTTGACCGACAAACTGACCGAAATGGGACTCAAGGACCTGGTCCTCGATCCCGGCTCCAGGGAAATCAAGCAGTCCCTGGAAGACATGGTTGCGATCCGGCGTGCAGCGCTGAAGGACCTGAACCGTTCCGTCGGCTTTCCGACCATCACCTTTCCCTGCGAGATGGCATCCAATCTCGACATGGAGGCCTTGATCGCCGCCACACACGTAGCCAAATACGCCGGCATCACGGTCATTTCAGACTTTACCGGAGAAGCCCTGTTTCCGCTGCTGCTGGAACGGCTCAACATCTTCACCGACCCGCAGCGGCCAATGACCGTGACCGAGGGAATCTACGAAATCGGCACCCCGGATGAAAATTCGCCGGTGCTGGTCACCACCAATTTCGCCCTTACCTACTTTATCGTCTCGGGCGAGATCGAGGCCAGCCGGGTGCCCGCCTACCTGCTGATCAAGGACTCTGAAGGGCTTTCGGTCATGACCGCCTGGGCCGCCGGAAAGTTTTCCGGCGACGACGTCGGCATGTTCGTGAAAAAATGCGGCATTGCCGACAAGGTCAAGCACCAGGAAGTGATCATCCCCGGATACGCAGCGGCCATCGCTGGCGACATGGAAGAAGAGTTGCCCGGATGGACCATCACCGTCGGGCCCCGGGAAGCCGCCCACATCGCCGGATTTTTGAAGGCCCGATAAAACGGCGGAGAAGGGGGATGGCCGCCAGGGTCATCCCTCTCCATCGTTTCCACCCCGCCGGCGGCGCCCGGTTTCCAAGGAGTCGTCGCGGAACGGCCCCGGCAGTCGGTGGTCGATTACATTAGGGATAAAAGGGAGGGTCTATGATTCTGGTTGGAGAAAGCCTCAACGTCATATCGACGAAGATCGGCCGGGCGTTCAAAGAGCGGGACCCCAAGCCGATCCAGGAAGAAGCCCTTTTTCAGAAGGAAAAGGGGATGGATTACATCGATATCAACCTGGGCCCCGCCAAAAAAGACGGCCACGAGCTGATGCCCTGGGTCATAGAGACCGTCCAGGAGGTGGTGTCCGACATTCCGCTGTGGCTGGACACATCGAACGTCGACGCCATCGAGGCCGGGTTGAAAGTCTGCAAGAATCCGCCGGTCATCAACTCCATCATGGCGCGTTCGGAGCGCTACGAGAAGATGATCCCGCTTGCGGCCGAACACAATGCCGATTTCGTAGCGCTGATGTGGGGGCCGGAAGGCCTGCCGCGGGATGAAAACGAGCGTGCCGCCCTGGCGGTGGAACTGCTCTACGCCGCCAACGAGGCCGGGATCCCAAACGAGAAGATCTGGGTCGACGGCATCGTCACGCCGGTCAACATTCAACAGCCCCAGCTCATGAGCCTGATGGAGTTTCAAGGGATGCTCCAGGACATCGCCCCAGGAGCCAAGAGCACCTGCGGTCTGTCGAACATCTCCAACGGTCCCCCGTCGCACCTTCGGCCGATTCTGAACCAGACCTACATGGTGATGCTCCAGAAATACGGCATGTATTCGGTGATCTCCGACCCGCTCGACGAGCAGTTGACCGCCATCGCCAAAGGGAAGCGCCAGGACATCGTCGACCTGATCTACGGCATGCTCGACGGCGAAGAGCCGGATATGGGAAGCCTTTCCAAAGAGATGCAGGACTACGCAAAGACGGTCAACGTCATCCTTGGAAAAACCCTCTATTCCGACTCGTGGCTGCAAATCTAGAACATCCATCACAGCAGCCAACAGTTCGGTAAAGCAGGCGCAAAAGGACTCCGTTCCGGCCGGAACGGAGTCCTTTTGCGTTTTGGCGGCTACCGGACGTTTGGTTTCTGGAAAACAACCCCGGTCTAGTGCAAGCTGCGCTACCCATCCGGGTGACGCACCATTCGCACCTGAAGAGACCTGCAGGTCGCGCTATTCTTCTTGAAAATGGTCATGCCCTTTGTTAGCTTTTCATCAGATGGCGGAAGGCTATCAGCGAGGGTGCAATGATCAAATCCAAAGCCCTGGAAGCGAACCTTGCCGAGTATCACGTCGAGGTCCAGGTCGCGCCGAAATACCAGGTCATCCAAGAAGTCATGTCCCGCTATTACGGGATCATGGACGGCGTGAACACCTTCCTTGCGGAGCTTTCCCACCCGTACAAAAACTGGCAGTTTATCGTACGCGAAACCCGCAACTACGCCCTGAACTATTTTCACCTGCTCCGGTCCCATCCCAAGGGCGGCCAGGCCGCCTCGATCTTCTTCGACATTTTCGCCGACGCCATCGCCGGCACCGGCCACGCCGAAGTCCGAGTCGACGCCGCAGACAACCAGCTTTTGCTGGTGCAAAAAATCATCAAGGAGGCAGGAGACCAGAAGGCCAAGTTTTACCCGGTGCTCAACGCCGCCTTCGAACGGATCCGGCAGTATCCGGATTCCGACTTCTTCCTTTTCGTCAAAAGCTTTTATCCGCTCAACCGGATCGCCAAGGCCTTCCTGCGCGCCGCCCCGGAATCGTTTGACGCTTTTTTGCCCGTCAACACACTGCTGGTACGGTATTTCCGCCATACCTACGACTACTGGCTTGGAGAAGACGATCCCTGGCATTGGTTCTGTCACGAGACGGCGGAAACCGGCGACCCCACGGCCTGCATCGGCTTTTTTTCGGACATTTCCCACCGGGAGATCGAGAACCACCGCAGCCGCCTGAACCAACTCGTCGAAGACCTTCCTCTCGGATCGGGCAAGATGCTAAAAGAGTTGCTGACGCTTCCGGGTCACAGCCATTTCGTCGACGGCTATCGCAACATGCCCCAGCGTCTGCTCGAGGCGGCGGAAACCGCAAGCCAGGGCAACCAGTGGAAGGTCTTTTTTCTGTTTCACATCATGAACATCGCCGGTCTTTCCCTGCTGCACGAAGAAGCCCTGAGGGACATCAACCGGACCCTGAGCTGGCTGTTCAGCCGGGAAAGGGACTGGAACATCCGTAAACTGATCCACAAGACGTTCGCCATCCTCAAGTTTCGAACGCGGCAGTTTCCCGCCATCGCACTGAATTGCGTGCTGAACATGGGAAAGGGCGTTTACGCCACGGACCAGATGGATCTGATCAATTTTTTCATCGATTCGGTCATCGACCTCGGCTTCCAGTACCCCGAGTTGGGCGGCGTCGGTGACGACTGGCAGGTAAAGGTCAACAACGCCCACATTCAAAACATCCGCACCTGGCTGGAACTGATCGAACTCAACCCGAAGTGGTCGACCCGGTTGCTGTCGAGTCTCATCATCAATCTTTCGATCGGCGGCATCTTCATCAAAGACAACGACCTTTTTCCCCGGGATATCACCCGTTTTCTAAACAGTGAAATCGGTCCGGTCTTCAATCTGGCCAAGCAGCTCGCCCGCCTGTTTCCGGTCTATTTCAACAACATCGGCGCAGAGGGGGGCCTGCGCGACATCTCCACCCAGATCGACGAAATCTCCCACCGCAAAGACGTCCTGATCCACTTTCTGAGGAAACAGAGCCATGTGGAAGGCAGCAATCAGGTGCTCGCGCTGATGGAGGAAACCCTTCGATTCTGGGCGGCCGCGAAAAAGACGGGGTTGAAACCCTTCGTGCCGCCGCACATCTACAACCAGGTCGCCGAAAAAGGACCCCATGTCGACGGGGTCCACCGGGTATTGTCCCATCTCACCGACCAGGGGTTCCGGATCCCGGAAGACCTGCTGACAACCCCGAAAGAAACCCTCCGCGGACACATGGCCGATGTCGACGGCGCCACCGACGTCGACCGGAACCGGGTCGCCCTGGCAGCCGAATTCTATCGACTGCTGTATCAAAAATACCATGTGGATTTCACGGAGCTGAATCAATTCATCGACCGGCTTCGAACCGAAGCCTTTCCCCAGCTGGAGCGGATCGAGGCGGCCCTCTCCGAAGAGAATCTGAAAAAAAGGCTCTCCATGCTCCTTGACTACCTCAAAACCCTGAAGGGCCTGATTCTTTCGGAAAAAGAATTCGAGGCGCGGGAGGACATCTACAAAAAAAGGCATTTCACCGTCGACATCCCCTCCATGTACGGCAGCTACCATGAAATGAAGTTCGACGCGCTGGGGCTGACCTTCCGCATCGAATCGCTGGTCAACATTCTCTTTGAGGAGATCGTCGAAAACATCGACCTGAGCCTGATCACCAAGGCGACCTTCTACCAGATCTATGCCAGGCTGCGGCTGTTCGGCATGGCCCTGAAGCTGGACGGCCTGTCTTCGGTGGAGATGGAGCTCCAGCTCGACCTGCTGGCCCACTCGCTGGAGATCAAGGGATTTACGATCACCCAGTATCTGGACATCTTCAAGGGGTTTGCCCGGGCGGTGAAAAACATCATCAACGACTATTTCAACAACGTCCACCAAGAAAACCTGACGCGAATTCTTCAGCAGGTGCCGGTGGACCAGATTGACCCCAAGTATCTGCCGCGAAAACCCGGCGGCGAAGACCGTGAAAAAATCAACCATCGGATATCGGAGATCTTTTTTCGGGATCAGATCGCGCTGTCGCTGGGTCTCCAGCAGCTCGACGTGTTCTTGAGCCGCATCCTTAACACCCTGTACAACCAGGCCGCCCGTCTGCCCAAAGACAAGCTGCGCAAACTGTTGATCTACGACCCGCAGAACATCACCGTCATCATCGACGACACCGGCAGCCGCATGGCCGGGCTGATCTACCTCGGCAACAAGGGCCTGAACCTGATGCGGTTGATCAAGCACGGCATGCGGGTGCCGCCGGGGTTTATCATCACCACCGAAGTCTTCCGGTTCCGGGACATCATCGAAAGCTACGGCCCTGCGGAGCAAAACTACAAGGAACAGGTCGGCCGACACATTCGCAGACTCGAGGAGCGCAGCGGGAAATCTTTCGGAAGCCCGAAGAACCCGCTGCTGCTGTCGGTCCGAAGCGGCTCTTCCATTTCCCAGCCCGGCATGATGGACACGTTTCTGGATGTGGGAATGAACGAGGATATCGCAGACGGGCAGGCCCGCCAAAGTGGCAATGCCTGGTTTGCCTGGGACAACTACCGCCGGTTTTTGCAGTGCTACGGAATGTCCTACGACATGGAGCGGGACGATTTCGACGCCCTCATCGACGACTACAAAAAACAGTGGGGCATCCCCCTCAAGCGCGACTTTTCCGGAGACCAGATGAAGCGGGTCGCGCTGGCCTACAAGGCGATGATCCATGACGCGGGAATCGAAATCGTCGAAGACCCCGAAGAGCAGCTCTTTTTGATCATCAAGAAGGTCTTTGAATCCTGGGATTCGAAGCGGGCCCGGACATACCGAAAAATCATGGGCATTTCAGACGATTGGGGAACGGCTGTGACGGTCCAGTCGATGGTCTACGGCAATCTTTCCCGGCAGTCGGGCACGGGTGTGGTGTTCACCCACAATCCCCGCTGGTCGGAGGACACCATCCGGCTCTGGGGGGATTTTACCGTGTCCAACCAGGGAGAAGACGTCGTGGCCGGCCTGGTCAAAACGCTGCCGATCTCCATCAGCCAGCAGAACATCGAGATGCGCGACACCGACATCACCATGGAAACCCATTTTCCCGAAATCTACAATGCATTGAAAAAATGGGCAAACGAGTTGATCTACGAAAGGGGGTGGAGTCCGCAGGAAATCGAATTCACGTTTGAAAGCCCCGCCGCCGGGGATCTGTACCTGCTCCAGACCCGGGACATGGCCATGCGGGAGCGAAAGCAGGTGCTCACATTCTACGCCACCGGCGACAACAAGCTTCTCGGCCACGGCATCGGCGTCAGCGGCGGCGCCATGAGCGGCCGACTCGTGTTCAGCCTGGACGAAATCGACCGCCTCCGCTCCACCGAACCGGACCAGAAGCTGATTCTGGCCCGAAGTGACACGGTTCCCGACGACATTCGCGAGATCTATGCCGCCGACGGCCTGCTCACCGCCAGGGGCGGGCTGACATCTCATGCCGCCGTTGTGGCCCATCGACTGGGCAAGACCTGTGTCGTCGGCTGCGCCGACATGATCTGCGACGAGAAAAGCAAACAGATCCGAATTCATCAGGAACAGCTCGGCCCCGGAGACTTCATCAGCATCGACGGCCAGGAAGGCGCCGTTTACAACGGAAGGGTCAAGATCAAAGAAAGCCAATAGGAGGGGATATGGATCGCAAGCTGGGGGTGAACGGTTTCGGCCGCATTGGGAAGCTCACGGTCTGGCACCACGTGGCGCGCAAGCAGTTCGCAGAGATCCTCGTCAATATCGGCAGACCCGCCGGAACGTCACTGGCCGACATCGCCCACTACCTCGAGCGAGACTCCACCTACGGGCTTCTTCGCAACTACCTGCACGGGTGCGCCGCGGGGCCGGTCATCTCCGACCTGGATGAGGAAAACGGCCGTATGGTCGTCGACGGCATCCCGATCCGCTTTCTGAGATCCGCCAGAAAGCCCGCTGATATCGAGTGGCAGAAAAACGGGGTGGACCTGGTGGTCGACACCACCGGTCAATTTCTCGACCCGACAAAGCCGGCCGAAGATCCAAAAGGATCCGTTCGCGGTCACATAGCGGCGGGGGCCCAGAAGGTCATCGTTTCGGCACCCTTCAAAATCAAGGATCAGAGTGCCCCCATGCCCGAAGACGCCGTCACCACCGTGATGGGAATCAACGACGCCGACTACGACCCCCGGCGGCATCGGGTGCTGTCCAACGCCTCGTGCACCACCACCTGCCTTGCCCACATGATGAAGCCGCTGCTGAATTTTTTCGGCCCCAAAAAGATTCTGTCGGCGTCGATGGCCACGGTTCACGCGGCCACCGGCTCTCAGGCCGTTTTGGACCGGCTGCCCAAGGCGGGAAAGACCGACCTGAGGAAAAACCGCAGCATCATGAACAATATCATCCTGACCACCACCGGCGCAGCCCGGGCGCTGCGCCTGGTGATTCCGGAGATGGAGCAGATCGGCTTCATCGCCGAATCGGTGCGGATTCCCACCAGCACCGGTTCTTTGATCATTCTGGTCGTCAATCTTCAGGAGGAGATGTCCGGAGACCCCATCCGCCGGGAAGTGATCAACGATCTCTACCGCCAGGCGGCCGCTGACGCCCCCCACCAATACCTCCACTTTTCCGAAAAACAGAACGTATCCGGGGATATCATCGGTGCGCCCCGGGCCGCGGCGATCATCGAAGGCCACGAGACCCATACCCGCACCGCCGAGGTTGCCATCGACCTGGAAAAAGTACCGGGCCTGGACAAAGCGGCCGTAGCCGCGTTTCCAACCTCGGAGATCCGGATTTCCGTCACCCAGGCCGTTATTTACGGGTGGTACGACAATGAAATGGGAAGCTACGTGAACATGCTCGGGGATCGTACAGTTTCGGTGGCAGAGCAGATGTAGCGTTTCGCGGAACACGAAACGCCGATAAAATTGCACAATCGATTTTATCCGTCTTCGTCGTCCAGATCCTCGCTGTCGGCGATTCGAAAAGAACCCTTGGCGCGGCTCAGCTTGTCGTCGTCAGCCAGCAGCTCCTCCAGGTCGTTTCCGGCGCCGTCGTTGGCCTCGTCAAACTCTTCGAGCACGTCGGCGGCGTCCTGCTCGTCGGTAAAGACCTGAACGTCATCCAAAACGATTTCCAATCGGTCCGCATCTTTCGATCGACAGATTTCAGCAACGGCAACAGACAGCTTTTCAGCGGAATAGCGGGTTGGGTAGAAATTGGGAGACCGAAGGGCGGCAATCACCGCTTCCATCCCCTCGTCCAGGGATGCTTTCATCGCCTCCAGGTCGTAGTTTTCCTCGCAAAGAAGGGTAAACAGTTCTTTGTCCAACTCCCCGTATTCGCGCAGCGTCAGCGCGTTTTGCCCGACCGTCAATTCGTATTTGTGCCGCATCGTATCGCTCTCCGGAAAGGTTATGCTTGTAACGTAAGAAAAATATGCACGAAATTCATATTGTCAATCGGCGTTTGCACGCCGATTGGGGCTGGGTTGCCGATCAAACGTCCGTTACGGGGCGCCGGCCGCGCATCGCGGCAGTCAGGGCATTGCTGAGTCGAACGAAATCTTCCACCGCCAGGGTCTCGGCCCGCTGCTCTCCTGAAATTCGTGCCACCCCCAGACCGTGGGCCAACATTTCCGACGTTACCGGCAGACGGCCGCCGGCGAGGGCATTTCGCAGCATCTTGCGCCTTTGGCCGAAGGCGGCTGCGACCAGCGCGAAAAAAAACGGTTCATCCGCTGCGGCCGGCAACGGCTCCCGGAACCGGATTTCCAGAACGATGGAATCGATTTTGGGCTTCGGAAAAAATGCATCCGCCGGCAGTTCAAAAATTTTTTTGACTTCGGCACAGTAGCTGACCATGACCGTGAGCCGACCAAAGGCCTTTCGGCCCGGCGGAGACAAAATCCGTTCGGCCAACTCCTTTTGGAACATCAATACCGCGCGATGCACGAATGTCCGTGCCGCCACGAGCTGGACCAGTACCGGAGAGGAGATGTTGTAGGGCAGATTGCCGGCGACGGTCATCCGGCCATCGAAGCGGCGGGCGATTCGGCCAAGGTCGAGGCTGAGGATGTCGGCGGCGACGACATGCACGTTCAAAGCGCCTGCCGCCAGAAGTTCTTTTCGCAGCGGCCCGACCAATTTGACATCGCGTTCGACGGCGACCACTCGTTTTGCCCGTTCGGCCAGCGGAAGAGTCAGCGCACCCAGCCCTGCGCCGATCTCCAACACCGTGTCGCCGACTTCGATGCCGCTCGCCAATACCAGCCGGCGTCCAATCCCCGAACCTTTCAAAAAATTCTGGCCGAACTGTTTCTTGGCGCGAAGACCCAGCGAAGATAGAAGTGTTCGTGCCGATGTCATGTCGTCTATCGAAGGCTTCAGGAAAGGGCAAGATATCGGCGCGGGAACGGAACGCCGAAACCGTGCAGCGCGTCACTCGCCCGTCCCGTTCAAATCGAAGGCGCTCGTTTGCCGTAAACTCCATTTGTCTATGTACTAGCACATAAGCGTTGAAAACTCAAACCGTTAGAAGGGGCTAGAATATAATTTGGTTGATTTTCTTGACTTTTTTTACCTTTTTTCTTATGTTGCCTACAAAAAGACCGCCGCACGGCCGCTTTCCGGCCCGGCATGAAACCGAAGGAGGAAGAATGGCTAGAAAAAAAGGGAAATCCGTCAGTTTCGACGCCATGGTGAAGTTTTTCATTCACCAATACGAAATCCCGACCAAGCGGGACGTCGAAAAGCTCATGTCACGGCTGGACCGGATCGAAAACCAGCTCAAAACCTCGGGCGCCGTCGGCGCCAGGCGCGCCTCCAAAAAGGGCGCCACGGCATCGGATACCGTGCTGGAGACCATCAAGAGTCTCAAGCAGGGGGCGGGATTTGCCGACATCCAGGCAAAAACCGGCTACAACGAGAAAAAGCTTCGAAACATCATATTCCGCCTCAACAAGCTTGGAAAAATCAAACGAAAGAGCCGAGGCGTCTATATCGCCTCATAGTTCTTGATCGGACGGCCGCCGGAGCGGCGGCCGATTCGATCCGCCTCCGCAGAGGTCCCTTCCCCTTCCGCTGCAGGGCATCGTTTTCTGCGCCCCGGCTCGAATGGAGAATTTATGAAGCCTTCCAAGAACAAAGATGCCGGGGAACTCTCCGTCGGCCAGGTTCTTTCCGGTTATGTTGTGAAGCGCACCGTTCCGCTCAGAAGCATTTCCTGCCGAATGATCGAACTGAGCCATACCGCCACCGGAGCCCGGCACATTCACATCGCGGCGCCGGATGCGGAAAACAGCTTCGGCATTCTTCTCAAAACAGTCCCTGAAGACGCCAGCGGCGTCGCCCACATCCTGGAGCACACGGCGCTGTGCGGCTCCAAAAACTACCCGGTTCGCGACCCGTTTTTTTCCATGCTCAAAAGAAGCATGGCCACCTTCATGAACGCCTTTACCGCGTCGGACTGGACCCTTTATCCGTTTTCCACCCAGAACCGAAAAGACTTCTACAATCTGATGGCGGTCTACCTGGACGCGGTCTTTTACCCCCGGCTGGACCGGCTCAGTTTTCGCCAGGAAGGGCACCGGCTTGTCCTGGCGCCGGATGCCGGAGCCGACGCCGACCCGAAGGAGCGCCTGGTCCGCAGCGGCGTCGTCTACAACGAAATGAAAGGGGCCATGTCCTCCCCCGACCAGGTCGCCGTTCGCTCCCTGCTCAACGCTTTGTTTCCGGACTCCACGTACCGCTTCAACTCCGGCGGGGACCCTCGCCGGATCCCTCGGCTGACGCACGAACAGCTGGTGGCCTTTCACCGGCGCCACTACCATCCGAGCAACGCTTTTTTTTACTCTTACGGAGACCTGCCGCTGGCCGATCATCTCGAATACATACAGCGGCGGGTCCTTTGTCACTTCGACCGTATCGACCCGAAAACCGACGTGGCCCCCCAGCCCCGCTGGTCTGCGCCCAGGACCGCCGTCTACCGCTATCCGCTCGACAGCAGCGAAAATCCGGAAAAAAAGTGCCAGGCCACGGTGGGATGGCTCACCGCAGACATCACCGATGCCTTCTCGCTGCTGAGCTTGTCGCTGACCGAGCAGATCCTGCTCGGCAATCCGGCTTCTCCGCTGCGCAAGGCATTGATCGACTCCGGACTCGGCGCTTCGCTCAGCGACGGGACGGGGTATTCGGCCGAATACCGCGACAACCTGTTTGCCGCCGGGCTCAAGGATGTCGAAAAGACCGCGGCGCCGGCCGTTGAACAAATCGTCTTCGACACCCTTTCCGCCCTTGCAGCCGACGGAATCCAACCGGAGCTGGTCGACTCTGCGATCCATCAGGTCGAATTCTCCAGAAAAGAAAAAACCAACCACCCCTATCCTTACGGCCTAAAGCTTCTTCTATCGATTGCCGGCCCCTGGATTCACGGCGGGGATCCGGCCAGAATCATCGAGCTGGACCGGGACCTTTCAAAGATCCGAAAGGCGGCGGCCAAATACGGCTTCTTTGAAGGCCGGATCGAAGAATGGCTGATCGTCAATCCCCATCGGGTTCGCTTTCTGCTGGAGCCCGACACCGAAATGGAAGCGAAAACCGCGGCCCTCGAAGCCGAAGAACTCCGGCAGCTATTGAGCGCGATGAGCGTGGATGAAAAAACGCGCATTCGAAAGGAGGCCGATGAACTGCAGAAAATGCAGCAGGCCGAGGAGGACCTGTCGGTGCTGCCAACCCTTTCGGTATCGGACATTCCCGCCCGGGTGCGCACCGAATCGGAAAACGGTTCCGGCAGGCGCTCGGCGGCCGTCGTCTATGAGCGGCCCACCGGGGGCATCGTGTACCTGGCCTCCGCAGCCGGCAGCCGAGGGCTTTCCGTCGAGCAGCTGCCCCTGGTTCCATTTTTCTGCTACGCCCTGCCGAAGGTCGGAACGAGGCGTCGAAGCTACGAGGAGATGTCCGGCCGCATCGATCTGTACACGGGCGGCGTCGGTTTTTCCGCCAACGCCCGAACACGGTACGAGAACGCCGGCCGCTGCTTTGCGTTTGTGGCGCTCACCGCCAAATGCCTGGATCGAAATGTGGCGCCGATGTTCGAGCTGGTTTCGGAGATGATTCGAGAACCCGATTTTTTTGCGCCCGGCCGGCTGCGAACCCTGCTGGCCGAGTACCGCACCGGGCTGGAATCGTCGGTGGTCCAGAGCGGACACCGCTACGCCATTTCATTGGCCGCCCGGCACCTTTCACAGACGGCGGCCTTGAGCGAGCGGTGGAGCGGCATCCATCAGCTTCGCTTCATCAAGGGGCTTTGCGCGGATCTTTCAGAGGCCGGCATCCGTCGGCTTGCTGAATCGCTGACCGCCGTCGGCGAGGTCCTTTTCGCCGCCGGCAACCTGCAAATGGCGGTCATCGGCGAAAACCCGGCGCTTTCCGAGGCCATCGCAGGCGCAGACGCCCTCGCCGCGGGACTTTCACCGACAGCCGGCGCCGATGACCCGACCCGGCAGCCGATAGAACAGATCATCGCCGGAGAAGGCTGGCAGACCTCCTCTGCCGTCTCCTTTGTGGCCAAGGCGATGCCGGCGGTCCGGATGCACCACGCCGATTCGGCCGCGCTATCGCTGCTGGCAAAAATTCTTCGCTCCCTTTACCTTCACCGGGAAATCCGGGAAATCGGCGGCGCTTACGGCGGCCTGTCGATCTACAATGCGGAAGACGGAATTTTTTGCCTGGCCTCCTATCGGGATCCGCATATCGTGCGAACCTTGAACGTCTATGACCGAATCGTCGACTTTATCGAATCGGGCGCCTTTACCGAGGCCGACATCAACGAGGCGAAGCTGCAGGTTTGCGCGGACATCGACCGGCCCGATCCGCCCGGCCCGTCCGCCAGAAAGGCATTTTACCGAAAGTTGCTCGGCCTGACCGACGACGAGCGGCAGCACTTTAAACAACGGGTGATCGAGGCCATAAAAGCGGATGTGATCGACGCGGCCCGAAAGATGTTCGGCGCCGCCGCCCGCGACGGCGCCGTCGCCGTGATCTCCGGCGCCTCGAAACTCGAATCGGCAAACCGCGAGCTGGGCCGGCCCCTGTCCCTCCACCGAATTTAGAAGCGGTTTCAGCACCCCCTCTCGAACCAAATTTCTGCGTTGCAGAGCTGGACCGCAGGGCCCCTGCCCCGCGGATCCAGCGGCAAATGCTCACATACACCCGGTATGCTCCGCTTTTTCGATCGGCCCGCGCCTTGAACTTCGGCCCGATAGGAGGTCCTGAAACCGCTTCTTCAAAGAATCTTGAAGCGGTTTCTAGGTGTCGCGAAACAGTGCGGAAAGGCGCGCTGCGGTATCGGGGGCAATGTGTCCGCCGCGAAGGGCGACGTCGACGGTGTGCCGGCCCAGTGCGGCATAAAGGCCGGCAAGTTCGGGGCGAAGCCGCTGGATTTCGGCCTGGTGCCGGCGAATCGTCTCCCGGTCGCCGCGAGCGATGGGCCCGGTCAGCGAGGCCGGCGCACCGAGCCGCTCGATATTGCCCAGCGTGCCGCGGATCAAGGGTCCGAGCACCGTCATCCCCTCGGAAGGCTCGATTCCCGCAGACGCAAGCAGACCGAGCGCCATGTCGGCGATGGCCACCAGGTAGTTGGAGGCGACCACGGCCGCCGCATGGTAAAGGGCTTTTGCCTCCGTTTTCAGGGGCAGGCTCTTTGCGCCGAGTGCATCGGCGATGGACGATGCCGCCTGCCTTGCCGGAGGATCTCCTTCCACGGCGAAGATGATTCCCGAAAACGGGTCGGCTTCCGGGTCGGCGGTGGCAAAGCTTTGCAGGGGGTGAAGGGAACCGATCGCGGCGCCCTTGCCGCGGGCCGCCGCCAGAACCGTGGACGGCAGTGCTCCGCTGCAATGAAGCACCGCCGTATCGGGGGCAAACCCCCCTCGGTCGGCGATCTGCCGGCAGGCCGGTTCGATCTGTGCATCCGGTGTCGTGATCAAAACGATGTGGGCCTCCGGGGTGTACCGCCAGGGCCGGGTCCCGTGGCGCTCGGCGCCGCATCGACTGGCTGCCGCCTCCGCCGATTTCGCGCTGTGGCTGACCGTAGCAATCAGCCGGTACCCGGCGCGGCTCAAATACAGGGCCAGAGAAGAGCCGACCCTTCCGCACCCGACAACGACAGCGGACGGCCTGGAGTGCACCGGATCGTTCATGGTTCCGAGTTTCCCTTCTGCATCCACTTTCGGTCGTCGGTTTGTGGCCGGTTGTCTGTGGTTTGTCGCAGAAAGCGATCGGTTTTCACCGGCGGCAATGCCCGGCCTGGATTCCACACGTCACAGACCACGAACCACCCGCCGGGGGCCGAAGGCCCCCGCTAGTAACAGTGTTCTTCTGCGGGAAACCGGCCGTCTCTGACCTCTTCGGCGTAGCGCAGGAGGGCGTCCCGGGCGGCGCCGGCCAGATCGGCGTATCGCTTGACGAATTTGGGGACGTGTCCCTCGTTGATGCCGAGCAGGTCGTGGAGCACGAGAATCTGCCCGTCGCAGTCAGGGCCGGCACCGATGCCGATGGTGGGAATGTTCAACCGGCCGGTGATCTTTGCGGCGATATCGGCCGGGATGCCCTCCAGCACCACCGAAAAGGCCCCGGCCGCCTCGACACTATCGGCATCGTCCATCAGGCGCTCTTCGTCCCGCTGAACCCGGAAACCGCCCATCTGGTGGACCGACTGGGGCGTCAGTCCGATGTGGGCCATGACCGGTATCCCGGCGCGGGTCATGGCTTCGATCAGTGCGCAGACCCCGGCGCCGCCCTCGAGCTTGACCGCGGAGGCCCCACCTTCTTTGATCAGGCGGCCGGCGTTGGCAAGGGCGTCGGAAAGCCGGGTCTGATAGGACATAAAGGGCATGTCGCCCACCACCAATGCACGACCCGCCCCCCGGGCAACGATCCGGGTGTGATAGACCATTTCGTCCATGGTGACCGGAAGGGTGCTCGCCTCTCCCTGGACGACCATCCCGAGGGAGTCGCCCACCAGGATGACGTCCGTGCCGGATTCGTCCAACAGCCGGGAAAATGGATAATCGTATGCGGTGAGCGCGACGATTTTCACTTTCTCCGACTTCATCTGCAGCAGCCTGGTAACGGTCACGTTTGCGGCCATCTCTCCCTCCCGGTGGTAAGGCGGTCATTGAACCTTCTGGGGTTCGGAACATTTTCCCGGAAAGCGCTTGAATTGGCTACAATATCACCACAATCAAGCTGCCGGGGTAAAGTCTTTTTTATAAAATCGCTTCGCGATTTTATCCGGAGACCAGCCGGGAGAGCCAGAGCGAAAGGGAGGGAAAGAAGGTGATCAGCAGCAGGTCGACGAGCAGTACCGCTAAAAAAGGAAGGACACTGCGGCTGACATCGACGATCCGGTCCCCGGAGATCGCCCCGGAAACGATGAGGCAGATGCCCATGGGCGGTGTGAGCATTCCGATGGCCAGATTGGTCACGATGATCACCCCCAGGTGGATCGGATCGACCCCGAGGGCCGGCACCACGGCGGCAATGACCGGCACCAGAAGAATCAACGCCGCCGAGGTTTCCACGAAGGTGCCGGCCGCCAGAAGGACGGCATTGATCAGCAAAAGGAGCAGCACCGGGTTTTCGGTCATCGCCAGAAGGGTTCCGGCCACCCGTTCCGGAAGCGATTCGATGGCGGCAACCCAGCTGAAAATCGACGCCGAAGCGATGATGAACATGACCACGGCCGACGTCACCGCCCCTTCGGCAAACAGTTGGGGCAAGTCCCGCAGGCCGATGGTGCGGTAGACCACCATTCCCACGGCCAGGGCGTAGACCACGGCAACCGCCGCCGACTCGGTGGCGGTGAAAATGCCGCCCAGGATGCCGCCCAGGATGATCACAGGCGCCCCGAGCGCCAAAAGGGCTCGGCGGAAGGTGCGCAGCACCTCCCGCATCAAAAAAGGCTGCGTGGCGGCGTAGCCGCTTTTCCGGGAAAGGGCCGAGGCGACCGCAATCAGGGATCCGCCCACCAGCAACCCCGGCACGATCCCCGCGGCAAAGAGCCGGCTGATGGAGGCGCCGGTCAGATAGCCATAGATGATCATCGGGATGGAGGGGGGAATGATGACCCCCACCGATCCGCCCGAGGCCTGCACGGCCGCCGAAAAATCCGATCGATAGCCGGCGCGCTTCATGGCCGGGATCAGAATGGCCCCGACGGCGGCCGTATCGGCGGCGGCCGAGCCGGAAATGCCGGCAAAGAACATGGCCGACACCACCGCCACGGCGGCGAGCCCCCCGGGCAGCCAGCCCACCAGCGCGTTGGCCAGGTCGATGATCCGCCGGCTGATGCCGCCGGCCTCCATGACAACACCGGTGAACATGAACAGCGGAACCGCCATCAGGTGAAACGAGTCGACACCCCCGAACATCCGCTGGGCCATCATCATCAACGGAAATTCGCCCTGGACAACGATGGCCAGCATCGCCGAGGCACCGATCGCAACGGCAATGGGCGCGTGGATCAGAAAAAGAAACAGCAGGGATATGAGCAGCAGTTCAGTGGTCACCGGCAGACCTTGAAGCTTCCTGCGCCAGTCGGACCAGGGCATGGAAGAGCAGAACGGTCCCGGCGACGGGAATCGCCCCCAGCACGATCCATTTCGGCAGGCCCAGGGCCGGAGAGATCTGCAGCCTCACGAAATGGGCAAATTCGACGCCGTAGACCACCATGGCCGAAAAAAACGTTATCGATATCAGGTGCACCAGCAAAGCGAATCCCCGCCGCAGGCCGGGCGGCATCCGCGCCGTGAGCACATCCACGCCCGGGTGCATCCGCCTTCGGTAGGCGGTCGTGGCGCCCAGAAAGGTGAGCCACACCATCAGGTACCGGGCCAGTTCCTCGGACCAGAACAAAGACCGGTTCAGACCGTAGCGGCAGAACACCTGAAGGGCGACGATCACCGTCATGGATATGCCCAGGAGAAACAAGAGCCGCACGACCCATCGGTCGACGGCCCGGCTGATGGCTTCAAGACGGTTCATAAGACCCGGTTTTTCGTTTTAGCGGGTTGCCTCGACAATCCGCGCCAGAAGGTCCTTCACCTTCGGATCCTGATAGATCTCCATGTCCTGAAGGCCGGCCACCTTGGCCCGGAAAGCGTCCGTGTCGGGGGCCGCTTCGATCTGCATTCCCTTTTCCCGC
>Ga0207796_1000318_pt1 | contig 19952 bp, 17 predicted proteins | sample Pon1CUnioCityCA_6_FD_187274 | JGI IMG/M metagenome (GOLD analysis project Ga0207796, IMG submission 187274) | Marine sediment microbial community from Union City, CA, USA - Pond 1C Sediment 1 (SPAdes) | ecosystem: Environmental > Aquatic > Marine > Intertidal zone > Salt pond sediment ...
GGAAATATCCCATTTAGCAGATGCCGAATTGATCCCGCTGGGACAGTTTGCCAGCCGGCTCTCCGAGCTGGACAGCGCTGAGAATATCATCCTGTTCTGCAAGGCAGGGACCCGCTCCACAAGGGCGCTGGAAATCCTGGCCAGCGCAGGTTTCAAAAAGGTCAAGAACCTCAAAGGGGGCATCAATGCCTGGGCCCAGTCCGTGGATCCCAGCCTGCCCATCTATTGAAACCACTCCTGATTCCGTCATTAACCAGCCTTCCAAAAGGAAGGCTGTTGCCTTTAAGCCTATTTACAAGTTAAATATTTCAATCTAAAAGAATTGATGATCTGTGTCCTTAATGTTACAGTTAGGTCAGCAGACTATTTTATCAACCTGCCCAATTCATTCATGCCAACCATAAACATTACACTGTATGGGGACATTGCCAGTCATGGAGGCGGAAAGTATATTGCCAGCCTGGATCTGGAATTACCGGAAGGAGCGATCATGGATGACCTGCTCCAAACTATCGGGCTGGATCCTGAAGATCGAGGGTATTTATTCATCAACGCCATTCTACATGACATGCCCGGTCTTTACGCATCCCAGGAAACCAGACTCAAGGAGGGTGATCACGTAGGGATCTTTTCTATCCGACACATGTGGCCTTATCAATATCGAGACGGCATTCGTATGTCCAATGCCCTGAAAGAAGCCATGAAAGAACGCGGTGAGATGCGCAACACTTACCGGGAGAATCCAAAAAACTAAACAAGGCAATCAATCATTCAAAAAGGAGGAACGATGGCCAGAAAAATATTGCGGATCAATATGGGAGACCTCTCTCACGCATACGAGGAGGTTCCTGAAAAGTGGGCCAAGTGGGCTGGGAGAGGTTTAACCTCAACGATTATCGCTGACGAGGTTGACCCGACCTGCCACCCGTTGGGGCCTAATAATAAATTGGTGATCGCCCCGGGATGGGTATCTGGGACACCAGCAGCCCCCAGCAGCGGCAGGACCTCTTTTGGCGGTAAAAGCCCGCTGACCGGCACCATCAAAGAAGCCAACTCCGGTGGATTGAGCTCCCAGAAAATTGCCAAGCTTGGGCTGGCAGCCATCATCATCGAGGGCATGCCTAAGGATGGCGCCTGGTACACCCTAGTAGTGACCAAGGATGGCGTGGCTTTCGAAAGCGCTGACGATGTGCTTGGCAAGGGCATGTATGAAGTAGACGAGATCCTGTGGAAGAAATATCCCAGTAAACCCGCGGTGATCGGCATTGGCCCCGTTGGAGAGGAAAAGCTCTCCAATGCCGGTATCAGTGTCAATGACCCTGAAAATAAACCCGGGCGCTATGCAGGCCGGGGTGGTCTGGGCGCAGTCATGGGCGCCAGGGGCGTCAAGGCCATTGTGGTGGATGACACCGATGGCCCGGGGGTGGAGATTGCTGATATGGATCTCTTCAAGACCGGGCGCAAAAAGCTGACGGATGCCATCACCAGCCATGATCTGACCAAACCCAACGGCGGCCTGAACTCATTTGGCACCAATGTCTTGATGAATATCATCAACGAGGCCGGCGGCCTCCCCACCCGCAACTTCAGCGCCGGCCAATTTGAAGGCGCGGCCAAGATCTCCGGGGAGATGGTCGCGGAAATGGTGGAAAAGCGCGAAGCAGGCATGACCGGCCACGGCTGCCATCCGGGATGCATCATTAAATGCTCCAATATCTACCCGGATGCCGATGGTGAAGAGCTGGTTTCCTGTGTTGAATATGAGACCGCCTGGGCTATGGGCGCGAATTGCGGCATTGATGACCTGGACTATGTGGCCATGATGACCCGCGAGTGCAACGACTTGGGGCTGGACACCATTGAGGCCGGCAACACAGTGGCCATCGCCATGGAGGGCGGCCTGATCGAGTTTGGTGATAAAGAAGCTGCCCTGGGTCTCTACGATGAAATCCGCCAGATGTCCCCGCTGGGGCGCATCCTGGGGCAGGGCGTGGAAGCCACCGCCAAAGCCTTTGGCGTTCACCGCATTCCTACGGTAAAAGGTCAATCGATGCCTGCCTATGAGCCCCGCGCTATCAAAGGGATTGGTGTGACTTACGCCACCAGCACCATGGGCGCAGACCACACAGCTGGCTACACCATCGCCCCGGAAATCGCTGGCGTGGGCGGCAAAGTAGATCCCCTCAGCAACGAAGGCAAAGCGGAACTTTCCCTCACCTTCCAGGCTGCGACAGCCTTTGTGGACAGCACTGGCTACTGCCTGTTCATTGCCTTCCCGATCCTGGATATCCCCGATGGCTGGGCCGGTATGGCCGAGTCGGTTGCTGGCGTGATGGGCATGGATATCACCGGGGATGATGTCATCCCCATGGGCAAGGAGATCCTCAAGATCGAACGTGACTTCAACATGAAGGCAGGATTCACAGCCCAGGATGATCGGCCGCCAGAATTCATGCGCTATGAGAAACTGCCCCCACATGATGAAGTCTGGACTGTGAATGATGAAGTCCTTGATGAAGTCTACGCCTGGGTGAACGGCAAATAATCCCTCCCATGCAGGTTGAGGTCCGGGTTTTTGCCACGCTTCGCCGCTACCTGCCAGAATTAGGTATCGGTGAGGCCAAAATCATGGAAGTCGCAGAGGGTACCACCTTGGATGAGATCCGGGGAACACTTGGGCTGCCTGGTGACGAAGTCAAGGTGATCATGGTCAACCACAAGCAGGCCTTCCCTGACGATCCAGTCCAGGATGGCGACCGCATCACCTATATCCCGGCCGTTGCTGGTGGATGAGGTTCAGGATAGAAAATAGAACAGCCTTGAGGGAGGGGATCTCTCAAGGCTGTTCTCTATTACAATACAAGCTATGAAGACTTTTCAGCATCAGCTCTGGGGGTACCAGATCCAGCTTCCTGAGGATTGGGAGCACAAGCAGTTTGGAGCCCGGGATGGCTTTGCCTCCGACCTCAGAGCCTTTGACCCGGATTACCAGGGGGAGAACCTGGCCCAGCTAATGATCCTTGGGCAGTGGAACAGCTTACAGCAACCCGTCTCCGAGCTCTGGCAAAGTCATCTGGGAAAGGTTTCCCTGATGCTGGGTGCCAAGAACCTGGCCTCAGCCCCCTGGGAAATGGCTGGCGCCAGGGGCCTTGAGGCAGAAATCGTCCTGCCCAAGAAAAAACCCCAGCGGGTGTGGACCGGCATTCTTGAACATGGGATGCTGGTACTTTCCTTCCTGGCCCTGCACTGGAAGGAGAACCGGGAGGAAATCGAGCCGGTCTTATCCAGAACGATTGCCAGTTTGAATTTTCTTTCCGGGGTCAATGACTTACAACAGACAGATTTTGGATTTCCCCTGCCGCAGGAGGCTGAATCTACGGACGCCCTGTCCATTGTGCCTGATATTCCTGACCCGGAAAATTGGTTGGCCTTCCAAACCGAATGCAGTCCCGGCGCCCTGCAAGCCTTTTACACCCGTGAACTGCCCAATTGCGGCTGGCAGATTACCCGCTATGTGCCCTTCCCGAATACCGGTGATCTGCCCTTCGCCAGAGTGCTGATGAACAAAGATCAAAGAGAATATTCCCTGGGCATCATGCCGGGCGGAGAGGACGGCCAGGTGGGATCGATCGTTATCAAATCCTACTCTAAATAAAGATCTCCAGGAATCGATCGACCGTTTTCAAATGGACCTGATCCACATGAAATGCCATTAACTGGCTGGATTCTTCCCCATCCCCTTCCAGCACCCGATCCAGAATCTTTGCGTAATCCTCCAACTGCAAATCTTCCACAGACAAATTACTCTTCAGCAGATGCCAGGTCCTTCTGGCATATCCACAGTAGCGCCGGAGGGTCTGGAACAGGTAAGGATTGCCAGCAGTCCCGGCAAAAGCAAGCTGCAGCTCAGTGACCTGAAGAAAAATCCTCTGTATTGAGTATTCCTTGCTGCCATGGGTTAGGCTGTGGACTTTGTTCACCAACTGCGGCAGCGATTTATCCTCGGATTGGGAAACAAGGGCAACTGCCAGAGTGAGCAACTGCCGACGGACTTGATACTGACGTTTGATATCCACCAGCCTGATCTCGTTTATATAAGTGCCCTTCCGGTAATGAGAGGACACCAGCTGTTCCACTTCCAGGCGTTTCAGGGCTTCCCTGATCGGGGTTCTGCCAAACCCAATGGTTTTCGATAGATCTGTATCCCGGATCGAAGAACCCGGGGGATAAGCAAGAGTGATAATGTTTTCCCGGATCATCCAATACGCTTTTTCTGCCGCAGAAGGGGATGCCTCCTCTTCAAAGCTTCCATCGCTAGATTGCCATTTCCTGATGGGAAATATCAGTTCTGGATGGGATTTCCGAATATTTGTCTTGTACCTGAGTTCCACGTTGATCCTCCTTCTTTAATTTCTGAGTTCCCTTCTGTCAGGAGAAAAAATACACCCCGCTTTCCTGAGGCGGGGTGTGGGGAACTTCTTTAATGCGAAGTTCTCTGTTCCTTCCTCGAGGACAAAGAGAAATCTGGTTAGGGCGGTCGACCTGGCTTAGCTCAACTAAGAGCATCACAGTTGCGGGACAGCGCCGGATTCCCACCGGCTTCGCCGTCAGCCTTTCTGAACAATCTTAAGGTTTCATAACCAGTAATTTATTTTTCTTGTGATTTGGATTTTACCACCATCCTTCCTGCACTGGGACAGGATTTATTCAATCGTATCTAAAAATTCCCTGGCAATGGCAGCGACATTACTATCGGTGGAGATACCCTTCCAGGGATCTGAGGGATGAACCAGGTTGGCCACCACAATATTGGCCCCGTTGAAAATCGCACTGCGGGCTTCCTTGATCCCCACCCCACCAGCAGCGGAGATCAATACGTCATACTTGCTCCGCACCCGGTTCACATGGCGGTATTGGATCAGTTTACCGCGGGTGGACTCTTCATCTCGGCCTTTGTGGAGCACCATCACATCCGGAGGTGTGCGAAGCTGCATCATCACTTTTAACGGATCCTTGACGCCCAGCATGTCAATCATCGAGATCATTCCCAGGCGGGAGCAGCGTTCGATAAAAAGTTTCAGGGTTTCCACAGGAGAATTGCCCAGCACCGTGGCAGCTGTCGCGCCAGCAGCGTGGACCATGTCCACTTCTCCCAGCGCGCCATCCACTGTTTTGATATCCGCGACCACATGACCGCGCCAGAAACGCCGGATCATCCGGATGCCGTTCATCCCTTCCCTCTTCAGGTATGGGGTCCCGGCCTCAATCAGGATCCGGTCGCTGTGAACAATGCTTGGCAGGATCTGACGGACCATTCTGGTGTCATAGTTAAAAGCGATCTGCAAGTAGCGGGTTTTATAGGCCAGCTTTCCAGTCATGGGAGTTTATCCCTTATCGGTATCCAGCAAGGTTTTCGCAACACCTTCTATGTTGGATGGAATAAAGAGCACGATCTTCTCTGAGGGATCAGCAGCGATGGCCCGGATGGTCTGCAGGGTGCGCAAGTGCATCGCGCCGGGTGATTGAGCGAGGGCCTGGGCTGCTTTTTGCAGGTTCATAGATGCTTCAAGCTCACCCTGGGAGTTGATCACCACCGCTCGCCGTTCACGCTCTGCCTCCGCCTGCTGAGCCATGGCGCGCTTCATTTCCGCCGGCAGTTCGACTTCCTGGATCTTGATCGATTCCACATCAATCCCCCATCCATCGGTTTCGGCATCAACGATTTCCTTGATATCCTCGGCAATCGACTCTCTTTCAGTTAAGACAAAGTCCATCTCGCTGTTGCCGATCACATCCCGCAAAGCGGCCTGGGTATACTGGCGGATAGCAAAGGCGTAATCCTCAATCTTGATGATCGCTTCTTCCGGCTTTACAACCTTGAAATACACAACCGCGTTGACCAGCATGGGGATGTTATCGCGGGTCATCACTTCCTGGCGGGGAATTTCCGCTGTTTTGATACGCATATCCACTTTCTGCATGGTTTGAAAAACCGGGATAACAATGGTCAACCCGGGTTCCCGGGTTCCAGAGTATTTACCCAGGGTGAAAATCACACCCCGCTCATATTCATACAGCAAGCGGATCCCGCGAACAACCACCAGAAACGCCAGCACAAATAATATGCCTAAACATCCTAGTCCAAATTCCATCTCTCCTCCTCGAGGCTAGCATATAGCTGTCTACTTTCACCCTTAATTGTGCCATAATATTGCTAAGCGCTGTGTAAAATATCCTTAACAATCTGGACGTAACAGAATCAAAGGATTCGTTCCCCTCAAATATTATGACAGGGATCCACAACATGGAAGAAGCGCTCATAAGAAAATCCCGCTTGCTCTTGGATCGACTGGAAAGGATCTCCGCCGATTCCCCCTGGGCCCATCAGGCCAGTGGGGTGCGCGCCTCCCTGGCAAAAAACCTGGCCCAAGCAAAACCCAATCCTGAAGTGATCAGGGATCTGCTTGGATTGGGTTTTAAAATCCTGGAAAAAGCTGCCAGCGAAATCCCGGAAGAATCCAATTGAAGCTATTAAACTCTGTTCTATTCATCAATAGAACCATCATCATAAAAAATAATTCCACAAGATTCAATCTTCAATTTTCATTTCTTATTACGCGTTATTGCTATAATAGATGTAGAAAAGGCAGGAGCAGCGCTTCATGGATCAACCCCGAAAAGAAATCATATCCTGGCGGGAAGTAAACAAGCTGGTTTCTCTCTTACCCCCCCAATTTGAAACTGAATTTGAATCCATTGTTATGGTCAGCCCCAATGGGATTATTCCTGGCGGCATTCTAGCTTCGCTGACAGGCATCGAAGAGCTGCATATTGCCAAGGTGGAGTTCCCCCCCAAAGCAGACTTGGAAAAGGCCAAGCTTTTCTCCTGGCCCACTTTCAACCTCTTTCCAGAGCAGGAGTGGCTGGAAGACAAAAAAGTCCTGGTGGTCAACAATGCCTGGGGGTCAGGCCGCACCACCTGGGCGGTCAAGAACCAGGTGGAATGCGCAGGCGGCTCAGCCTGCACCTGCACCCTGCATTTCAACCCCTATCGGAATCTATTGAAATACCAGCCAGATTACTACGGAGCGATCACAGATGCCTACATCATCTACCCCTGGGAAATTGATCTCCAGGGGCCGGATCCAGTGATACTAGAAAACGGGGGGCGGGGATAAATCTGGCCCTGGCCTCAAACCAGATAAAACCCAATCACAAATCCAATTATTAAACCCAGCACAGTGCCCAGGAAAGCTTCACCCGGCGTGTGACCGAGCATTTCTTTTAGTTTCCCCTGGGGCGGGAATTTTCCTTTACTCAGTTCCTCAATGATCGAGTTGATCAAAGCTGCCTGTCGGCCTGCCTCCCGCCGGACACCAGTCGCATCATAAATCACGATCATGGCCAGCACCGCGGCAACTGAAAAGACCGGGGAGTCAAAACCATAGTACAAACCCGCCGAAATAGCAGTCGCGCTGACCATCGCTGAATGGGAGCTGGGCATCCCGCCAGCCTGGAACACCAATCCCCAGTTCATGCGTTTATTGAAGACCAAATCAAAAAATACTTTCAGGACCTGCGCAATCAACCAGGATAATAGGGCTGAAAGCAGCACAGGATTGAAAAGCAGCACATCAAGAAGATTCATCATCCCCCTTCATGAGCTGTTCGACTTTTGTCTCAGCATCATCCAGGAGAGAGATGCAGTAGGAAGCCAGCTGTTGTCCGCGTTCAAAATACAGCAATGTATTCTGTAAATCATTTTCCCCGCTTTCCAGCTTTTTCACCAGCTCCTCCAATTCCTTGAGCGCCTCTTCATAGGATAAATCTTTAAGCGGTTTGAATTTAAGATCACTCATGACCAGGTCCTTTAGATCCAATTTTCTTCTCGATAAATACCAAAAACCTCTTTCATGACAGCAATGATTTCACCCAGGGTAGCATAAGCGTGAACAGCTTCCAGGATGTAAGGCATAGTGTTTTCTGTTCCCTGGCAGGCAATCCGCAAACGATCCAGGCTTTGACCTACCCTGCCAGCATCCCTTTCTCGCTTGATCTGTTCAAGGCGGCTGACCTGGTTCTGAAAGCCTTCTGGATCCATTTTTAGCAGGGGTATTTCAGGGTCTTGTTCCGCTTTGTGAGCATTCACACCAATCACATTGCGTATCCCTTGATCGATCTCCCTTTGATACCTGTAAGCTGAATCCGAAATCTCTCCCTGGAAAAATCCTCTCTCAATCGCCGGCAGCACACCGCCCAGGGATTCTATTCTATCAAAATAGGCGTAAGTTTGCTCCTCCATTTGATCGGTCAATGTTTCCAGGAAATAAGATCCACCCAAGGGATCTATCGTGTTCACCACACCCGATTCTTCAGCAATGACCTGCTGGGTTCGCAAAGCAACAGTGACCGCATGCTCTGATGGGAGGGCCAGGGCTTCATCCATGCTGTTGGTATGCAGGGATTGGGTGCCGCCCAGCACTGCAGCCAGAGCCTGGATAGCCACCCGGATGATGTTGATCTCAGGCTGCTGGGCTGTTAATGAGACTCCCGCTGTTTGGGTGTGGAAGCGCATCAACCAGGAGCGCGGCATCTTGGAGCCAAAGGTATCCCGGATTTCCCTGGCCCAGATCCGGCGCGCAGCCCTGTACTTGGCGATCTCCTCAAAAAAATCATTGTGAGCATTGAAGAAGAATGACAGGCGGGGAGCAAATTGGTCGATATCCAGGCCCCTCTCCAACGCCCAGCGCACATACTCCAGGCCGTCTGCTAGAGTAAATGCCAGCTCCTGGACCGCTGTAGCGCCGGCTTCCCGGATATGATAGCCAGAGATACTGATCGTATTCCACAGAGGGATGTGTTCAGAACCATAAGCAATGGTATCGGTAACCAGGCGCATGGATGGTTCAGGTGGGAAAATGTACTCCTTCTGAGCAATATACTCCTTCAATATATCGTTCTGGATCGTCCCCCTCAACTGGCTTCTATTGACACCTTGATTTTCCGCTGCCGCGATGTACATGGCCCAGATCACCGCTGCCGGTGAGTTAATGGTCATGCTGGTGGATACCTGATCCAGGGGCAGGCCTTCCAGCAGGGTTTCCATGTCCTTTAAAGAGGAAACCGCCACCCCGCAACGCCCAAATTCCCCCTCTGCTTCCGGGGCATCGGTGTCATACCCCATCAAAGTGGGCATATCAAATGCCACCGAGAGACCAGTCTGTCCCTGGTCCAATAAATACTTGAAACGCTGGTTGGTTTCTTCAGCTGTACCGAAGCCAGCAAACATGCGCATGGTCCACTGCCGGGAGCGGTACATGGTGGGATGAATGCCGCGCGTGAAGGGATACTGGCCCGGAAAGCCAGTCTCCTCCAGGAATTCTTTACCCTCCCGATCTGCAGGAGTGTAAAGACGCTTAATCGGTTCCGATGAAGTGGTGATGAATTGACTCCGCCGCTCCGGAAATCGATCAAGGCTGGCCTGGAGAGTCTCCTGTTCCCAACGTTGAAACTCTTCGCGGAATTGACGTTCATCCCGCTGATCAGACATACACCCTCCTTGGACGGCAATAGATCAAGAACAGTAAAATTATAGCACTCTTTTGCTGATCAGTATTTATATGCGCTTGGTAGATAACTGAGGACCGTTAAGGACCGATATGGACCGGGTTTGTTTGCTTTGCTCATGAACAGGGACAGCGATTGGACCGGGATGGACCGAAAGCGCTGTCTATTGTTTGCTGCTCTTTATTTTTTGATTCTTCCCGCTAATAAAAGGCCAGTCTCGCAAATGGTATACTACCGTCATGCAAAAAATCAATACTGACAATGACTTGATCAGATCCCTGATCGATGATCTCAACCGGGCTGAGATCCCCTGCGCTGGAGACCAGGTCACCCGCACCCTGTACAGTACAGATGCCAGCATTTATCAGGTGATGCCGGTGGCCGTTGCCTGGCCCAGGGACACCAATCAGGTTTCGGAAGCAGTGGAAATTGCCCAAAAACACGCTGTGCCCCTGCTGCCCCGCGGGGGTGGCAGCAGCCTGGCCGGGCAGGCCGTTGGTGAAGCCCTGATCCTGGATTTCTCCCGCTATATGGATCAAATCCTGGCTTACGATCCCCAGGGGCGTTCCGTTGAGGTCCAGCCTGGTGTGATCCTGGGCTCACTCAACCGACAACTGGCTGGTGATGGATTGACTTTCGGCCCCGATCCTGCCAGCGCTGATCGGGCGACAGTAGGCGGCGTGCTCGGCAATAATGCGACCGGCGCTCATTCCATCCTCTACGGCATGGCCCACGATCACATACTTGAAGCTGAGGCTGTGTTATCAGATGCTGGGATCACCCGCTTCAACAGCCTCTCGCCATCTGCGCTGGCTGCTGTTGAGAACAGTCATACCCTGGCCGGGAAGATCTACCGGGAAATACCCCCCTTGATTGCACGCTACCAACCCCAGATTGCGGTGAACTTCCCGAATACTTTTCGAAATGTGGCTGGCTATAATCTGCGAGCGCTTGCTGCCCAGGATGCGATCAATCCAGCAATCCTGCTGGCAGGCGCTGAAGGCACACTGGGAATCATCACCGCCGCCAGGTTGAATTTAGTCCCCCTGCCCCGCTATAAAATCCTGTATTTGCTTCACTTTGATGAATTGCATGCGTCCCTGGCATGTGTCCCCGAGATCCTGGAATCTGGACCTAGTGCAATAGAGCTGGTCGATCGCATGCTGATCCGCTTGGCACGTGCCAATCCCGCTTATCGTTCTCTCCTCAACGCGGTCCAGGGAGATCCTGAGGGAGTGCTGATCGTTGAGTATCAGGGTGAAGAGCTGGAAGCGCTTAAGGAGAAAAAAAACAGGCTCACTCACCTGGGACCATTATCCGACCTGGTTGAACCAGAGGAGCAGGAAAAGATCTGGAAAGCCCGCAAGGTTGGGCTGGGCATTCTGCAAAGCCAAAGAGGAGATGCCAAGCCAACCACATTTATTGAAGACGCGGCAGTTCCGGTGGAACACCTGGCAGATTACGCCCTGGAACTGAAGGCATTTGCCGGGGAGATCGGCGTGGGTGAGATAGCCTTTTACGCCCACGCCAGTGCTGGTTGTTTGCACGTCCGCCCCCAAGTGAACCTTAAAAGCGCTGAGGGGGTAAGACAAATGCGAGCGTTGGCGGAAAAATCGCTTTCCCTCGTCATCCGGTTCGGCGGCACAACCAGCGGCGAACATGGAGAAGGCTTTGCAAGGGGAGAATTTTCCCGCCAGCTCTTTGGCCCTGAACTCACCCAGGCCTTTCAGGAGGTCAAAGAGATCTTCGATCCAGAATATATCTTCAACCCAGGCAAGATCATCAATCCCCCAAAAATGGACCATGGCGATCTCATGCGGTATGGACCACTTTATCAGGCATCTCAAAAACCCGAAAACACCTTATTGTGCTTCGAAGCTGACCAGGGATTTGACAGAGCGGTAGAAATGTGCAATGGTGCGGGGGTTTGCCGCCAGCTGGAGGGCGGCGTGATGTGTCCTTCCTTCCAGGCTACGCGGGATGAACAGCACAGCACCCGGGGAAGAGCCAATATGCTCCGGGCTGCCATGACGGGCAAATTGGGCCCGGGAGGAATGATCTCACAATCCCTTTATCACACCCTTGACCTGTGTCTTTCCTGTCAGGCCTGTCTGAACGAATGTCCTTCTACTGTGGATATGAGCAAACTCAAAGCTGAGTTTCTCCACCAGTATTACCAGGCCCATGGGGTTCCCTTCAGAAGCTGGTTCTTTGCCAATATTGCTGGGATCAGCAAACTGGCCCAGCCTTTTTCCGCTCTGATCAACCCGATCTTGAATTCCCCATTCTCCAGGCTGATCTCCCTGGTGGGGATCCACACTGATCGCTCTCTCCCAGCTTTTGCGCGCCAAACATTCACCCAATGGTACAGGAAGGAGAAGGAGAATCAGCATAAGCACACCTCCTCGGGATCCAAAGCAGTATTCTTTTATGACACCTACCTGGAATACAACTACCCGCACATCGGTCAAGCGCTGGTGCACATTTTCGATCAAGCCGGCCTGGATTTAATCATTCTCGAAGGGAAGGAGGATTCTGGCAGGCCTGGCTATTCAAAAGGCGTTCTGGATAAAGCCCAAGCGCTGGCAAAGAAAAACCTGGAGCTGCTCCTCCCCTATGCGGAAGAGGGCATACCGATCATTGGCTGTGAACCGAGCGTGGTGGTGATGCTGACCAAGGAATACCTGGACCTGGTTCCCGGTGATGCAGCCCGCAAGGTTGCCGGGGTATCTCTGATGGCGGAGGATTTCCTGCTGCAGGAGATCAACGCCAGCAGGGTTAGATTCCAGTTTGACCACCAACCGCGCCAGATCCTTTATCACGGTCACTGCCAGCAAAAAGCCAATTTTGGGGCCGAAAGGACTCTTACCTTGTTGCGCGGCATACCGGGTGCTATTGTTGAACAAGTTGAGGCAGGCTGCTGCGGCATGGCCGGAGCATTTGGTTATGAAAAAGAACATTACGCACTCTCAATGGAAATTGCGGAATTGAGCCTTGCACCACAAATCCGGGAAAGCGGACCGGAAACCATCATTTGCGCCTCAGGAACTTCCTGCCGGGAGCAGATTGGCCACACCACAGACCGGAATGCGCTTCACCCCCTGGAAGTCTTTGCCAGCGCGCTGGCCTGAAACTTAATCACTGCAATTTCGTAAACACTTTTGCAAGTCAAGTTTTTAGGAAAGGAAATCTACAATGGATTGGATCACCTCCCCAGAAAGCTGGATTGCCCTGTTGACATTGACCGCCCTGGAAATTGTCCTGGGTATTGATAACATCATCTTCATCTCCATCCTCGCCGGCAAGCTCCCTGAGGATCAGCAGAAGCTGGGACGGCAGGTGGGATTGATGATGGCGATGATCACCAGGATCCTGCTGTTATTCTCCATCGCCTGGTTGACCCGCCTGACTGCCCCACTGTTCAACGTCTTTTCTTACGAAATATCCGGGCGAGATCTGATCCTGATTGTGGGAGGTTTGTTCTTGCTGGCTAAGAGCACTTACGAGATCCACGAGCGCCTGGAGGGTGAAGAGGGACATGCTTCTCAACAGGCTCCTGTCTCCCTGGTTGGCGTGATCTCTCAGATCATGCTCCTGGATATCGTATTTTCATTGGACTCAGTGATCACTGCGGTAGGTATGGTGAATGAGGTGATCATTATGGTCATCGCGGTGGTGATCGCGGTAGCTATCATGCTCTTAGCCTCAGGCCCGATCAGTGAGTTTGTGAATGAGCGCCCAACCCTGAAAATCCTCGCCCTCAGCTTCCTGCTCTTGATCGGTTTCTCGCTGGTGGCAGACGGTCTGGGCTTGCACATCCCCAAGGGCTATATCTATTTTGCGATGGGCTTCTCGGTTTTCGTAGAAATCATCAATCTGCAGGTGAGGAAGGTATCCAATCCAGTCCAGCTGCGGAAACCATACCTGCCCAAGGAATAAACCCGCATGTCATCGTCCCGCGTAATCCTCCATCTGGACCTGGATGCTTTCTTCTGCGCAGTGGAAGAGATCAAGGATCCAGGATTGCGCGGAAAGGCTTTTGCAGTTGGGGGCTCTCCCAGCGGCCGGGGAGTGGTCACTTCCTGCTCTTACCCTGCCCGAAAAATGGGGGTGCGGTCAGCCATGCCAGCAGTCAAGGCTTTGCAGCTCTGTCCGGACCTGATCCTGGTTTCCCGGAATCATCGGGATTATGGGCATTATTCCCAGCTGGTGATGGACCGCTTGAGAGATTTCACTGACAAGGTTGAGCAGATCTCCATTGACGAAGCCTTCCTGGACATCACTAACCAGGGGACATCCCCCAGAGAAATTGGGGTGTCCCTTCAAGCCGCGATCCTCGAAGAGATTAAGCTTCCTAATTCGATAGGCATCGCCAGCAACAAACTGGTGGCAAAAATCGCCACTGATGTAGGCAAAATGGCAGCCAAGAGCGATGGGCCGCCCAATGCCATCACCATCGTCCCCCCTGGAGAGGAGAGGGGGTTCCTTGCTCCCCTGCCAGTTGACATGCTCTGGGGAGTGGGTCCAAAAACCAAGGAGCGCCTGGCCTTGCTCAACATCCATACCATTGGGGACCTGGCAGCTTATCCTGAGATCGAGCTGGCCAATAAATTCGGTAAGCACGGCTACGATCTATCCCGCAGGGCCAGGGGGATCGACAAGCGGGGAATTATCACAGAGCGCGGGGTAAAATCGGTCAGTAATGAAAGGACATTTCCCAGGGATCTGGCCCGGAAAAGCGAGCTGCTGGAGCACATCAACCGGCTGGCAGCCAAAGTATCCAGCCGGCTCCGAAAAAAGAACCTGCGCGGCAAGACCATCCAGATCAAAGTACGCTGGGCGGACTTCACCACCCTCACCCGCCAAACAACCCTTTCCCATTCAACTGCTGACAAGCAGGAAATCTTCCATACCAGTGAGCAGCTTTTCGGCCAGGTTTGGGAACCAGGCAAGCTGGTCCGTTTGATCGGCATCGGGGTCAGCAATCTGGATTCGGAATCCAGGCAGCTCAGTCTTTGGGATCCCGCGGTGCAGCAGGACCGGCAACTGGATGAAGCGCTGCAAGAATTGCGGGAAAAGTATGGAGATGACGTGATTTGGCGAGGATTTTCCAGTGATTAAATGAACAATTTCACAAGCTATCGAAAATGCATTATAATGTAAACTTGGGTGGCTCAGGAATACCCCCAATTTCATCCTTGAATACCACGTAAAGTAACTTTTATCCATGGAGTAAGGTTTATGTCCAATGAGATTAAAATGATTGACGGCAATGAAGCAGTAGCCCATATTGCCCATAAAACAAACGAGGTGATCGCTATTTACCCGATCACTCCTTCCTCCCCCATGGGAGAACACGCTGATGCCTGGACTGCGGAGACTCAACCGAATATCTGGGGGACAGTTCCGGACGTGATCGAAATGCAGTCCGAAGGTGGCGCTGCCGGCGCCATTCATGGCGCACTGCAGACCGGGTCATTAACGACCACCTTCACAGCCTCGCAGGGCTTGATGCTCATGCTACCCAACATGTACAAAATTGCGGGTGAACTGACCCCAACGGTGTTTCATGTCGCAGCTCGCTCCCTGGCAGCCCAAGCGTTGTCTATCTTCGGGGATCACTCAGATGTCATGGCAGCTCGGGCTTCAGGTTTTGCTCTGCTTGGTTCTGGTTCTGTACAGGAGGCCCATGATTTTGCCCTGATCGCCCAGGCAGCGTCGCTGGAAGCCAGGGTACCTTTTGTCCATTTCTTTGAAGGTTTCCGCGTTTCTCACGAGATCAATAAGATTGAGATCATCCCCGATGAGACCATCAAGGAGATGATTGACGATCAACTTGTCCATCAGCACCGCACCCGGGGGATGTCCCCGGAAAAACCGGTCATTCGAGGCACCGCCCAGAACCCGGACGTATTTTTCCAGGCGCGCGAAACGGTCAACCCCTATTACACTGCCGCCCCAGACATCGTCCAGAAAACCATGGACCGCTTTGCCAAGCTGACCGGACGCCAGTATCAACTCTTTGATTACAGCGGCGATCCTGAAGCCGAGCGCGTGCTGGTGATCATCGGCTGCGGCGGCGTGACTGCCGAAGAGACTGCCAAATACCTGACCGGACAAGGCGAGAAAGTTGGCGTGGTCCGCGTCCGTCTCTACCGACCGCTTTCGGTCAAACACCTGATGGAAGCCCTGCCAGCCACCACAAAAGTGATCGCCACCCTGGATCGCACCAAAGAGCCCGGCTCTTCTGGTGAGCCTCTTTACCAGGACCTGATCACAGCCATCAACGAAGGTCTCAGTGAGGGCACCGCTCCATTCCAGACCGCCCCCAAAGTGGTTGGTGGACGCTACGGTCTTTCCTCCAAGGAATTCACACCGGCCATGGTCAAGGGCATCTTCGATGAACTCAAAAAGGACAAACCCAAGAATCACTTCACCATCGGCATCAAAGATGATGTCACGAACACCAGTGTGGACTACGATCCCGATTTCTCTATTGCTGACGAGAAAACGCTGCGGGCTTTGTTCTTTGGTTTAGGTGCAGATGGCACAGTCAGCGCCAATAAGAACTCGATCAAGATCATTGGTGAGGAGACTGGGAACTACGCCCAGGGTCACTTTGTGTACGATTCCAAAAAATCTGGCGCTAAGACGATCTCCCACCTGCGCTTCGGCCCCGATCCGATCCGGGCCCCTTACGAGATCAACACGGCTGATTTTGTTGCCTGCCACCAGTTCAGCTTCTTGGAACAAATTGATATGCTGAAGTCTGCCAAGCAGGGCGGCACATTCCTGCTCAACAGCATTTACGGTCCGGATGAAATCTGGGATAACCTGCCTAAAGAGGTCCAGGAATCCCTGCTGGAAAAGGAACTTGATTTTTACATCATTGATGCTTATGATGTCGCTGAGAAGACCGGTATGGGTCAGCGGATCAACACCATCATGCAAGCCTGCTTCTTTGGCATTAGCGGTGTTCTACCCCGTGATCAGGCCATGGAAGAGATCAAAAAAGCCATCAAAAAATCCTATGGGAAGCGGGGAGAAGCAGTGGTCCAGAAGAATTACGCTGCTGTCGACCAGGCAATGGAACACCTCCACAAGGTAGAACTGCCCCAAAAAACCACCAGCAAGAAAACCCGCCGACCACCGGTTACCGAGGATGCCCCGGAATTTGTCAAGGACGTACTGGGGACGATCATTGCTGGAGATGGGAACAGCCTGCCGGTATCGATGATGCCGGAGGACGGCACCTATCCCACCGCTACCACCCAGTATGAAAAGCGGAATATCGCCCTGGAAATCCCGGTCTGGGAGCCAGACCTCTGCATCCAGTGCGGCAAATGCTCGATAGTCTGCCCGCACGCGGTTATCCGCCAAAAAGTCTACGATCCCAAACACCTCGATGGCGCCCCGGAAACCTTCAAGTCCACGGATGCGAAATTCCGGGAATTCAAAGACTGGATGTTCACCATCCAGGTCGCACCGGAACAGTGCACAGGTTGTTCGGTATGTGTGGAAGCCTGTCCGGCGAAGGACAAGGCCGAGGTTGGCCGCAAGGCGATCAACATGGCTCCTCAGCCACCCATCCGGGAGCAGGAGTCAGAGAACTGGGACTTCTTCATGGAGCTGCCAGATGTTGAACGAAGCAAGATCAAGACCAGCACAGTAAAAAACTCCCAGCTACTGCGGCCGCTGTTTGAATTCTCCGGGGCTTGCGCTGGCTGTGGGGAAACCCCCTATGTCAAGCTGGCCACCCAATTATTTGGGGACCGGATGATCATCGCCAACGCCACTGGCTGCTCGAGCATTTACGGCGGGAATCTGCCCACCCATCCGTACGCGATTAATGAAGAGGGACGCGGTCCCACCTGGAACAATTCGCTCTTTGAGGACAACGCCGAATTCGGCCTGGGGATGCGGCTGACCGTGGACAAGCAGAATCAGTACGCCCGCGAGCTGGTCAAGGATCTTTCCAAGGAGATCGGCAAGGATCTGGCCGATGAAATCCTCCAAGCGGATATGTCCGAAGAAAGTGGTCTGCAGGATCAGCGCGAGCGGGTGAAGGTCTTGAAAGAAAAACTGTCCAAGAAAGACAGCCCCGAAGCCAAGAACTTGTTATCCTTGGCCGATATGCTGGTCAAGAAGAGCGTCTGGATTATTGGCGGCGACGGTTGGGCTTATGACATCGGCTATGGCGGACTGGACCATGTACTGGCTTCCGGCCGCAACGTCAACGTATTGGTGTTGGACACCCAGGTGTATTCCAATACCGGCGGGCAGTCCTCGAAAGCGACCCCGATGGCCGCAGTTGCCAAATTCGCTGCCAACGGCAAGGACCAGCCCCGCAAGGATCTGGGCATGATGGCTATGTCTTATGGTTATATATATGTCGCGCAGGTAGCGATGGGCTCAAGCGACATCCAGACCCTAAAAGCCTTCCGCGAGGCTGAAGCCTATGATGGGCCGTCTCTGATCATCGCCTACAGCCCCTGCATCGCCCATGGCTATGATATGCAGAACAGCCTGGAGCACTCCGACCTGGCGGTCAAATCCGGCCTCTGGCCCTTGTACCGCTTCGATCCCCGGCTGGCAGCTGAGGGTAAGAATCCGCTCCAGCTGGACTCCAGAAAACCAAGCATCCCGCTGCCGGACTTTGCTTACAACGAGACCCGCTATCGGATGCTGGTGCAGAGCAACGAGGAGCGCGCTGAGCGTTTGATGGCCAAAGCACAGGAGGGTGTCAGAGAACGCTGGAATCTCTACGAACAGATGTCCAAGATGAGCTACGAAGAGAACGAAGCTGAGTAGCATGAAATCCACCACAAGGGGAGGGAAACCTCCCCTTGTTTTTTTATTGACTTTCAAGTGAGTGAGGAAACACAAATGACAGATCTAAGAACAACCTACCTGGGCCTGGAGTTGAAGAACCCCCTGGTCGCTTCATCCTCTCCTCTGACCAAGGATCTCAAACAGGTCGAAGAGCTTTCCGAAGCTGGTGTCTCAGCCATCGTCATGCACTCCCTATTTGAGGAACAGGTCATCCGGGAAAGCCTGGAGCTGGATCACTTCCTCAGCCGGGATCGCGAGCAATTCCAGGAAGCGATGACCTACCTGCCTGAAATGGGGCAGTATGCCATCGGTCCGGACGCCTATGTAGATAAGATCAAACAGGTCAAGGATATCGCCCAGGTTCCCGTGATCGGCAGTCTGAACGGCGTCTCCAGCGGGGGCTGGATCAGCTATGCCAAGAAGATCGAGGATGCCGGTGCTGATGCCCTGGAGTTAAACCTCTATCACGTAGTTAACGATCTCGATCAGACCAGCTCAATGCTGGAGGAAGCCTATCTGAAGCTGGTTAGGGATATCCAGGACGTGCTCAGCGTACCGCTGGCAGTCAAGCTGAGCCCGTTTTTCACATCGCTGCCTAACTTCATCCACAACCTGGCGGAAACCGGCGTGGATGGGGTAGTGCTTTTTAACCGCTTCTACCAACCCGATTTTGATCTGGATGACCTGGAAATCGTCCCCACACTGACCCTGAGCAACTCCAAAGAACTCCGCCTGCCTTTGCGTTGGATCGCCCTGCTCTATGGTCGGATAGAGATCGATTTTGCCCTCACCAGTGGGGTGCACTCCGCCGAGGACCTGCTGAAAGCAATGATGGCTGGCGCGAAAGTCGCTATGACCACCTCAGCACTGCTCAAGCAGGGCATGGGGTATCCCACTAAACTGCTGGCAGAGGTCCAGTTGTGGATGGAAGAGCATGAGTACGATTCGATCAAACAGATGCAGGGAAGCATGAGCCAGAAGAAAGCCCATCAAGCCGCGGCTTTCGAGCGAGCCAACTACATTCAAGTGCTGGGCTCCTACCGATAACCCGATCCACAGGTTGATCGAAGGAGAGGAAGCGGTCTGGTTCCTTCACTAACGATTCAAAAGCACCCCGAGGGATGATTCCCCGGGGTGCTTTTTTTGTGTTAAAGAGAGGACCGGGTCCCTTAAGGGGACCCGGTCTTTGTTTGTTAAAAAGAAAAAGTCCTTGGCAATGACCAACTCTCCCAGAGGGCCTCCCCTCAAGTACCATCGGCGCTGGCAAGCTTAACTGCTGGGTTCGGGATGAGACCAGGTGTACCCTTGCCGCTACAATCACCAAGAACTTAATTCACATGATAAAGATCGACCTCATTGAATAGAAAAGGAATAAATAGCGAGTTCTCCGCACCACTGTATAAGCCCTCGACCATTAGTACGGCTTAGCTGAACACATTGCTGTGCTTACACATGCCGCCTATCAAGCAAGTAGTCTTCTTGCGGTCTTACTCCCTTAACGGGATGAGGAATCTAATCTTGAGGCAAGTTTCCCGCTTAGATGCTTTCAGCGG
>Ga0207796_1000319_pt1 | contig 19947 bp, 13 predicted proteins | sample Pon1CUnioCityCA_6_FD_187274 | JGI IMG/M metagenome (GOLD analysis project Ga0207796, IMG submission 187274) | Marine sediment microbial community from Union City, CA, USA - Pond 1C Sediment 1 (SPAdes) | ecosystem: Environmental > Aquatic > Marine > Intertidal zone > Salt pond sediment ...
CGGTCAGGCAGCGGCCTGGTGGAGATGTTCATGATCGCGCTGCCGCCGGACTGGACCGAGTGGCTTGCCGCGCCCTAGGCAGGCACAACTCGCGCTATGGGGATGCTGGCCCCGTCCACAAATACACCCGCGGAGTCGGAACCTCCTCGGCTGGATCAGTAACCAACGGCGCAGCCATCCTTTCGTGGATCGGAGGCTCCCCATAGCACTCCGCTCCCTGCATCTCTGGCGATGATATCCCCACTGCCAAAGCCAGGCGCAAAGGTGGTCTCCGGGTGGACGTCGTGGCCCATTGCCGAGAGCGCCTTTCGCGTCTTGAGGGGCACGCCTGTTTCGATGGCAACCCGCAGCCCACCCCGCTGGTCCACCCGAAACCGCGGGGCGTCCAGGGCGACCTGTGGATCCATGCCATAGTCAACCAGGTTGGACAGCACCTGAAGGTGCCCCTGAGGTTGCATGAACCCGCCCATCACGCCAAAGCTGAGCCACAGTTGTCCCTGCCGCAGGGCCATGGCGGGAATGATGGTATGGTACGGGCGCTTGCCTCCGTCGAGCGCATTGGGATGGCCTTCCTCCAGGGTGAAACAGGCTCCCCGATTCTGCAGACATATGCCTGTGCCCGGAACCACCAGCCCAGATCCAAACCCATAGTACAGGCTGTTGATGAAGGAAACAGCGTTTCCCTTGCCGTCGATGACGGTCAGGTAGACGGTATCCTTGTGCTCGGGCGTACCAGGGCTGACGACATTGAGGGCGCTATCGGGTTGGATCTGGGCGCGCCGCTGGGATGCGTAGTCGCTGGACAGCAGGCCAGCAACGGGCACGTCGACCACCGCTGGGTCGGCTACGTATCGCGCTGCGTCGGCCATGCCCATGCGCATGGCTTCGATCATCACGTGCCATCGCGCGGGGTCAAAGTAGTCCCAGTCGGCCAGATCGTAACCCTCGACGACATTGAGGGCCAGCAGCGCGGCCAGACCCTGTCCATTTGGGGGATGTTCCAGCACCTCCACATCACGATAGGTTATGCGGATGGGGGTCTCCCAGGTTGCAGTGTGGCTCGCAAGGTCCGCGGAGGTCAGATAGCCGCCAATCGACTGGACGTGGTTGGCGATCCGTTCAGCCAGTTCCCCATCGTAGATTGTCTGGGCGCCATCCTGCCCGACCATGCGAAAGGTGCGGGCCAGGTCGGGTTGGCGGTGGATCTGTCCAGGTTGGGGGGCAGGCAGATAGACTCGGGCCGCCTCCTTGTCCGCTGACAGCTTTTTCCGCGAACGCTGCCAGCCAGCGCTAATGCGCTCGCTGACTGGAAAACCGGTCTCGGCGGTGTGAATGGCAGGGGCGAGGCAATCCGCCAGCGTTGCGGTGCCAAATCGCTCGAGAAGCGCCTCCCAACCGCTCGCTGCGCCAGGCACGGTCACAGGCAGAGGGCCTGTGAGGGGGATTGCATCAAGGCCCAAATGCTGTGCCTCGTCCAGGGTGAAGGCGGCGGGAGCGCGGCCGCTGCCGTTCAGGGCAGTGACTTTGCCGGTGCTGGCTTGGTAGATGAGGGCAAAGCAATCGCCGCCGATGCCGGTGGACATGGGCTCGACGACGTTGAGCATGGCGGCAACAGTCACGGCCGCGTCGGCAGCATTTGCGCCGTCGATCAGCATGCGCAACCCTGCCATGGCAGCCAGCGGTTGGCTGGTGGCCACCATGCCCCCCCGGGCTAGTACCGCGGAACGACGCGACGGAAAGTGCAAAGCTCTCATCTGCCCTCTTTTCCTATTCCTGTCTATTTGACCGTGGCTACTCGGTTTGCTTTAGTCACGGATCTGGATAGTCCATGGGGCCAGGGCGTAGATCCCTTCGCGCAGCAGTGATCTAAACCCTTCGAGCCAGGCACCGCCCTCGGCGGGTGAGGCTTGCGCCAGGTGAGTGTGTTTTGGAACCGCGACATCAACCAGGGGGGCATACCGTTTTGGCGACACTTCCGCGAGCTGGCAGGCCCTTTCGGCAGCATCGTGCAGATCACCAAGAGCATCAACCAAGCCATGCTTGAGGGCCTGCTCTCCTGTCCACACGCGCCCGCGAGCGATGGCCTCCACCTCGTCGTCGGATAGGGAACGACCCTGGGCGACCCGGTCCTTGAAGCGGGTATAACCGGTGCCAATGTTGGCCCGCAACTTGTCACGTTCTTCGTCATCAAAGGGTGCGATGTCTGCGTACATCCCTGCAGCCCTGCCTCGGGAGATGCTTTCGCGGCCTATCTCTAACTTGTCATAAAGACGTGCTGCAATCAACTTGCCGCCCCAGATGCCGATCGAGCCTGTGAGCGTTGTGGGCTGGGCAAAAATCTCGCTGGCTGGCGCAGATACGTAGTAGCCTCCAGATGCAGCGCGGTTGCTCATGTACACGACAAGGGGCTTCCTCTTGCGCAGTGTCGCAGCCTCGCGCCAGATCAGGTCTGAGGCGATGGCTGAACCTCCAGGCGAGTCCACGTGCAGAATGACTGCAGCTATGGCCTTGTCCTGTGCAGCAGCCCGAAGTTGTTGGACCAGTGTGTCTGAGCCTGCCTGGGCGGGTGGTAGCGGCAGAGGGATCGGGACAGGGATTGGCGAGCGTTGGCTGGACCCCTGGACGATGGTGCCCACTACGGAGATCACGCCGATGGCCCGTCTGCTGCGCCAGCGACGAGGCTGCAATAGCCGGCGGCGGGCAGCCGGCCAGGCTAGCAGGGTTGCGGGCTCTTCCTGTGTGCCCAGGCGATGCGGCAGCTCATCTTCGTAGCACACCTCGTCGATCAATCCGGCATCAGATGCCTGTGACGCTGTCATGGGGGCCTCGTCAAATAAGCTGCGGACCACCTCCTCTGACATGTCGCGCCCCTGTGCCACAGTCCCTGTGATCTCATTGTAGAGCGAATCGAGCAAGGAATCCAGCATCTCCCGGTGTGGGTCGGTCATCTTCGAACGACGCAGCATGTCGGGTGAGACTTTGTACTCGGCGATAGCCTCAAAGTCAGCTTCCAGACCTACGAGGGCCAGGGTATCCTTCAGGAAAACTGCTTCGCTCCAGAGTCCGGTTGCGCGGAAAGTGGTGCTCTCTGGCGCGAATATCTCGTCACAGGCTGAGGCCAGATAGTAGGTCCACGTACCTAGATCATGCATGTAGGCGACACAGCGTTTGCCTGCCTGGCGCAGACGGAGGATGGCTGCGCGGAGGCTGGCGACTGTGGCCGGTCCGGCAGAGAGATCAGACATGATCAGGACGGCGCCTTTGACGCGGGGATCATGGGCGATGCGTTCCAGGCTGGTGGCAAAGCTATCCACACTGGGTGGCGGCGAGGGCCACGGCAGCAGGGACAGGGGAAAGCGCCTCCGCCTCTGCACTGTGCGCTCTGGATAGGTGCCGCACATGTGGAGGACTATGTAATCCAGCCCCCTCGATCGAAGGAGCCGCAGGCGGTTTGTGCACAACAGTACGGCGTTGCGCATGAAGTCTGAGATCAAGATTCGTTCTGCCATCAATCCACTCCGAGCTAGGGCGGTGATGCCCAGGATATACGCTCCTCAACCCAACCGTGGCTCTCGTGGAGGGCTGCATCGCGCACTTGACCGTCCAGCGGACCACCGATGTCGAAAAGCCGGCGTTGACTGGTTCCGTCTGGGCGCATCACCCATACCGCCCACTCCCCTTCCCGGTCAGTGACAAAGGCAATGTAGCGGCCATCGGGTGACCAAACAGGCAGGCCGTCGTTGGCAGGGTTGCTAGTCAGCCGGGTTGCTGAACCGCCATTCATGTTGGCAAGGTAGATTTCCCAGTTGCCGTCGCGCAGTGACATAAAGGCCACGCGATTACCAGCAGGGGATGCTTCGGGATTCGTCTCGTTTGCACCCGCTGCGATTTGACCAGGATGCGTACCATCTGCGCGCGTCACGAGAATACCGCAATCATCTTGCCAACATCCGCTATAGAGGATGCGCCCATCTGGCAGCCAGGAAGGAGATTGTCCCAGCACGGTGCTTGCATCGCGGAGGATTGGACCGGTTTCGGCACCATAGGTTCGATACAGCCGCGGTTTGCGATCGCTTTCCATGCGGGAATGGTAGACGTAAAGATTCCCCTGAAAGTCGACACTGGGGCGAGCAGCCTCAACTTCGTCGGTAATGCGCCAGATGAGCTCGCCAGTACGGCTGATCAGGGCAAGGCCCTTCTCCGTTGGTCGCCAGACGTGGACGACGAGGCGGTTGCCGCCTGGCAAAAAGTCAGGCTGGCTGGCGCCGGCGTAGACAAGTCTGCAATTTGAGCCGTCGACCTGGCAGGTATAGATGTCATACAGCCCGCGGTTGGGATCAAAGCGCGGGAAGGCAATCTGACCGGACAGTCGAGGTCGCGGGGTGGCAATGGGTAGCGAGGTAGAGGTCGGTGTTGGGGATAGTGTTGGGGAAGCTGTGCGACTGGCTGTGGCGCTGGGTGCCTGGAGCGTGTGGGTTGGCGTTGGAGAGGGGGTTGCCGTGGCTGTGGGAACAGACACCTCCGGTGTGGTGGTAAGCCCAGTGTGAACTTTGGCGACCGTTGTCCCTGGGGTAATGGTTCCGGCAACGCTTGCTGGGAGTGTCACTTGCGCTGTATGCGTCGGAGATGGTCGCGGCTCAAAGGTAGGTGTTGGTGTGGGCTGTTGGGCCGACGAGAAGATCAGATAGCCTGCCGCAGCAAGCACTAACGCAAGGATGGGTGCGCCCAGCAGCAGTAGGTAGCGGCGTCGAGTATGGCCAGCCTTCGGCTGTGCACCGTCAGCACCAAGTTCTCGCTCTGAGGACAGGCCAACCTGGGGCATCTCCGGTTGCCCCGAGGTCGTAGGCACGTAGGTTGGGAATTCATGACCGGCGGCGCCATCTCCCTCAGGTGTCAGTTCTCCACGCACTGCCCGGACCCTGAGTTCCTCCGTATCGCGGTATCCTGGCTCGATCGCTGTGATCTCATCGAGCAGGCTCAAGGCGTGGTCCCACTGGCCAACCTCAAGCGCACGCTGGACTGAGCGATACAGGGTGATCAGGCGCACCTGCTGGGCAGCGGCATCGAGATGCTGTAGAGCATCTCGATAGCCTGGGTCCGCCTTGAGGATCTGGCTGTACAGCTCGATGGCTTCCTGCCATTGACGCCTCTGGCCTGCCAGTTGCGCGCGCTCGTAGATGGTAGCCAAATCGAGAACGGGGGGAGCCGGGCCCGGATCTTTGGTGCGAGCCCGTGCGGGAAGTACTGCATCGATGGCTCGCACCAGCTCATCTGGTGTCTGGAACCGATCTTCAGGCTTCCGAGCCATGGCCTTTTGCACCAAGCTGGTGACAGGCTTGGGCAATTCGGGGCAGATGTCTGCCAACGGTGGTGGCTCTGCGATGAGGTGCTGGTTCACAACAGCCCAGGGCGTGTCGCCCTGGAAGGGTAGGTCGCCGCTCAGCATTCTGTAGGTGACGATACCGAGCGAGTAGATATCTGCGCGGATATCTACTTCTTCACCCTGCGCCTGCTCCGGTGCAGCGTAATGGGGCGACCCGACGAACCCTTCAAGAGTCAGCTGCGGTGACGTCCGCACACGCGCGATCCCAAAGTCAAGTACGCGGGTGGTTCCGTCAGAAAGGACCATGATGTTGGATGGCTTGATATCGCGGTGAACGATATCTAGTTCGTGGGCGTGACTGAGGGCAAGCGCTACCTGTCGGGCTATCGCTAGCGCCTCTTGCCATGGCAAAGGTCCCTGCTGCTCGAGAAGCTGTCCAAGATCCTGCCCGGGCACATATTCCATCACGAGATAGTGTGTGTCGCGGTCGGCCCCATAGTCCAGGACACAGACAACATTGGTGTGCGAGGCAGATTGGGATAGGGACATGGAAAGGCGGGCCTCGCGGTTGAATCGCTGCACGAAGCGCAGGTCCTTGCTGTGCTGGGGATACAAGATCTTAACGGCCACCTTGCCGCCCTGGATCAGGTCCTCAGCCAGGTATACCCATGCCATGCCACCGCTTCCCAGCTCGGCGATAAGTTTGTAGCGATTGCCCAGGACTGTTCCTATCATGGCTTCCGATGCCGCCCGCTCTCGGGTAGAGATTGGGCCTGGATTTGGAGCCTGGCTATTATAGCGAACTTTGGCGGGGGGGACAAATGGGGGCCAGGCGGTAAGCAGACCGCCAGGGGGACGCAGGTTGCAGGATTGGGCAGACAAGTGCTACAATGCTGGAATCAAGCTGTGAAGCGCGCACGAGTGGCCGAGTTGCCGTGCGCCATGGAACGGAGACATGAGGGGATGGCACCAGAGTACGTGAGCGTTTCAGATCTGCGGCGAGCGATCAGTGAAGAGCTTCTCGTTGCAGCAGGAGTACCACGCACGGGACTGCTACAAGCGCTGTTGAGGCCACTTCTGTGGTTCCCGGCCCACCGTTTTGCCAGTCTGGCGGCGGAGTTTGACCGGCGGGTAGCGCTCAACGGGCTGGCTGAGGGCCTGCGTTGGCTTCTGTGGAGGTTCGTGGACGACGTGCGCGTTTACGGGCAGGAACATATTCCAGCGAGCGGGCCGCTGGTGATCGTATCGAACCACCCTGGCAGCTACGACATATTAGCCATTGGCGCTCACCTGGGGCGTGATGATCTGAGAATCCCGGCCAGTGACGTTCCCCTTCTGCGCCAACTTCATGGCACTGCCAAGTACCTTATCTATACCCATCTGGGGGACGACTCGCATGCACGGATCTCGGCGGCCCGTGACAGTGTCCGGCATCTGCGGTCTGGCGGTGCGCTGCTAGTATACGCTGCCAGCAAGGTCGAGCCGGATCCAGCAGTGCTTCCGGGGGCGCGAGCAGGTCTACAAGACTGGTTGGACAGCCCGGCCTGGCTTCTGCGTCAGGTGCCAGATGCGGTCCTCGTGGTCACCATCGTGAGTAACGTCTTGTCGCCGTCCTGCCTGAGGAGCCCGCTTACCTGCCTGCGCAGGCAACCACGCAGGAAGCAGTTCCTTGCAGAAGCTGCTCAGATCGGCCAACAGGTCCTCTTTGGCCGTCGCTTCCCCCTTGTACCTGAAGTGCGGTTCGGCTTGCCTCTTGCTGCGGCCGAGTTGGGCGCCGGGCGTGACTTTCAGACCGCGCGGACCATCATTCTGGAGCAGGCGGAGAGACTGCTTGCTGAGGCCCAGGCTAGATGAGGCTGATGACGTTTGAGAAAATGATGCTGTTTGACAGACAGGCCCGTTGCTGCTAAACTTGGTGTATCTTGCACACTAAAGGTGGTTTGCCCGATGGGTACGCAGCTCAAAGTAGGACAGGCGACCGAGTTGACAGTCACAGTCGACGTGGTGATCTTTGCCTTACGGGACGGTAACCTGCAGGTACTCCTGGTGCGGCGAAGGCGACCACCCTCGGAGGGCATGTGGTCGATACCGGGTGGCACCATTGGGCTCGAGGAGGATCTAGAGTCTGCGGCGATGCGCACACTCGAGGAGGAAACAGGGCTAGCGCGTGTTTTTCTCGAGCAACTTTACACCTTCGGCGATCCTGAGCGGAACTCCCGGGGCCGGGTGATCACAGTCAGCTACTTTGCGGTAGTGCCGACGAGCGACGTCGTTCCACGTGTCACCGAGGATGCCAAACATGTTCGCTGGTGGCCTGTCGGTGACTTGCCCCCGCTTGCTTTCGATCATGATAGCATCGTGCGTTACGCGCGTACCCGGCTGCGATACAAGCTCGAGTACACAGCGGTTGGCTTCGAGTTGCTGCCCGACGAGTTCACCCTGAGCGAGTTGCAGAATGCCTATGAGATCGTACTGGGCGAGAAATTGGACAAACGCAACTTCCGGCGCAAGATCCTGAGTGCTGGTGTGCTCGAACGCGCGCATGGCTTCCGTTCAGGCGAAGGCCGGCCGGCACAACTCTATCGTTACAGGGAGGATGCTGTGGCAGAGGTCAAGGCCCGGCGGCTGTTTCCGTAGAGCCCTGTCGCATAGTTTTGACAGCGGTGCCTCTATATGGTATCCTCTTCTACCACCGGGCTGCACCCAACAAATCAGTCCGGTCTACCTTGAATAGAAAGGTTGGCACCCCATCATGGAATCACATGTCAGATCAAGCGAACTAACCCGGCGCCAGTTTGTGCGGCTGGCAATGGCTGCAGGATTCGGCGCGGCTCTGACCTCATGCGCTGGCAACGGGGATTCTGCGCCAGCAGCGCCCGTACGCGCCGAGCCCTCTCCGGTGGGAGACAACGCTTACCTGGCGGTGGCGCGCGGCGCTGACCCTGGGGCCATCACGCGGACGGCACTAGCAGCCATCGGAGGTATTGAACGGTTTGTCAAAAGTGGCGCCGACGTCATAATCAAGCCCAACATCTGTGTTGACTACCGGACCTATGAGTATGGGGCGACTACCAATCCAGAGGTGGTGGCCATACTCGTGGAGTTGTGCCTGGGAGCGGGAGCCAAGCGGGTGCGAGTGATGGACAAGCCCTTCGGTGGAAGCCCGGACAGCGCATATGCCAGGAGCGGCATCGGGCAGGCGGTCGAAGCTGCAGGTGGTACTATGGAGGTGATGAACGGGGCGAAATTCCGCACAGAAGATATCCCCGCGGGCCAAGATCTTGCCAAGGTGAAGGTGTATCAAGATATTCTGAGCGCTGATGTCCTGATCGACGTGCCCATAGCCAAGCATCATAGCCTCGCGCGCCTCAGCCTGGCAGGCAAGAATCTCTTTGGCGTGATCTCGCGCCCAAGCCAGATGCATGCCAATCTGGGACAGCGTACGGCAGACCTGGTGAGCCTGGTCCGTCCTACCTTGACAGTTGTGGATGCGGTGCGGACGCTCATGGCACACGGTCCAACAGGCGGCAACCTGGATGATGTCCGGCTAAGCAACACCATCATAGCCAGCCACGATATTGTGGCGGCGGATGCTTACGCAGCCACCTTGTTCGATCTGACTGGTGACCAGATCTCCTACGTCAGAGCAGCGGCAGAGATGGGCCTGGGCACGCTCGACCTGGAGAGCGTAAAGGTAGAAGAGATATCTGTCTAAATCGGCAGCTTGACGAACTGCTTTGATAGCTGGGAGGACCTGCGCTTGAGCCCACGTATCTGGAGAAGGTTGCGCCGGGCGACTCAAATCCTCGCGTTGCTAGTGTTTCTTGCCATATTCGCGTACACGAATGCCCAGCGTCCTGAGCGCTTCTGGGGTGATGTCTTTGCCCGGCTTGATCCGCTCCTCATGGTCTCAGCAAGTCTGGCAGGGCGAGTGATGCTGGGAGGACTGGCGTTGGCTGCCGCCGTCGTAGTGCTTACGTTTTTATTCGGTCGCGTCTGGTGCGGATGGCTCTGCCCGCTGGGCAGCATGTTGGAGTGGCTCGGGCCACGGAGATCTGCCCGAAAGGCGCTTCCTGAGAAGCTGCGATTGATCAAGTATCTACTTCTGACTGCCATCGTCACAGCTGCCCTCCTGGGCAACCAGACACTGCTTGTCCTTGACCCCATTACAATCTTGAACCGAACCATGGCGACTGCCGTCTGGCCTGCGTTGAGGTACGCCATTGTAGCGACTGAGGAGCTCTTGTACCAGGTTCCTGCGCTATGGGGACCGCTGGACGCGATCCATGGTGCCGTGGTGCAGCCCCTATTTCAGGATGTTCAGCCGGTCTTTGGTATTGGCGTGCTGATGGCGTTTCTCTTCGCGGGCCTGGTCGCCCTGAACTGGCTGGCAACTCGATTCTGGTGCCGGTATCTATGCCCTCTGGGAGGCCTGCTGGGGTTGTTGTCCAGGCTATCACTGGTTCGGCGTGAGGTGAGTGATGATTGTCTTGGGTGTGCAGTCTGCTCCAGTCAGTGTCCCACGGGCACCATTAATCCGGACGATGGGTACCGCAGCGATCCCGCCGAGTGTATTGTGTGCTACGATTGCATGACTGATTGCCCCAGCGAAGGTACCGGGTTTCGCTGGCAGTTGCCTGCCTGGCGACCGGCTCGGCAGCATGACTACGATCCGTCTAGACGGCAACTGCTGGGGGTGCTGGGCATATCTGCGGCAGGTGTGGCATTGGCGGGCGTTGAGCCGATCACCGCTCGCCAGCCGGCAACCATGATCCGCCCGCCCGGCGCCGATATGGTGGATTTCAGCGCGCTTTGCGTCCGTTGTGGTGCGTGCGTTCGTGTTTGTCCGACGCAGGGCCTGCAGCCCAGCCTGTTTGAGGGCGGCGTCCAGAATCTGCTCACACCCAAGTTGGTGCCGCGGCTGGGGTATTGCAGCTTTGCCTGCAATGCCTGCGGGCAGGTCTGCCCAACAGGCGCCATCCCGCTGCTCAAACTGGAGGAGAAGCGGCAGGCAGTGATGGGGCTGGCGAGTATCAACCGCGACCGGTGCCTGCCGTGGGCATACAACATCCCCTGCATTGTATGCGAGGAGGCGTGCCCGGTGGCGGACAAGGCCATCCAGCTCGAGGAGGTCCGGGCGGTCGGCGCGGCAGGAGAGAGCATACTGATTCAGCGTCCACGCGTGCTTCGAGAGTTGTGCGTCGGTTGTGGGATCTGTGAATTCCAGTGCCCGATGGGCGGGGAGGCTGCCATCCGGGTCTATGCACCGACAGACGTTTCGACTGAAGGCGCGATCCTATGACCCAGAAGGGCCCTCTGGCCAGTAGGCTGAGGGCCGTGCTGCTGGCGGATGGCCGTCTTTTGCGCATGCCCAGGATTCTCAGATCCAGCAAGGTGCACACAACACCGATAGGGCCTCCTCTATGGGTGTCAGCCCTTGTCTATGTGCTGCTCAGCTAGCCGTAGCCTCTGGTGGTCAGACCTGCCTGTTGAGCAAGGCGTTTCACCAGCTTATCCGTCGGTAGTCTCTGTATGCGGGCTGAGACTTGCTTAGAATTCCATTTTGGCGGATAATGGGCCACAATCTCACGCGCGGCCATGATCCTTGGTCAGTAGGCCTGACCAGCGATGGCCAAGCTCTGAGACTATGAGCCGATGAAGCACGGGTTGGGTTTGCTCTGGTGTTGAAGGAGGAAACAAGATGGCGGGGATAGCATTGGTGACCGGAGTGGCAGGCTTTGTCGGGTCGCACCTGGGTGAGCGGCTCCTCGGAGATGGCTGGCTTGTGCGGGGTGTGGATTGCTTCACCGATACATACGCCCGAGCCACCAAGGAACAGAACCTGTCTGCGCTCAGGGGCGATGCCCGGTTTGCCTTTCACGAGGCGGACCTTGTGACCGCCAACGTGGGCGATCTGGTCCAGGGCGTGGATGTGGTCTTTCACCTCGCTGGGCAGGCCGGGGTTCGGAGCAGTTGGGGCACCGAGTTTGAGATCTACACGGAGAGGAACATACTTGCCACACAGCGCTTGCTGGAGACAGCGACGGTGATAGGTCTAGAACGCTTTGTCTATGCCTCTTCTTCGTCCATCTATGGGGACACAGACGAGCTTCCGGTGAATGAGAATAGCCTGCCACAGCCCATCTCCCCCTATGGCGTCAGCAAACTGGCTGCTGAGCATCTCTGTCGCCTGTACTACGTCAGCCATGGCGTCCCCACCGTAAGTGTGCGTTACTTTACAGTCTACGGTCCGCGCCAGCGCCCAGACATGGCCTTTCACCGGCTGATCCGGGCCATGCTCCGGGGCGATTCATTCCCGCTCTACGGCGATGGTGAGCAGACTCGGGACTTTACGTTTGTGAGCGATGCAGTGGAAGCGACGGTGCGGGCAGCAGGTGCGCCACCAGGCAGCATCTTTAACGTCGGCGGTGGGTCTCGGGTGACCCTGAATCATGTGATCGGCCTCTTGGAGGAACTGGTGGGCAGGGAAGCAAAGGTGGAGCGCGAGGCAAGCCAGGCGGGCGACGTGCGTCACACCTGGGCGAACACCACACGGATCAAGGAGACACTCGGCTTCCAGCCTCAGGTTCCTCTGCGTGAAGGTCTCGCGCGCGAAGTGGACTGGCTGCGGGGTTAGATCGCTAGAAGAACCGAATGGGATAGCGACTCCGGCCTCCTCATGGGGCTAGTGCCGGGTCTTCCCAGCTGTAAGTACTGGAGCCCCATCATCGATGTGCTTTGCTGATTGGAGAATCTTGCTTTGGATATCACAGTAGTCGTGCCTGTGCTAGATGAAGAGGAGAGCTTGCCGATTTTGCACAGGAGCCTTACCCAGGCTCTCGTGAGAGGCGGCTTTGCCTACGAGATCATCGTAGTCGATGATGGCAGTGCAGACCGCAGTTTGGAGGTTCTGCGTGAGCTGCAGGCGGAGGATCCGAATCTGCGCGTGGTATCGTTTCGGCGCAACTATGGTCAAACGGCTGCGATTGCTGCCGGTTTCGATCGAGCGCGAGGCGACATTGTCATCACGATCGATGCTGATCTACAGAATGATCCCGCAGATATCCCAGCTCTGGTGATCAAGCTACAGGAGGGGTATGACGTCGTGAGTGGTTGGAGAGTTGACCGTCAGGACCGATTCCTGGACCGGCGACTGCCCTCCATTGTGGCCAATCGTTTCATTGCCTGGGCAACGGGCGTGCGGATCCACGATTACGGTTGCACGCTAAAGGCGTACCGTCGCGATGTCCTGGCAGATGTGCACTTGTATGGTGAGCTTCACCGCTTTCTCCCGGCTCTCGCTCACGCAGCCGGTGCGCGGGTTACCGAGATACCAGTGGGACACCATAGTCGACGCTTTGGCAAGACCAAGTATGGCCTCTCGCGAACGCTGAAGGTGATCCTCGATCTACTGGCTGTTCGATTCCTGATGAGCTACTCGACGCGACCCATTCACATTTTCGGTCTCCTGGGAACCCTATGGTCCGTGGTAGGCGGCGCCATTCTTGCCTACCTGGGAGTCGTCAGGGTGTTTCTGGGGCAGCCTATTGGTGACCGTCCCCTGACACTGCTTGGGATCCTCTTGTTCGTCGTAGGCGTACAGTTTATTACCAGTGGCCTGCTTGCCGAGCTCGTGACTCGCACCTACTACGAGAGTCAGGGCAAGCCCATCTACACGGTACGTGAGGAACTGGGGTACACGGGAGAGGGGGAATAGGGTCCAGTGTGGGGCAACTCGGAAACTCGAGGCAGCCTGCTGCCGGGTGTACGAGTATGAGGGGGCAGGGCAGGATGCGAGGTCGCCTCACCGACCTGGTCAGAATCGCAGTCAGCCTTGTCGGATTGGTGGCCGTACTGCTAACTCAGGACCTGAACCAGGTGCTCCACCTCCTGAGCAGCTTGGCTTGGTGGCCATTTGTAATCTCACTTTTCTTGTTCCTGTTGGGTTCGTTTGTTCGTGCCTATCGCTGGGGTGCGTTGGTCTGGGCCCTCGGTATCGAGGCCAGTTGGGTGCGGCTGACCAGTCTCTTCTTTGTAGGTACCTTCTACAACCTGTTCCTGCCCACGGGCCTGGGAGGGGACGCTGTCAAGATGTACGAGCTGTCACGCGATGACGGAGACGCTGCTTCCGCGGTCAGCTCTGTACTGGTAGATCGCTTTCTCGGCCTGTTTGTTTTGCTTGCTATGGCTCTGCTTGTGCTGGCAGGTAGCCATCAGCTGGTCCGGCCTGATGTCCGCGCAGTAATCGTGGTTGGATTCTTCGGTTGTTTGCTTGGCGTTCTCCTTCTCCTCCAACGTACCTGGATCGAGGACTGGGGGCGGCGGCTGGGTCTGGATCGGCTGCTGGGGCGATTCATGATCCTTCGCCAACTGTACGGTTCCATCCATCTCTACGGAACGGCTGCTCTTGCGCGCGCCACGATGGCTTCGGTTGTCTGGAATCTGATCCTGATCCTGGTGTATTACCTCATTGGCTTGTCCGTAGGTGTGGATATATCGATCGGCTACTATCTGCTGTTTGTGCCTGTGATCTCCGTTCTGCTGGTCGTCCCCTCGGTCGGTGGTTTGGGCATACGTGAGGGGGCGACAGTGCTCCTATTCAGTCGCGTCGGCGTTTCAGATGCCCAAGCCCTGGCGCTGGCCCTCGCCTATGACGTCCTTCTTGTCGCTTCCGCTCTGATCGGGGGCGCTATTTACATTAGTCAGGGACTCGCCGGATTGCGCCAGAAGTGAGGCCCTCTTGAGAAAGGAAACTGGAGGCTTGTGAGTGGCAGAACAGACTACCAACACTGTCAGACGTGGTCTGCCGGAGAAAGGTAACATGCCAACACAGGCCAATGACAACCAGCGAAGGGGGTTCTTGAGCCGGGTTCCCCGAACGTGGCAATGCGCAGCCATCTTGCTCACGTATGAACTCCTGGCCATAGTAATGACATGGCCAGTCGTAACCCGTTTGGAGACACATATTGCAGGTGGTCTCTGGGATACGCTGGTGCACCAATGGACCTTCTGGTGGGTCAGGGAGACGATTGCGCTAGGGCTGAACCCCTTTGAGACGGGTCTGTTGTTCTACCCAGTGGGTGTTTCGCTGGCCTCTCACAACATCGCTTGGCTCAACATCGGGCTGTGGCTGCCTCTACAGGCTGTGATTGGCCGCTATCCCGCTTACAGTCTGTTGTTCATCAGCACATTTGCATTGAACGGGTTTGCCATGTACTTGCTGGCTCGGGAGTGGATTGGTCGGCGGTTGCCCGCTTTTGTTGCCGGCTTGGTGTTTGGGTTCTGGCCCTACACGATGTCCCACACCGATCATCCCAACATGATACTCATCTGTTGGGTACTCTTTGCCCTTCTTTCTCTGCACCGAACCCTGGAAAACAGCCGGAAGCGCGATGCGATCCTGAGCGGAGTCTTCATTGCGCTGATAGGTATCACGCGCTGGCAGTTGCTTGTGATTGGCGGAGTAAGCCTCGTACTCTACGTGCTGTACAGATGCCTGACGGACCGCAGGTGTCGGATGCGGGGCAGTCTGCAGCTACTTGGGTTGACAGTTATAGTGGCTGGCGTATTGCTGGTGCCCCTGTTTGTACCCGTCGCATCCTATCAGGTGACGCGCAGCTTCCCCGAGGACCTCATCGTTGCTGAACCGGTGGAGTATCAGACGGATCTGTTGGCATACGTGCTACCTGGACACGAACATCCCATATGGGGAGACCGATTTGCAGCTTATCGTGAGAATCTTGACTATGAGAGTGTGCTGCGCCCTCCTTTTCTGGGCTACGCTGCGATTGCATTAGCACTGCTAGGAACCTTGAAGCGTTGGAAACAGGCTTGGTTCTGGCTTCTGGTAGGCTGTGTGTATCTTGTCTTGGCGCTTGGTCCTGAGCTTGTGATAGGCGGGCGCTCGTACCCCGGTGTGCCGATGCCCTATCGCCTGGTTGGAGAGTGGTTACTCGATCCCATTGTGCGCAGGCCCCATCGATTCAACCTCTTCCTGGGATTGCCGGTTGCTGTGCTGGCAGCGCTGGGTGTAGCTGAGCTGCAAAGTTGGCACAGCTTGCGGAACAAGGCAGCGCCACTGGTGATGGTGATAAGCGCGCTGATCTTGATCGAGTACTGCGCACTACCCTATCGGACGTTGTTGCCAGAGGTGCCAGACTGGTACGCCACACTTGCGGAAGAGTCAGATGAGTTTGGTATATTGGATGTGCCGATGCATCCCCGGGGCTATGACAAGTGGTACATGCTGTACCAGATCACTCATGGGAAACCGATCGTGGAGGGCCACGTGTCGCGTATCCCTCGTGAGGCATACGAGTTCCTGGACAGCACACCGTACTTGAAGATGCTGTACGAAGAAAACGTAATGGATCCTGCCCTGATGGATGTAACTCGCCAACTGCGTACGTTGGTCGACGCTGAGGTCCGGTACCTGATCCTTCATCCAGAGTTTGCATCTGCGGAGGAGTTGGCTGCCTGGCGGGATTGGCTGACATTCGATCCCCTCTACGAGGATGAGAGTCTGATCGTCTATCGGACTGATCCGCGTCTCGGTCAGGATTTCACCCTGGAGCACGAGCTGACGGATGATGTGGGTCTGATCCGGGTCGGCTCGCCAGATGCGGAAGTGGTCATGGCTGGTTCCAGCGTGCTTGGTGTGGATGCGCGTTGGGCGAGTAGTCGGTCTCCGGCTTGCGACTACGAAGTGTGTCTCAATTTGACAAGAGGAGAGGGAGAGTCTGCTCAAACGGATTGCTGGCCCCTAGATGCCCAGTGGCCCGTCTCTGAGTGGGAGGCTAACGAAATCGTGCTGGGTGAATACAGCCTGCAGGTGAGTCCATTCCTGGAGGGAGGGGGATACGCGCTGACGCTCGGGCTAGCGAGCGATGCATGCGCTGTGGATGAAGCAGCCATATTCGCTCTGGGGGAGTACGAGATCGAAGCTCTGGCCCGTGACTTTGACGAGCCAACTCCGGGGCAGGCAACAGAAGTGCAGTTTGGCGAGACGCTCCTCCTGAGGGGGTATGATCTGCGGCCCTTGGGTGATTCGTTAGAACTGGTCCTCTATTGGCAAGCGATCCAGAGGATGGATCGCTCCTACAAGGTGTTCGTGCATCTAGTAGACTCTTCCACAGGCAACGTCGTAGTTCAGGATGATTCCGTGCCTCGCCGGTGGACATACCCAACCCACTGGTGGGAGACTGGAGAGGTTGTTGAGGATTTGATCGAGCTTCCGATGGGGAGCGTTCCGACGGGAGACTATTTGCTGGACGTGGGCGTCTACGATCAGGATACGGGGGTGAGACTAGACGCCCTTTCTGATAGCGGCGAGCAGTACCTGGGAGACAGTCTCTTGCTCACCGAGGTTCAGTGGTGATAGGACAGTTCCACTCAGTAGTATCGGGGCAGCAGGTTGCTGGTTCTGGCTCGAATTGGTGGCACCAGAGCGACCAGAGGGGTTGGCGGAACAGCGCTCGAGACTGCACTTGTGGAGAAGCAATCATGAGTCAGGAGATGCTCCATGTCTAGTCGTGCTCCTGCTTTCAGGCTGGCGCTTGTTGCATTATGGCTCATGGTGCTGGCCTATGCTTCGTATTTCTCCATTCTGTCGATTCGCCAGCACGACGCCTTTATCACCCACAGAGATGATCTGGGCCGTTTTGACCAGCCTATCTGGAACACGCTCCACGGGCGGCCATTTGTCCGGACGGAGGACGGCCAGCAAGTATCCAGATTCGCCGATCATGTAGAGCCGATCCTGGCCCCACTCTCTCTGGTCTATCTGCTGTGGGATGATGTCCGGGCCCTGCTTGTAGTACAAGCGGTGGCGGTGGCCCTTGGCGCTTTCCCGGTGTTTTGGCTTGCTCGCGATGAACTCAGGTCAGCCGGGTACTCCTTGCCCCTGTCTGAAGTATCAGGGTTGGTGCTCGCCTGCGCCTATCTCCTCTTCCCTGCGCTGCAGGCAGCTAACCTGACCGAGTTTCACGCCGCCCCGTTGATGGTTGCTCCGATGCTCATGGCCCTATACTCTGCACGGAAGAACCGTTATGGGGCCATGTGGGTCTGGGCGCTGCTTGTGATGGCGACCAAGGAGGAGATGGCGCTGCTGACCTTCATGCTGGCCCTATGGCTGGTTATCTTTGGCCGTGAGTGGAGGCATGGTCTGGCTTTGGCGGCGGTAAGTCTGGTCTGGTGGGGCGTGGCAACTTTTGTAATCATCCCGCGTCACGTGATCCAAACCTATGGGACTGAAGGGGCTTTCTACTTCCAACGCTATGGCGAGCTGGGAGACTCTCCGCCAGAGTTGGCGCGCTCGCTGGTAACTCGCCCGGGACTGGTATGGCAGATCGTCACAGAGCCTGCACGGTTGCAGTATCTGCTGGGACTACTGCTCTCGGCGGGCCTAGTCTTGCCCCTGCTTGCACCCGAGGTGCTGCTGCTGAGTCTGCCCATATTGCTGGCAAATCTGCTGAGTGCCTATGATGCCATGTACTCTGGCGCATTCCACTACTCTGCGGCGGTCGTACCATTTGTGATCGCCGCCGCAGCAGTGGGATTGGGGCGCATAGGGCGTTGGACTCGGAACTGGAAGAACCGCCGATTGATCATCTTGGGGGCTGCACTCGTCTTTTTGACGGGCAGTATGGTATATCATTTCTTCAATGGGTACACGCCAGTGGCCAAGCTGTTCTACTGGCCCGACGTCACTGAACACCATCGCCTGCTCGAGCGACGCTTTGCGCCTCAGATCCCGGATGGTGCGGTGCTTTCGACGACGGCACCACTCTTTCCGCACCTGGATCACAGGGAGCGCATCTACCAATACCCTGTAATCGAGGATGCAGACTGGGTGTTGCTGGATGCCGGTTCGTTCGCCGAGATGCACCCGGCTGACGTGCGGGAGGCGTACGATGATCTCATTGCCAGCGGGCTATGGTGTATTGTGGATGCCGCCGATGGGTATGTACTGCTGGAGCGCAGACCAGTTGCTGCAGAGAGCGGACCGGCCTGTCTTCAGGTGCTGCCCGACGAGTTCTACAGCTTTGCCAGGAGCGAAGCATACCGGCCGCAGTTCCGTCTTGAGGCTGACTTTGGCGGGCAGGTTCGTCTGTTGGGCTACGATCTGACCAGCGTACGCCAATGGCAGCGGGTTGGGGTGAGGTTGTACTGGACCAGAATTGCGGGAGTTCGTGACCTGCCAGCCGAAGAGGGCGATCTGCAGTTGTACCCATTTTGGCTGGGGCCAAACGGAGTGGTACTCGAGACGCCAGAGCAACGCCCCTTGGTCGAACCGTACTGGTACCCGACGAGCCTGTGGAAGCCGGGAGAAGTCGTTGTCACAGAGATGCTGCCGTGGGACATCGGCAGCGAGTTCCGGCTGGCTGTGGCGGTACTGGGACCTGAGGGGAACCGCCTGGGGGTCGAGGTCCTGGAGGCTGCAGACTATCCTGCCTACGCCATGGAAGGGAGTAGCTGGCTGCGCGCGGCAGCCTTTGAGTGGGTTGATGGTCAAGTGCGGCTTGTCGATGAATCCGCCACGCTTCAGTTTGCGTCCCTTGCGGAGTTTGGGGGCAAGCTGGCGCTGGCAGGGTATGATCTGGAGCCTGAAAAACCAGTGCCGGGAGACGAGCTTGCCGTCTGGTTGAGCTGGCACAGGCAAGGACCGGCGTTGGCCCGCGACTACACAGTCTTTGTTCACCTGCTGGACGGAGCGGGCGAGCGAGTGGCCCAAGGCGATGGCGCGCCGGGGTATCTCGGGCCTGTACCCACCAGGCTATGGTTGCCGGGAGTCTCTGTGCTTGATCGCCACGTGGTGCTCCTGCCAGCGGATCTGCCAGCTGGCCAGTACTCGTTGCTGATCGGGTGGTATGATCCCGAGACCGGCGAGCGACTGCACCTCGCATCGGGCGACGACAATCTGAATCTGGCACAGCTTACGGTTCGGTGACAGTCTGAGTACCTCTGGTGCGGGAGCTGGCCGAGCGGATAGTCGAAACAGGAGAGGAGGCAATTACGCTCTTGCGATTCGTGACATTTGAAGGTGAAGGTTCCCCTCGACTTGGCCTGGTGGCAGGCGATCAGGTGGTGGATTTGAACCGGGCGGACCATAGTATCCCGTCGGACATGCTGGCGTTCCTGGCAGCAGGACCGAATGCGCTGAATGCTGCAGTGCATGTGCACGGACTCTGGAAAGCAGGGGCATTGGCTTCGGATGCGATCCGTCCCCGATCAGGCCTGCGATTACTGGCGCCGGTTCGAAACCCATCCAAGATTGTGGCGGTCGGTGTGAATTACTTGGACCACTGTCGTGAAGCGGGCATCGAGCCCCCCGAGGAGCCATTGCTGTTTGCCAAGTTCCCCAGTTCTATCGTTGGTCCCGGCGACTTGATCGAGTGGGAGCCGGCCCTGACTGCGGCTGTGGACTATGAGGCAGAGCTGGCCGTCGTCATCGGGCGTGAGTCACGCAACGTGTCGCTCGCTGATGCCTATGACGTTGTCTTTGGCTACACCTGCGCAAACGACATAACAGCCCGTGATCTCCAGAGACGGGATGGCCAGTGGGTACGGGGGAAATCGCTGGATACTTTCTGTCCCCTTGGCCCCGAGATAGTGAGCAAGGATGA
>Ga0207796_1000320_pt1 | contig 19913 bp, 18 predicted proteins | sample Pon1CUnioCityCA_6_FD_187274 | JGI IMG/M metagenome (GOLD analysis project Ga0207796, IMG submission 187274) | Marine sediment microbial community from Union City, CA, USA - Pond 1C Sediment 1 (SPAdes) | ecosystem: Environmental > Aquatic > Marine > Intertidal zone > Salt pond sediment ...
TGCGATGCCAGGGTTTCCGGGCCTCGAGGGGATCGGTTCCGGGAACGTGGCCTGTCACTTGTGTTGAGGGAGTCCTGTGGTAGCCTCCGCTCAGCAGCGTATTGCCGGTGTCCACCCGGTTGTTCACGCAGTCGATCCTCATTCAACAGGAAGGAGAGCGTTCCATGAAGAAAGTCCTTTTCTCTCTCGCCGCGGGAGCCCTGGCGCTCGCCGTCGGGGTGGCCGCGCAGGCGCAGGTCACCACCGAGGACATGGTCAAGTTCCGCCAGTCCGGTTACACGTTCATGGCCTGGAACATGGGCAAGATCAAGGCGCAGGCAGTCGATGGCTCGGTGCCCTTCAGTCAGGAGCAGGTCGCGGCTGCGGCGAACGTGATTGCGGCGATCGCCAACTCCGGGATGGGCGCGCTGTACTCCCCGGCCACGCTGGGTGAAACCGGCTGGAAGGAAACCCGGCTGCTGCCGGAATTCTTCGAGGAGCAGGACAAGGTGCGCGAGGTCGCGGTGAACTTCGTGCAGCAGGCCAACGCGTTGCAGGAAGTCGCGGCCATGGGCGATCAGGCCGAGATCGCGGCGCAGCTCGACGAGCTGAGCAAGGCCTGCAAGGCCTGCCACGACAACTTCCGGGCGAAGTAAGCCTGGGAAGCCCCGGCAGGGTCGAATGCGGGCCGCCTTCGGGCGGCCCGTTTCGTTACCAGCCCAGGTCCGGGGCCGGCGGGGGTGGGGGTGGCAGCAGACCTCCGCCGGCGACCCAGAAGGCGGCCGCCGCGGCGGCCAGCGCGATCATGAACGGCAGCATGCCGCCGCCCTGCAGGGATCGCGCGGCCGGGTTCGAGACGCGCTTGCGCCCGGTGATCATCGGCACGATCAGGTTGTCGCGCCGGATCAGCGTGTAATACAGGATCGCCAGCACGTGCAGCGCGACCAATCCGTACAGCACCCACTCGCCGCGGCGGTGCCAGGTGGTGAGCCTGTCGCTCAGGTCGGCGCCGGCGAGCGGGTACAGCGGACCGCGGAAGGCGATGGCGTCGTTGGCGAACAGCCCGGTGACCGCGAGCGTGGCGAGCAGCAGCAGCAGCGCGACGACCGAAAGCGCCCCGAGCGGCGAGTGTCCGACGCCGCGCCAGCGTCCGCGCAGGTAATCGAGCACGGCGCCGGGTCCCCGCACGAAGTGATGGAAACGGGCGTGGGTCGAGCCGATGACTCCCCAGACGATCCGGAACACGAGCAGGGCCAGGATCAGGTGCCCGAACCGCCCGTGCCAGACCATCGCGCCGCCCCCGATCTTGACCGAGGCCACGGACCCGATCACCAGCACCAGCAAGATCCAGTGGAACAGGCGGACCGGAAGGTCCCAGAGGTGAATCACGCGCTCACGCATCGGTGTCTCCTGAGGATCGGTTGGGCGAACCCTACCAGCCGATGGCGTCGGGCAGCCACAGCGCGATGCCCGGGAACACGATCAGCAGACCCAGCGCGACCAGCTGGATGATCACGAACGGCACCGCCCCGCGGTAGATCTCGGAGGTGCGGATGTCCGGCGGCGCCACGCCTTTCATGAAGATCAGCGACCAGCCGAAAGGCGGTGTCAGGAACGAGGTCTGCAGGTTCATCGCGATCAGGATCGCGATCCACACCAGCGAGAACTCCGGGTATCCGGCGAGGAAAGGCAGGAACAGCGGCACCGCGATGTAGGTGATCTGGATCCATTCGAGGAAGAACCCGAGCAGGAAGATCAGCAGGAGCATGAACAGCAGCGTCCCGTAGGCGCCGCCCGGCACCCAGTCGAACATCGCCTGGATCAGGAACTCGCCGTCCAGCCCGCGGAACGCCAGGGCGAACACCTGCGAGGCGATCAGCACGAAGAACACCATCGCGGTGATGCGCACCGTCGACATCACCGCCTCGCTGAAGATCGGCCAGCTGAGCCGGCGCATGATCAATGCGACGATCACCGCGCCGACCGCGCCGACCGCGGCGGCCTCGGTCGGCGCGGCGATGCCGGCGATGATCGAGCCCAGCACCGCGGCCACCAGCAGCCCCGGCGGCAGCACGGCGGTGAAGAGGTCCTTGAGGATCTGGGTCTTGCTCATCAGGGCCCGTTCCTCGGCGTCGATCGCGGGCACGTCGGCGCTGAAGAACCACGCGAGTACCATCAGGTACAGCACGTACAGGCCGGCGAGCATCAGGCCGGGAATCAGCGCCGCCGCGAACAGGCTGCCTACGGAGAGGTTCATGGTGTCGGCGAGGACCAGCAGCACCAGGCTCGGCGGAATGATCTGCCCCAGCGTGCCCGAGGCGCAGATGGTGCCGCAGGCGACCGTGCGCTTGTAGCCGCGCCGCAGCAGCGTGGGCAGGGCCATCAGCGTCAGCGTCACGATGGCGGCGCCGACGATGCCGGTGGCGGCCCCCAGCAGCACGCCGACCGCGATCACCGCGAGTGCCATGCCCCCGGGCAGCGCGCCGCTGGCATAGCCGATCACCTCGAGCATGCGTTCGGCGACCCGGGTCTTGTCCAGCATCACGCCCATGAACACGAACAGCGGGATCGCCAGCAGCGTGTAGTTGCTGATGGTGCCGAAGATCCGGGACGGCAGCAGCTCGAACAGCCAGCCTTCGAAGCCGATGAAGCCGAACACGAAGCCTACGGCGGCGATCGCGAACGCCACCGGCATGCCGCTCAGCACGAGGACGAAAAACGCCCCCACCATCATCAACGCAATATATTCGAGGGGCACGACTCAGCGCTCCACAATCGGCCTGCGGCGCGGGCCGCGGTAATGGAAGACGAGCCGGCGGCCACCGGACAGGAGTTGCCGCAGGGCTTCGGCCAGCACCAGCGCAAACCCGACCAGGATCATCGCCTTGGGCAGGAACAGCCAGGGCATGCCCCCGGCGTTCGGCGACCCCTCGCCGCGCACGTAGGAAACGGCCATGTACGGCCACGCGTAGAACAGAATCAGGAGCGACGTCGGAATCGCGACGAGCAGCATGGTCAGGCTGTCCAGCCAGAGCTTGCCCACGCGGCTGAAATAGGTGGAGATCACGTCGATGCGCACGTGGTCGTCGTGGTGCATCGCGTAGGCGAACCCGGTCATGACCGTGAACGCGAGCAGGTAAAGCTCGAGCTCCTGCAGCCAGACTGCGCCGCTGCCGAACAGGTAGCGAGCCGTCATGTTCCCGAACACGAGCAGGATCATCAGCACCATGCCCAGCCCCGAAAGGCCGCCCGACAGGCGGGTGAGTCCGCGCAGCATCCGCTCGACTCTCAACAGCAACCTGGACATGGAGGTGGGTTCCCCGAAATTTCCTCGACTCTGCGCCGTATTCTAGCGCGCGCCGGCGGCGCCGCTCATTTTCCGTGCATGCCGCCCGCGACCCTCGCCCCCTTTCCACTTCGAGAGGGGCAAGGGCCCGCGGACGATGCACCGCCTCGCGTCAACCCAGGATGGTCTGGCCCAGATCCCGGATCTGCGTCTGGAACGCGGTCTCGGAGTTGGCCTGCCAGCGGTCGTGACGGGCCTTGAACTGGAAATAGCTCTCGTGGACCTTGCGCACGATCGGATCCTTCGCCGCGTTGTCGCTGAGGATGTCCCGCGTGGCTTCCAGCAGCGCCTGGATCACGTCGTCGGGCAGCGGCCGGAAGTTCACGCCGTGGTTGTTGATCAGGTCGTCGAGGGCGTCGGCGTTACGGGCCTCCAGCCAGGTGTGCGACGTGATGTTGCAGGCGGCGGCGGCGTTGCGCATGATCGCCTGCAGGTCCTTCGGCAGCGAGTCCCAGGCCTCGCGGTTCACCACGACCTCGGTACTGGTCGCCGGCTCGTGCCAGCCGGACGAATAGTAGTTCTTCGCGGCATTCTGCAGGCCGAGCGCGCGGTCGGAATAGGGTCCTACCCACTCGGCGGCATCGATCGCGCCGCGCTCGAGCGCCGCGAAGAGTTCACCGCCCGGGAGCAGCCGGGCGTTCGCGCCGATCGCGTTGTAGATGTCGCCGGCGAGCCCCGGCATGCGGATGTTCAGGCCGCGGAAATCGGCGAGGCTTTCCACCGGCTGGCGGAACCAGCCGACCGGCTGCACGCCGGTGCAGCCCACGACCAGAGGGACGAGGTCGAACGGCTCGTAGACCTCCTCGTAGAGTTCGTAGCCGCCGCCCTCGTTGAGCCAGGCGTTGTGGCCCTGGAAGGTCATGCCGAAGGGCACGGTGGTGAAATACTGGGCGGCGAAGGACTTGCCGGACCAGTAGTATGCGCAGCCGTGGTTGAGTTGCACCTGGCGGCCCGCCGATGCGGCATCGAAGCCCTCGAACGCCGGGACCAGTTCGCCCGCGGCGTAGACCCGGATGCGGATGCGCCCGTCGGACATGTCCTCGACGCGCTGCGCGAAGTCGGTTGCACTTCCCGGTCCGGTCTGGAAGAACGGCAGGCCGGAGGGCCAGGTGGTGGTCATGCGCCAGTTGAACCGCTGCTGGGCCTTGACGATCGCGGGTGCGGCCAGGATGCTCGCTCCCGCGGCGGCGGCCGAACCCAGTTTCAGGAAATCTCGACGTTTGACGGTCATGCTTTCGTCTCCTCGTTGTTGTACGCCTTCCGCAAGGCGGGTCCGTACGCGCGCCCTGTGCCCGCGCCGGAGCCTCGGCGACCCGTGCCCGCCCGATCCCGGAACGGCCCGGATTCCCAGAGTCTAGCCTCTGTGCGGCCGAACCGGCATGAGATCGGCGTTGTCGCCGGTAGCCGTGTAAAGATTATGTAACATCCCTGTTATCTAATGCCGACCATGTGAACTCCGGGATCGAGTCGATGAGCTTGAACATCCTCCTGGTGGAGGACGACACGGCGGTGCGGGAAGTGTTGCGCGGACCGCTGCAGAAGGCCGGTCTCCACGTGATCGAGGCCGGTGACGTCAGACAGGCGAAGGAAGCCATCGTGCAGCAGATCCCGGATCTGATCCTGCTCGACTGGATGCTTCCCGACGTCAGTGGCGTGGAATGGGCGCGGGCACTCAAGAGTGCTCCCCACACCCGCGGAATCCCCATCATCATGCTGACCGCGCGGGGTGAGGAGGAAGACCGTATCAAGGGGCTGGAGGTCGGTGCCGACGACTACGTCACCAAGCCCTTCTCGCCGCGCGAACTGATCGCCCGGATCCGCGCCGTGCTGCGGCGCACGGCGCCGACCAGCAGCGACGAACCGGTGGAAATCGACGGCCTGCGGCTCGACCCGGTGAGCCACCGGGTCAGCGCCGACGGCAAGACGCTCGAGATGGGACCGACGGAATACCGGCTGCTGCACTTCTTCATGACCCACCAGGACCGTGTGTTCAGCCGTGGCCAGCTGCTCGACAACGTCTGGGGCACGAACGTCTACGTCGAGGAGCGCACGGTCGACGTGCACATCCGTCGCCTGCGCATGGCCCTGGCCACGACGGGGCACGACAGTCTGGTCCAGACCATCCGCGGCGCCGGCTACCGGTTCTCGCGTCAGCCCTGAGCCTTGTACGGACGCCCGGTGCCGGGCCATCATGAGCGCCCGATCCGTCCGGTGCGTCCGATAACTGCGATTCGCGATGAAGCCCCGTAATCCCTGGCCCGCGATGCAAACCCGGGCGGCCCTCTCGCTCCTCGCACTGGGTCTGCTCGCGTGGCTCACGGGCCAGTGGCTTCTCGTGTTCCTCCTCGCCGCGGTAGCCGTGGTGGTCTGGGACCTGGTCAACCTGCGCCGGCTCGAGCGCTGGCTGCGGCTGACCCGAAAGCTGGATCCGCCTCGCTCGGTCGGGCTCTGGGGCGAGATCTTCGACGGCCTGTACCTGATGCGCCAGCGCAGCCGGACCCGCGACAAGCAGCGGCGCAGTCTGGTGCGCAATTACCGCGACTCCATCAAGGCCATGCCCGACGCCACCGTGGTGCTGACCGGCGACTACCGCATCGACTGGTTCAACGAGGCGGCCCGCGACCTGCTCGGACTGCAGTGGGTACGCGACGAGGGGCAGCGCATCACCAACATCGTCCGGCATCCGGATTTCGTGGACTTTCTGTCGGTATCGGCGCGGGAATCGAGAAGCCTCTCCCTACCGGCGCCGGAAGACCCGCAGAAGTGGCTCGAGATCCGGTTGATCCCGTACGCGAAGAAACGGTTCCTGCTGCTGGCCCGCGACACCACGGCGCTCAAGCGTCTGGAAACCATGCGCAGCGACTTCGTCGCCAACGTCTCGCATGAGCTGCGCACGCCGCTCACCGTGATCTACGGCGTGTCGGAGTCCCTGAGCGACGAGGTCGCCCACGACCCCGACCTCGCGCGCTCGGTGCATCTGCTCCGGGAACAGGCGGAACGCATGAAGCACCTGGTCGACGACCTGCTGCTGCTCGCGCGCCTGGAGACCGGCACCGAGGCCGGCAACGGACACTGGCTGGACGTTCCGGCTCTGCTTGCGACGCTGATCGAGGAGGGTCGCGTGCTTTCCGGTGAACACGCGCACCAGTTCGAGCTCGACGCGGAGCCGGGGCTGTTCCTGTACGGCAACGAGACCGAGCTGCGCAGCGCGTTTGCGAACCTCTTGTTCAACGCGATCCACTACACGCCCGACGGCGGACTCATTCGCGTGCGCTGGGATTCCGACATGCGCGGCGGGGTGCTCGAGGTCGCGGACACCGGCATCGGCATCGAGCCCGAACACATCGAGCGCCTGACCGAACGCTTCTACCGCGTGGACACGGGGCGCTCGAAGAGCCGCGGCGGTACGGGGCTTGGGCTCGCGATCGTGAAGCACGTGTTGATGCGCCACAACGCGCAGCTGCGCATCCACAGCGAACCGGGCAAGGGCAGCCGGTTCACGTGTCTGTTCCCGGCGCGCCTCCTGCGTTCGTCGACCAACGGGCATACCGAGACTTCGAGGGCCTGATTCATGTTTTTCGACGCTTCCTGTCGTTACAGCGTCACCTCTTCGATCCGGACGGGGCTGCTTCTGTTTGTTGTCGCGAGTCTTGGGTCCCTGTCGGGAATGACGGCCGCCGAGGACGCTCCGACCGATGTCGACTCCGATGCGGAGGCGCGCGCACATGCGGCGATGGACCTCGATCCGCCGGACTGGTCGTCGGCCCTCGAAGCGTTCACCGAGGCGGCTGAGGCCGGGTCGCCCACGGCCATGAGCTACGTGGGCTGGATCCACGAATACGGTCACGGGGTGCCCCGCGACGGCGAGAAGGCCGCCGAATGGTACGGCCGCGCCGCACGTGCGGGCGCCCACGATTTCGCGGTGAAGCTGGGATGGATGTACCTGAGCGGCGATGGTGTGGCGAAGGATCGCGAACGGGCCGAGGCCTGGTTTTTCCGCGCGGTGGACGCCGGATACGGGCCCGGCAAGATCGCCTGGGCTTCGGTGCTGATCGCCGATGCCCAGGGTGGCCGGAATCCGGACCGGGTATTCGAGGCGCGGGCGTTGCTCGAGGAGGCGCTCGAGGACGGTCTGCCGCTCGCGTCGTATTTTCTGGCCCGGCTGTACATCGAGGGGGTCGGCGGCCATCCTGTCGAGGCGGCTCCCGCGGCTCACTACACGCGGATCGGCGCGGAGTCGGGGCACGCGCGCATGCAGGCTTGGCTCGCGCTGATGTATCTGGAGGGCCGTGGGGTCGAGCAGGATCTCGTGACCGCGGCGCAATGGGCCAGCGTGGCGGCCGCCAACGGGGACACGATGGGCGATCAGGTGCGGCGGGCTCTCGAGGAGCGGCTCAGCCCCGAGGAACTTCGCGAGGCCCGCGAACGGGCCGTGGACTGGGCGCTCCAACACCGCTGAGGGGACTTCATGCTGCGCGTCATTCTGTTCAGTCTGCTGGCCCTGGGCGTCGTGTTCGTCTTTGCGCATTCGCTGGGCTTGACGCCCGAGCAGATCGAGGATCAGATCCTGCTCGCGGACCTCAACACGGAGGAGGGCGCCGCATACCGCGAGGCCAACGCAATTAAGCCGGGTGTCGTGACTACGGGCTCCGGCCTTCAGATCGAGATTCTCCTCGCGGGAGACGGCCCGGTCCCGGTGGAGGACGACTGGGTAGAGGTGCATTACCGGGGAATGCACATCGACGGACGCGAGTTCGAAAACTCGTGGCGCAAGCGCGAGCCCGCCACCGTCGCCGTCGCGGATACCATTCCCGGATGGCGCCAGGCCCTGGTGTCGATCCCGGTCGGTACCCGTGCCAGGCTCGTGCTGCCCCCGGAACTCGCCTACGGACGCCCTGGTGGCGGCCACATCGGGCCCGAGGAGACGCTGGTGTTCGAGCTCGACCTGCTGGCGATCGTCGAGCCGGAACAGCCCAGGGATCGGGATGAGTGGGAAAAACCGGTTCCGGGCCTGCGCTGACCGGGCGCCTCAGCGTGATCGACTGAAACCTTGCCGCCTGCAGAATACTCTCCGATGCTGGTGATCGCCTGGATCCTGGGGCTGGCGTTGGCGGGCGCCGCACTACTCGGTCTCCTTTGGCTGCGCCAGCGCCGCATCCGGCTCCAGGTGGAGGCGCGCTACCTTTCGGCGGTAGCCGAGTTTGATGCGCCGGCACCCGATGCGGCGACGCTCTTCGCAGGGATTCACGGCGAGCCGGCACGCCGCCTGCTGCGCGGTCTGATCGGTCCGGGGCTTCCCCTCGGACCCGCCTCCTGGACGTCCAGCGGCTGGTTGTGCTACGACAGCGACTCCCGAGAACGCGCCGTGACGGCCATCACCTACTGCGTCCCGGGCGTCTGGTGGGCGCAGGTCCGACGGGTGCGCCTGCGCGGCCTGGGGTGGATCGACGAGATTCACGAGGTCGAGGGCGCCAGGGTTGCCAGCGGGTACTGGTGGCTGGGGCTGTACCGGGTGGGCCGCCCGGGCCTGGGACCCGAGTTGCTTGCGTTGCAGGCGCAGGCTCTTGGGGAGAGCGTGCTCGTGCCCTGGGCCTGGTTCTACGACGGCCGGATCGACTGGGACTGGCCCGCCGATGGGGGCGTCAGTGACGGCCGCGTGGCCGCGACCGGGCACCGGGTTCGGCTGCCGCTCGATGCCGCCGGGCGGCCCGCGGCGTTCGAGCTATGCGCCGCGGAAGATCGGATTCGCATCGAATTCACCGGCTGGCATTGGTCGGATCGCGCACTGGGACCGGAAAGCCTGCGTCTTATCGAAGGAGTGGGTACCGTGAACGAGTTCACGCGCTTGCGGATGCGTTTTGAGGGCGTCCGGCGGGCGCCGGTGCGGGGTCGATCGAAGCGCTGAACCGGCGCCGTCTGCCCCCTGTCACGCCAGTGTCATATTTCAGTCATATCTTTGTGATGCATGGGCGGGATACTGCCCGTCGCGAATTCAAGGGCCGGGTTTTCGTGCCTGTCCTGTTCGTGACCAACATTCCAACCGAGGAAGACCGATCATGATGAAGAAATCCCTGTTCCTGGGCGTCGTCGCCGCCCTGGGCATGTCCGTCGCCACTGTCTCTGCCGAAGTCGATCCGGACATGCCGTCCTACGAGCGCGTGTCCGGCATCTCCGGCAACCTGAGTTCCGTGGGTTCCGACACCCTGAACAACCAGATGACGCTGTGGGCCGAGCAATTCGCAAGCATTTACCCGAACGTGAACATCCAGATCCAGGGTGCCGGCAGCTCCACCGCGCCCCCGGCCCTGATGGAGGGTACGTCCAACTTCGGTCCGATGAGCCGCGCGATGCGTGACTCCGAGGTGCGTGAGTTCGAGGAGAAGTTCGGTTATCCGCCGACCCAGATCCCCGTCGCGATCGACATGGTGGCCGTGTACGTGAACAAGGACAACCCGATCGAAACTCTGACCCTTGAGCAGGTGGACGCGATCTTCTCCGCCACCCGCGCCTGCGGTGCCGACAAGGACATCAATACCTGGGGCGATGCCGGCATGACCGGTGCCTGGGCCGACCGCGACATCACGATCTTCGGCCGCAACGCCGTTTCCGGTACCTACGGCTTCTTCAAGGAAAACGCGCTCTGCGGCGGCGACTTCAAGTCGACCGTGAACGAACAGCCGGGCTCTTCGGCCGTGGTCCGTGGCGTCGAGCAGACCCTCGGCGGCATCGGCTACTCCGGTATCGGCTACAAGACCTCCGGCGTCCGCGCGATCCCGCTGAACGGTGTCGAGGCCACCGCCGACAACGCAGTGTCCGGTGACTTCCCGCTGGCCCGGTTCCTGTACGTCTATGCCAACCAGCACCCGAACGACGGCTGGAACCCGCTGGAGAAGGAATTCTTGCGCATGGTCCTTTCCAAGGAAGGCCAGGAGGTCGTCGTCAAGGACGGCTACGTCCCGCTGTCCACCGCGGCCGTGGAACGCTTCCGAGCTGAGAAGAACCTCGACTGAGGCTCTCAACGGCCGGTTCGATCGGGCCCTGTCACGTTGGGTGGCAGGGCCCATCTTTCTCTGAAACGAGTTCGAGCAATCAGGGGTAGACCATGTCTGCAACCACGCGCGAAGAATCCCTAGCATCGGGTTCTCTGCTGCCGGCGCCCGATGAGCGCCGGAAGCTGCGCAGGAAGCGCGCTTTTCGCGATGCCTTCTCGCGTTACGGTGTGGGTTCCAGCGGGATCGGCGTGATCATCGCCCTGGCCCTGATCTTCGTTTACCTGTTTTACGAAACCTTCCCGCTGCTCAAGCCCGTGAGCGTCGAGTTGGAGACCGAATTCGCGGTGCCGGGGGACGCCGATCGCGCGTCCACCCTGCACCTGACCCTGGACCGTTACGAGAAGATCGGTGCCCGTTTCTCCGAGTCGGGGGTCATCACGTTCTTCGAGGCGGGGACCGGCGCACTGCGTTCGCGTCTGCAGATTCCCGTCCCGGAGGGTGAACGCGTCATCGCTTTCGGCAGCGGCGAGAGCCGTCGCAGCCTGTTCGTCTACGGCTTTTCCGATGGCAGCGTGCTGCCACTGAAGGTCGACTACACCCAGAGCTTCACAGACGGCGTTCGCGAGATCGAGCCGAAGCTCGCCTTTCCGTTGGGCGAGGAGCCGATCGTGCTCGGCGATGGCGCAATCGAGGAATATTCCGCGGTGACCGTCGTGGAAGGGCGCGGCGGTTATGTCGTTGCCGGGGGGACCGAGGACGGTGAGCTGGTGATGGCCCTGTTCACCACGCGCACCAACCTGATGACGGGCGCCGTGGAGAAGCAGCGCGAGGACTTTTCGCTTCCCTCGATCGGCCGGCCCGTGCGCCAGGTCTTGGTCAACGAGGCGTTGCGCAATCTTTTCGTGGTCGACGATCGTGGTCATCTCTTCAATTTCGACATCGTCGACCGCAACGACCCGATCCTGATCGAAGAGGTCGACCTGGTCGACGGGGACGCACGCGTCACCGCCGTCGAGTTCCTGGTCGGCTCGCGCTCGCTGATCGTCGGCGGTTCGGACGGCAGCGTGCGCCAGTGGTTCCTCGTCCGGAACGAGGAAACCGGCCAGTCGCACATCACCTTCGTCCGCAGTTTCCAGGACCATGCCGGCGCGGTGACCGTGATCGAGCCGGAATACCTGCGCAAGGGTTTCATGACCGGCGACGACCAGGGTAACGTCGGCCTGCACTACGCGACGTCGAGCGTGACGCTGAAGATGAAGCCGGTGGCCGAGAGCCCCATCGTGCGTATCGCGATGGGCCCGAACAACAGCCGCGCGCTGGTGAAGAGCGAGGACCTCGGAGCGATGCGGGTTTTGAAGATCGACAACCCCCATCCGCAGACTTCGCTGAGCGCGCTCTGGGGCCGGGTCTGGTACGAGGGTCGGGCGGAACCGCAGTTCATCTGGCAGTCGTCGTCGGCCGACGACGCCTTCGAGTCGAAGTTCAGCATCGTGCCACTCTCGGTCGGAACCCTGAAGGCGGCGCTGTTCGCGATGCTGCTCGCGATGCCGCTGGCGATCATGGGGGCCATCTACACCGCCTACTTCATGGCCCCCGCGATCCGCAAGGTCGTCAAGCCGTCCATCGAACTGATGGAAGCCCTTCCGACCGTCATTCTGGGTTTCCTGGCCGGTATCTGGCTCGCTCCCTATGTCGAGAACAACCTGCCCATCCTGGTGACCGGCCTGATCCTGTTCCCGCTCCTCATCCTGGTCGCCGCCTTCGCGTGGTCGCGGCTGCCCCAGTCGGTCCGGAGCTGGATGCCTTCGGGCTGGGAGGCCGCACTGCTGATCCCGGTGGTGATCGGAACCGGTTGGCTGGTCGTGACCAGCAGTCCGTGGATCGAGATCTGGTTTTTCGACGGCTCGATGCGCCAGTGGTTTACCGACGTCGGCATTCCCTACGACCAGCGCAACGCGCTGATCGTGGGCTTGGCGATGGGGTTTGCGGTGATCCCGACCATCTTCTCGATAGCGGAAGACGCCGTGTTCAACGTGCCGCGCCACCTCACCAACGGTTCGCTGGCCCTGGGCGCCACTCCCTGGCAGACCGTGACCGGCGTCGTGCTGCTGACGGCCAGCCCCGGAATCTTCTCCGCGATCATGATCGGGTTCGGCCGCGCGGTCGGGGAGACCATGATCGTGCTGATGGCCTCGGGCAACAGCCCTGTCGTGAACTTCAACCTGTTCGAGGGGATGCGCACGCTCGCGGCCAACATTGCAGTGGAGCTGCCGGAAACCGCGGTGGGTTCGACGCATTTCCGGATACTGTTCCTGTCCGCGTTGGTGCTGCTCGTGTTCACTTTCGTGCTGAACACCGCCGCCGAGATCGTGCGCCAGCGCCTGCGCAAGCGCTACGCCTCCCTGTAGACGCGGATCCGATTCGAGGACGACGAGATGAGAGAGTGGTGGAAAAGCGGCGCCCCGTGGATCTGGCTCAATGGAGGCGCAGTCACCATCAGCATGATCATGGTCTTCGGACTGCTCCTGCTGATCCTGGTCCGCGGTTTCGGCAACTTCTGGCCCCACGGCATTTTCGAGACCACCTACACGGCGCCGGGCGCGGATGCGCCGGTTCGGATCATCGGCGAACTGCGCCGTTCGGAGACCCTCACCGGCCAGGCGATGCGCGACGCGGGCGTCGACATCCCGGAGGATCAGGTGCTCGTGGTGCGGCATCTGGTGAAGATGGGGAACCGCGACGTCACCGGCCGGGATTTCGGATTCTTCATCGACGACTTCATGGGCGAGTGGCGCTACCCGGAGGACATCGCGGTTCTCGAGCGGCGCGAATGGGGTGACTTCTTTGGTACCCCTGTGCGCCTGCTGGAAAACGGCGTCACGGTGGCCGTCGGCGACAGCCTCTGGCCGGAATTCCAGCAGCGCCTCACGCGGAGCAACCAGCTCTTCGACGAAATCCGCCGGATCGAGCGCGGGGCCATCGGCAACGTGAATTTCCGGATCGAACGGGTGCGCCTCGACGAGCGCCGCGCCGAACTCGAGGGGACGCGGACCCCGGAAATGGATGCGCAGTTCGCACAGCGCCGGGCCGACCTCCAGGCCGAGTACCGGGTGCTCGAGGAACGCCTCAACCAGTTGTACGACGACGCCGCGCGCGACAGTCTCGTGCTGCGCGCGGCGGGCGGGCAGGAGGTCACCGTCCGCCTCGCCGACATCGTCAAGGCCTGGCAGCCCAACGACATGTCGGTGCTGTCCAAGATCGGGTTCTACGTGGCGGACTTCTTCGACTTCATTTTCGGCTACCCGCGCGAGGCGAATACCGAGGGAGGGATCTTCCCCGCGATCTTCGGCACGGTGGTGATGGTGCTGGTCATGTCGATCATCGTCACCCCGTTCGGTGTGCTGGCCGCGATCTACCTGCGTGAATACGCCAAGCAGGGGGCGTTGCTGAAGACGATCCGCATCTCGGTGTACAACCTGGCCGGAGTGCCTTCGATCGTGTTCGGCGTCTTCGGCCTTGGTTTCTTCGTGTACTTCCTGGGGGGGCAGATCGACCAGGCGTTCTACCCGGAGGCCCTGCCGGCACCGACCTTCGGCACCCCGGGCCTGTTCTGGGCCTCGCTGACCCTGGCGTTGCTCACGCTGCCGGTGGTCATCGTGTCGACCGAGGAAGGTCTCGCACGAATCCCCTCGACCATTCGTGAGGGTTCGCTGGCATTGGGGGCGACGAAGGGCGAAACTCTCTGGAAGGTGGTGGTGCCGCTGGCCACGCCGGCGATGATGACCGGCCTGATCCTCGCCATCGCCCGGGCTGCGGGCGAGGTGGCACCACTGATGCTGGTGGGTGTCGTCAAGCTCGCGCCAACGCTGCCGATCGACGGGAATTTCCCGTTCATCCACCTCGAACGCAAGATCATGCACATGGGTTTCCACATCTACGACGTCGGTTTCCAGAGCCCGCACGCCGAGGCCGCGGAACAGCTGGTGTACGCCACGGCGCTGATCCTGGTGCTGCTGATCGTGGTGCTGAACCTCACCGCGATCACCATCCGCAATCATCTTCGCGAAAAGTACCGGGCCGAGGGCGACTAGACCCCGGTGCTTTCCTGAAAACAAGGTACATACGCAATGCCATCGGAGAATCCCATGAGCCAGAGGAACCCCGCAGCGTCCAGCATGAGCGCCGGCCTGTTCGAGGGCAGCACCCGGACGGTCCGCTCGCTGGCGGACGAGGAGATCGCGATCTCGGTCGAGAACCTGGACCTCTACTACGGTGAGACTCAGGCGCTCAAGAGCGTGAGCATGAACATCCCGAAGCAGCGCGTCACCGCGTTCATTGGGCCGTCGGGCTGCGGCAAGTCGACCCTGCTGCGCTGCTTCAACCGGATGAACGATCTCGTGGACGCCTGCCGCATCGAGGGGGCGATCAACCTCCACGGCGCGAACATCTACGACCGCAAGACCGATGTCGCGGAACTCCGCCGGCAGGTCGGGATGGTCTTCCAGAAGCCCAACCCTTTCCCGAAGTCGATCTACGAGAATGTCGCCTACGGCCTCCGCTTGCAGGGTGTGAAGAACAAGCGGGTGCTGGACGAGGTCGTCGAGCGCTCGATCAAGGCCGTCGGTCTCTGGGACGAGGTCAAGGACCGGCTCCAGAGCAACGCCTTCGGCCTCTCCGGCGGACAGCAGCAGCGTCTGGTGATCGCGCGAGCGATCGCGATCGAACCGGAAGTGATCCTGCTGGACGAGCCGACCTCGGCGCTCGACCCGATTTCGACCGCCAAGATCGAGGAACTGATCGAGGAGCTCAAGGAGAAGTACACCATCCTGATCGTGACCCACAACATGCAGCAGGCGGCGCGCGTGTCCGACTACACCGCCTACATGTACCTGGGCGAACTGATCGAGTATGCCGACACGATGCACCTGTTCACCAACCCGCGCGAGAAGGCCACCGAGGATTACATCACCGGCCGCTATGGCTGACGACCGTCGGGTTGCCCTTACGAATACACGGATTACTGAGGAGAGGTCGGGATGGAAAGCAAGCGCTTGGGTGGTCATTACTCGCATCGCTACGATTCGGAACTCGAGGAGGTCGTCAACCGGGTGCTGGCGATGGGCGGGCTCGTCGAAGCCCAGCTCAACGGCGCGATCCAGGCCTTTCTCGATGGCGACACCGCGAGCGCGCACGAAGTGATCGACACCGATACACGGGTGAACAGCTTCGAAGTCAGCATCGACGAGCGCTGTGTAGAGATTCTGGCCCGGCGGCAGCCGGCCGCGATGGACCTGCGCCTCATCGTGGCCGTGATCAAGACCATCACCGATCTCGAGCGCATCGGCGATCTCGCGGAGGGGATCGCCCGCATGGCCGTTCGCCTCGCCGAGAGCGACCGCCCACGCAAACAGTTGTTCCGCGACATCGAGACGATGGGCAACCGGGTCACGACCATGGTGCATGACGCGCTGGACGCGTTCGCGCGGATGGACGCCGCTGCAGCGCTCGAAGTCGTTCGCCAGGATTTCGCGATCGACGCGGATCACGAAGCCATCATGCGTCAGAACGCGACGTTCATGATGGAGGATCCGCGCAACATCACGCGGATGCTGGACGTCACCTATGCGGCGCGGGCCCTCGAACGCGTCGGGGATCATGCCCGGAACATGTGCGAGTACACGATTTACCTGGTCAAGGGTCGCGACGTGCGCCATATCGACCTGGCCGAGATGGAGGCTGTGGTGCAGGGGGCGCCGTCCACCGCCAGCTGACGCTCTACCGGGTTTCGTTTCCGAATGGCCCGGGGGAAGAGCGTTCCCCCGGTCTTTTTTGCTTTACGGGGCCTATCTGCCGCTCGAAAGAGCCGCGGTAGCCGACACGGAACCGAGCCATGCCAGCTCGGGCGGCAGCCCCGCGGACGTGTCGGTGTCGTCGACCGGCACGGCGTCGCTCGCGTCCAGGCGAACGTGATCGGACCAGTGCACGAGGTGCAGATACCCGGCGTGGTCCTCGATCAGCGCCGTGCAGTGCTCGACCCAGTCCCCGGTGTTGCAGTAGAGGATGCCTTCGCGCTTGCCGATGCCGGCCTTGTGGATGTGGCCCCCGATGTAGCCGTCGAAACCCTGCTCCCGCGCGGTACGCGAAGCGGTCGACTCGAAGCGGCCAATGTAGTCGCGGGCCTTGCCGACCCGCGTCTTGGCCCAGGCCGAGAGCGACCAGTAGGGGAGGTTGAGCGAGCCGCGCAGCCGGTCCACCCAGTGGTTCAGCCGCAACAGCAGCTGGTAGCTGACGTCCCCCATCAGGTGCTGCAGGCGGCTGTGCCGCACCGCGTCGTCGAATTCGTCCCCGTGGCTGACGAAGAAACGCCGCCCGTCGGCGTTCTCGTGCGCGAGGTTGCGCAGGATCCGCACGCCGCGTATCTCGGTACCGACGAGCGCGCGCAGCGCCTCGTCGTGGTTGCCCGGGATGTAGACGACGTCGATGCCCCTCTCCGCGAGCGCGAAAATGTGTTCGATGATTTCGGATTGGGCCGCGGTCCACACGACCCGCCTGCGCATGGCCCAGAGATCGAAAACGTCGCCGACGAGCACCAGGCGTTCACACTCGAGGCGTTTCAGAAAGTCGAGGAGGTAGGGGGCACGGCATTCGCGGGTGCCGAGGTGGATGTCCGAGACGAACGCGGTACGGCAGTCCAGAGAAGGCATGGCGCGGCTCCATTTTCCACACCTGCCCAGCGTGACCCGGCCGCGTTACGAAGCCGTGGCGCCGGGTTGAACTTTTTCTGAACCAGAGGCGCCTGCGCCGGGCGCCTGGATCACAGGCTGCGCGCCACCTGGGAGACCAATTCCACCAGACGGTTGGCATAGCCCCACTCGTTGTCGTACCAGGCCAGGATCTTCACCTGGGTGCCGTCGATCACCAGCGTCGATGGCGCATCGACGATCGCGGAGCGCGGATCGGTGCGGTAGTCGGCGGAAACCAGCGGGCGTTCCTCGTACCCCAGGATACCCATCAGAGGACCCTGTTCGGCGGCCGTCCGCAGCAGACCGTTCACTTCCTCGGCCGAGGTGGGGCGGGCCGCCTCGAAGGTGAAATCCGTGAGCGACGCGTTCATCAGCGGCACGCGGACCGCGTGTCCGTTCAGGCGTCCCTCAAGCTCCGGGAAGATGTCGCCGATCGCGCGCGCGGAGCCGGTGGTGGTGGGGATCAGGGAGATCCCGGCGGCTCGGGCCCGGCGCAGGTCGGCCTGCGGGCGGTCCACCGGCGACTGCGTGTTGGTCATGTCGTGCACGGTCAGGATCGCGCCGTGCCGTATTCCGACGGAATCCTGCAGCACCTGGACGATCGGTGCGAGGCAATTGGTGGTGCACGACGCCGCGGTGATCACGTCGTGCCGCTCCGGATCGTACCGGTGATGGTTCACGCCGACCACGACATTCAGCGCGGCGGAATCCTTCACGGGCGCCGCGACCACCACCTTTCTCACGCCGGCGTCGAAGTAGGGTGCGAGCGTTTCCAGCGTGCGGAAGCGCCCGCTCGACTCGATGACCACGTCGATGCCGTATTCCCGCCAGGGAACCGCACCGGGGCGGTCGTGGGTCGTGTGGGCGATCCAGCGCCCCTCGATGCCGATGCGGTCGGGCTCGCTCCGGACCGCCTGCGGCCAGCGGCCGTGAACCGAGTCGAACTCGAGCAGATGGGCGGAGACGGTGCCGTCGCCACCCTTCTCGTTGATCAGCCCGAATTCCAGGCCCTCGCGGCCCCAGGCCGCACGCAGCGCCAGACGCCCGATACGTCCGAAGCCATTGATGCCCACACGAACCGTCATCGCGATCTCCCGAAATTCATGAGTTTGGCAATCCTTTGTGACACATCGATTACGCGGCCGGACGGACGCTACAGCAGCGAACGGTAGAGTTCCACCATGCGGCTGGCCAGTGCCGGCGCCGACCAGGTCCGGACGTACTCGCGAGCATCGGCGGCGAGTTCGGCCCGCAGCCTATGATCCCGGAGCAGCCGTGCGACCTGGCCGGCGAAGTCTTCGAGGTCGTGTTCCGCGACGAGCGCCCCCCGCCGGGGCGCCAGGATGTCGCGCGTCCCCATTTCCGCCAGTGCGACGACCGGAACGCCCACGGCCATGGACTCCAGAAGCACCAGCCCCTGCGTTTCGGTCCGCGAGGCGAACACGAAAACGTCGCCGGCACGGTAGCAGTCGAGCAGCTCGCGTTCGCGGTCGAGGTACCCGAGGAACATCACGTGGTCGTCCAGGCCGAGCCGGTGCGAGAGCCGCTCCAGGTGGCTGCGTGCAGGGCCTTCCCCGACGATCATCAGCAGGACGTCGGGAAGGTCGCGCCGGACGCGTTGCACGACGTGCAACAGGAAGTCGATGTTCTTCTCGTGCGCCACCCGCCCCACGTGAACCATCACCGGGCGCTGCGGAGCGATCCCCAGTTGCCGGCGAAAGCGCACGCCGTCGCCGCCCTCGAAGCACTCGAGATCCAGGCCGGTCGGAATCACGTGGATCGGCTTCTCGACGCGGTAACCCTGGAGCGTTTCCAACACCGGCGTCGACGGCACGACGACCGCGTCCACCTGGTTGCACTGGCTGCGGGTGAAGTGACGGGCGCCCGCGCGCAGCCAGCGCGCCGGCAGCCAGGGCAGGTAGTGATACAGGTATTCCTCGAAATGGGTGTGGTAGGTCTCGACCACGGGGACGCCGAGGTCGCGCGCGACGCGCAGGCCCGTGTAGTGCGCGATGAACGGGGTCTGGATGTGCACGAGGTCGTAGCCCGCTTCCGCGAGCTCCGGCAGTTTTCGATGGATGGCGCGACCCGACATCATGCGGTCTTCAGGGTCGAAGAACAGGAAGCGGGAGGGGATGCGTTCGATCCCGGACTCCCCGTGTCCGGCGCGGGCGGGATATTCCGGGGCGATCAGGTCGACCGTATGCCCCATGGCCCCGAGATCCCGGCGAAAGGTCTGGATCGAAGTCGAAACACCGTTGATCCTCGGAAAGTACACATCCGAAAGCATCAGGATACGCATGCAGTTCCCGAATGAAGGGGCGGGCTCAGCGTATCAGTACCGGCTCGCGCAGGAAATGTCTCCGGTACCGGTCCGGCACTTGTTGCACGTCGAGCAGGATGAAGACATCGGCGACGCCGAAATCGGGATCCCAGCAGGCCTCGCCGCAGACCCAGGCGCCGAGCCGGAGATAGGCCTTCAGCAGCGGTGGCAGGGGAGCCGGCGGGGCGGAGCCGCGTGCGCGGTCCGGCACCGGTTGCCGCGGCTCCACCCGGAACGCGTCTGGGGCGGGATGCTCCCGGTACAGCTGGCGAAGCAACGCGGATCCCGAAGCCTCGTCCGGGGACAGCGGGATGCTTGCGCAGCCCATCATGTAATCGAACTGCCGTGCGGTCATGAACCGGGCGAGTCCGGTCCAGAGCGCATTGATCGCCCAGCCGGTCCGGTAGTCTGAACGCACGCAGGTACGACCGACCTCCATCACGCGCCCGGGCAGGGATTCCAGTGGACCGAGATCAAACTCGCTCTGGGAGTAGAAGCCGCCGGCTGCGGCGGCGTCCTCCGAGCTCAGT
>Ga0207796_1000322_pt1 | contig 19860 bp, 23 predicted proteins | sample Pon1CUnioCityCA_6_FD_187274 | JGI IMG/M metagenome (GOLD analysis project Ga0207796, IMG submission 187274) | Marine sediment microbial community from Union City, CA, USA - Pond 1C Sediment 1 (SPAdes) | ecosystem: Environmental > Aquatic > Marine > Intertidal zone > Salt pond sediment ...
CTTGATCTTCTCCCGGTGAGTGCGGCGAAATGGCGTCCGGCATCGGTGCAGGACGGCAGCGGCGTCTTCACGTCAAATGTCGAAATCTCGGTTGAGTATTTTAAAAACAAATAGATATTTAATAAAGTTACAGTAAATTATCGTTCTAGTCATCGGGCGGTGCCGGATCGAGTCGGCGCAGACACTCGAGGTAGGCCTGTTCGTCGGGCATGCGCCCGGCCCGCTGCGCCTCCCACAGCACGCGGCCCAGGCATTCCAGCATGCGGTGTTCCGCCTCCAGCGCCCCCACGCGGAGACTCAGCCGGCGGTGGATGTCCGCTATGCCGGAGGGGCGATCGGTCGCCGCCTGTTCGCGGAGACTGAGATGCATGGCCATGTGCAGGAAAGGATTGCTCTGACCGCCCTCGGGCGAAAACTCTGCAGTCAGCGCCCGCTCCCGGTCGGCGAGCAGACCGTGGTACTCCGGATGCTCGGTGATCACGGCCGCCAGCTGTGCCTCCAGGCCGTGCAGCGCTTGCCCGGTGCGTGCCTTTTCCCAGGCCTCGACGAACTGCGCGCGCAGCTGGTCCCGGTCACCGAACATGGTTCGTCGCTGACGCGGGGGAAGGCTCGGGCGTCTTGTGCCGGTACTCGCAGAGATCGGCGATCGGGCAGTCGGGGCAGCGGGGCCCGCGGGCGCGGCACACGTAGCGCCCATGGAGGATCAACCAGTGATGGGCGTCCTTGCGGAACTCGGCGGGCGTGGAGCGAACGAGCCTGCGTTCCACCTCCAGCGGGGTCTTTCCGGGCGCGAGTCCGGTACGATTCGCCACCCGGAAGATGTGGGTGTCCACCGCAATGGTCGGTTCGCCGAACGCGGTGTTCAGGATCACGTTGGCGGTCTTGCGACCCACCCCGGGCAGTGCCTCGAGTGCGGCACGGTCCCTGGGAACCTGGCTCCCGTATTCCCGCACGAGGATCTCGCAGGTCTTGAGGATGTTGGCGGCCTTGCTGTTGAACAGGCCGATGGTGCGGATCCGGGACTTCAGGCCATCGAGCCCGAGACCGACAATGGCCTCGGGGGTATTGGCTATCGCGAACAGGCCTCGGGTCGCCCGGTTGACACCGACGTCGGTGGCCTGGGCGGACAGGATGACCGCCACCAGCAACTCGAACGGGGTGCGGTATTCGAGTTCCGTGGTCGGCGCGGGATTCAGCGCCCGCAAGCGCTCGAAAATCATCCGACGTTTCGCTGCGTTCATGGGCGGACCCGGAACCGGGCCCAACGGGCCGCGCTGGGTCCGTGCTCCGTTCCCTCGCCCGCGAGGGCGGGTGCCGGATCAGACGTGTCGGAAAAGGCCGACATCCGGCGCCGGCTGACGAGGGTTGCCCTTGGCCTCTTCGCGGAGGTTGTCCAGCAGCGCCTTGTGGTCGTCCTCCAGCTTGTGCATCGCGTCCTTGTCGAGCTTCGGCAGGATCACGTTGGCCACGAACGAGCCGAGCTCATCCATCGCGACGGCCCAGAACTTGTCGTTCAGGTGGAAGGAGTGTCGCGCGTGGGTCCCCATCGGATAGTTGCTGAAGCGTACCCCGACGGTGGCGGAGAGGTCGGGATCCCGGGTCACGAAATCCTTCGCGTAGGTGTACCACCAGTCGTAATACTTTTCCTGCATTTCATTGTTGAAGCCATTGTTTTCAAAAAATGCGGAAAGCGTCCCTCTTGGCGCCAGCCCGTAGCGCGTCCCGCGTTTTCCGGCAAAAGGGAAATGTCCGGCCATGCCTGTCTCCTGTACGTGGAATCGGTGCGGATGGAACCGCATCGGAACATCGAAGAATGCTTATGTTAAGGCCGGATGCCGCAATCCGCAGCCATGCCCACAATGTCCGTCGGGAAGGCGGGGGAATCAGGACGACGCGGGCCGGGGTTCGGCGATCGGAGTGGCCACGCGCCTGCGCTCGGTCCGGGCATCGATCAGGTTCTTGAGGGCGATCAGCAGGCCCATCGCCAGGAAAGCCCCCGGCGGCAGCAACGCAAGGAGAAACCCGTGTTCCTGCGGGAACAGTTCGATCCGCAGATCCCGCCCCCACTCTCCGAACAGCAGGTGGGCGTTGTCGAACAGGCTGCCCTGTCCGACCACCTCGCGGAGGGCACCGATGGCGACCAGCACCCCGGTAAACCCGACTCCCATCGCAAGTCCGTCCAGCGCGGCGCGGGGGACGGTGTTGCGGGAAGCGAACGCCTCGGCGCGCCCGATGATCGCGCAGTTGGTCACGATCAGGGGGATGAAGATGCCCAGCACGAGATACAGTCCGTGGAACCAGGCGTTCATCACCAGCTCGATCATGGTGACGACCGAGGCAATGATGAGCACGTAAACCGGGATGCGGATCTCCGGGCGCACGTGCTCACGCAACAGCGACACCAGCGAGTTCGACAGGACCAGGGTGGCGATGGTGGCGATCCCGAGCCCGAGCGCGTTGACCACGGTACCGGAGATCGCCAGCAGCGGACAGAGTCCCAGCAGCTGCACCAGCCCCGGGTTGTTGGTCCAGAGACCTTCGCGAAGGATGTCGGCATAGCTGTCGTTCATGGTTCCACCTCGACCGCAATGGGGGCCTCTGGCACTTCCGGGTTCGCCGGGACCGCCCCGGGGACCGCGCCCCGCGGCGTGACGAACTCGCTTTCCACGGGCGGAAGTGGCTGGATCTCCACCGTACCGGCGGACTCCGGAGGCGGTGTCGCCAGCAATTCTTCCGCATGATCACGAAAATACACCAGGGCGTTGGCGACCGCCTGCACAACCGCACGCGGCGTGACGGTCGCGCCGGTGAATTGATCGAAGATCCCGCCGTCCCTGCGGACCCGCCAGAGCTCGAGCGGCGGGTTTCCCAGGGAGCGTCCGCGGAAACCCAGAATCCAGTCGGACCGGTCGGCTTCAATGTCGTCTCCGAGTCCCGGCGTCTCCCGGTGCCGGGTCACGCGGACGCCGAGCACATTGCCGTCGCGGTCGATACCGACCAGCAGGTGGATGCTGCCGCTGTACCCGTTGGGCGCGATGGCGGACAGCACGACCCCGGTGACTTCGTTCCCGCGGCGTGCGAACCAGACCGGAAGATCCTCCCCGCCGAGGAGTGCGTGTCCCACCGTGGCGTGGTCCGCGACCGGGTCGTTGCCGTAGTCCAGGCCCTCGAGGAGCTCCGACACGCGCGCGCGCGTCACCGCCAGCTCGTTTGCCACGATCTTCGCTTTCGTGGCCAGGTGCACCCAGGCGACGAGGCCGGCCCCGACGGCCGCAAACAGGCCCAGCAGCAGGGTGGTGATGATCACGTCGCGCGCGAGCACTCTAGCCATGGCGGTCGTCCGCGTGGCCGAAGATCCTGGGCCGGGTGTAGTGATCGAGTGTCGGTGCCACCATGTTCATCAGAAGGACCGCGAAGGCGACGCCGTCCGGGTAGCCGCCCCAGGTGCGGATCACGAAGGTGAGCAACCCGATGCCGGCTCCGTAGAGGATACGCCCGACCGGAGTCGTCGAGGCCGACACCGGGTCGGTGGCGATGAAGAAGGCCCCGATGATGGCGGCGCCACTGAACACGTGGAACGCCGGGGAAGCGTATTGCCCGGGGTCGATCACCCAGAACAGCCCGGCCACGGTCGCCAGCGTCAGCAGCATCGACACCGGGATGTGCCAGGTGATCACGCGCCGGTACAGCAACCAGAGGCCGCCCAGCAGGAACAGGTTGCCGGTCCACTCCCAGCCGGTTTCGGAGAAGGAGCCGAAGATCGGGTTGCGGGTGATCTCGTCGACGGTCTGCCCTGCGACGAGGCTGTCCCGCATCAGGTCCAGGGGGGAAGCGCGCGTGATCGCGTCCCACTCCAGCCCGTCCGGAAGCCGCCCGGTGAGCGAAATCTGCAGGGTCTGCAGCAGGCCCAGGGCATCGCTGCCGAAGATCGTCTGGGGGGCGGGCCAGAGCGAGATTTCGCGCGGGAACGAGACCAGCACCACCACGTAACCGACCATCGCGGGATTGAACGGGTTGTACCCCAGCCCGCCATACAGGTGCTTGGCCACGACGATGGCAAACAGGGCGCCGACCAGCAGCACCCAGAACGGCGCCAGTGGCGGGATCGCCAGCGCGAACAGCCAGCCCGCGACGACGGCGCTGGAGTCGCTGAGCGTGTCGATGACGGGGCGCCGGCGCAGGGCCACCATCAGCGCTTCGAATCCCACCGCGAACAGCACCGCGAGCGTCACGTTCACCAGCACGCCCCAGCCGAAGAACCAGGTCATGGCCAGCGTTCCGGGCACCAGCGCATAGAGGACCTGGCGCATCACACCGCCGACGCTGTGGCCGGGAACGAGGTGGGGCGAGGTGCGCGTCTGGAAGCGCATCAGAGGTCCGACCGGTCCGGGGAGTCCACCGGCGTCTCGGTGGCCTCGGCCTGCGCAGCTTCCTTCTTTGCCCGGGCCCGCTCCAGCGCGGCCTCGATCGCGGCTTTCTTCTCGCCCTCGGGCGCGGGTTTGGCAAGCGCGGCCTTCTTGCGCGCGAGGCGCGCAGCCTTTTCGGCTTCTTCCTGTTCCTGCCGGAGTCTGCGGTACTCGAAGCGTTCGCGCGCGAGGTCGGCCTTCTGGCGTTCCTTTTCCCGAGCCCAGATTTCGTTCTTCGCGAATCGGTAGTATTGGACCAGGGGGATGTTGCTGGGGCAAACGACCGCGCAGCAGCCGCACTCGATGCAGTCGAACAGCCCGTAGTCCTGGATGGCGTCGAAATTTCCGGCTTTTGCAAACCAGTAGAGCTGCTGCGGAAGCAGGTTGGCCGGGCAGACGCGGGTGCACTCCCCGCACCGGATGCACGGCATCAGCGGTCCCGGCGACGGGGTATCCTGCGGCCGGCTTGCGAGCAGGCAATTGGTCCCCTTGATCACCGGAACCGCATCGTCGGCGATTGCGAAACCCATCATGGGCCCGCCCATGACCAGGCGGTTGACGTCGGGCGCGTAACCACCGGCGGCAGCCACGAGATCGGCAAACGGGGTTCCGATGAGCGCCTCGACGTTACGCGGCTCCTGCACGCCCGGACCGGTTACGGTGACGATGCGGGAAATCAGCGGGCGACCCCGGACCACCGCATCACGCACGGCTTTCAGCGTGCCGGGGTTCTGGCACACGATGCCCAGGTCGGCCGGAAGCCCGCTGCTGGGCACCTCGAGTCCCGTCAGCACCCGGATCAGCTGGCGTTCGCCGCCGGTGGGATAGACGCTTGGAATCGAAACGAGCTGGATGAATTCCCGCTCGTCTTCGGGCAGCGCTGCCGCGAGGGCCTGGAACGCGGCGGGCTTGTTGTCCTCCACGGCGAACAGCACCCGCTCGGCATTCAGGAGGTGGGCGACGATCCGCACGCCCTCCAGGACCGCTTCCGGGTACTGCCGCATCAGGGTGTCGTCGCAGGTGATGTACGGTTCGCATTCGGCTCCGTTCACCACCAGCGTGTGGATGCGCTTGCCGGGGCGCGGGTTGAGCTTGACCGCGGTGGGAAAAGCTGCGCCGCCCATCCCCACGATCCCGGCATCGCGCACGCGTTCACGGAGTTCCCGGGCGCCGCGCTGGCGCCAGTCGGTCCACGGCTCGAGCCCCTGGTCCGTCCACTGGTCGTGGCCATCCGACTCCAGAACGATGCAGGGCGCACTGAGGCCGGACGGGTGAGGGATCGGGTGCTCGGCGATTTCCACCACTCGCCCCGAGGTCGGGGCATGCACGTGGGCGCCGATGTAGTCTTCGGCCTGCGCGATGCGCTGACCCTTCAGTACCCGCTCGCCGGGCGCGCAGAGGGGCACGGCCGGTGCGCCGATGTGCTGCGCCAGCGGCACATGGAGAAGGTGCGGGATTCCCAGGGGCAGCAGCGGTCGGCCGGTGCTCTCGGCCTTGTGGCCGGGGAGCTCGAGGCCACCGTGGAATCGATGCAGATGCATGGCTGCGATTTTACGGGAACCGCGCCGTTCAGGCGGATTTCCGCCCCTGCATCGCCGCCTGCTTGCGTGCGTGCAGAGGGGTCTCGATCGGGGAGGGCGCGGGCTGGGTCCAGCGCCACTCGGCGATTCCCTCGTGCACGGGCACCATCTCGATGCAGTCGACGGGACAGGGCTCCAGGCACAGTTCGCAGCCGGTGCACTCGCTTTCGATCACCGTGTGCATCTGCTTGGCTGCGCCCAGGATCGCGTCCACCGGACACGCCTGGATGCACAGCGTGCAACCGATGCAGGTGTTTTCGTCGATCACCGCGACGGCCTTCTCCCGAACCTCGGTCTCCAGCGGCTTGGGATCGCGGCCAAGCAGGTCGGCCAGCGCGAGCACGGTGGCCTCGCCGCCCGGTGGGCAGAGGTTGATGTCGGCTTCACCGGCGGCGATGGCTTCCGAATACGGCCGACAACCCGGGTAGCCGCATTGACCGCACTGGGTCTGCGGCAGCAACGCGTCGATCTGGTCGGCAATCGGATCGCCCTCGACCCGGAAGCGCTGCGCCGAATAGCCCAGGATCAACCCGAAAGTCAGCGCGAGACCGGCAATGACGAGAATGGCGCTGAGCATGGTTACAGTCGCACCAGCCCGTAGAAACCCATGAACCCTAGCGACATCAATCCTGCGGTGATCATCGCGATCGCGCTGCCGCGAAACGGCACCGGGACGTCGGCCGCCGCGATGCGCTCGCGAATGGCCGAAAACAGGATCAGCACGATCGAGAATCCGATCGCCGCACCAAATCCGTACAGCGCCGATTCGACGAAGCCGTGCGCCTCCTGCACGTTCAGCAGAGCGACCCCCAGCACCGCGCAGTTGGTCGTGATCAGTGGCAGGAAGATGCCCAGAACGTTGTAGAGGAGGGGACTGGTCTTGTGCACCACCATCTCGGTGAACTGGACCACGGCGGCAATCACCAGGATGAACGCGATGGTGCGCAGGTACTCGAGACCCAGCGGAAGCAGCAGGTATTCGTTGATCAGATAGCTGCTGACGGCAGAGAGCGTCAGCACGAACGTGGTCGCCAGCCCCATGCCCGTGGCCGTCTCCACCTTGCGGGAGACGCCCATGAACGGGCAGAGGCCGAGAAATTTCACGAGCACGAAATTGTTGACGAGGATCGTGCTGACGAGAATCAGGGCGTATTCCACGGCAATCCCGAGTGTTGCGGCAAACCACCATGTTCGAAGGGCCGGTTGCTCAGACCCCGTTTGTGGATGCGGTGAGCGGCAACAGGCACCGCTCGCGGGGCACAGGCTCGCCGCGCCAAGGCATCCCGCTTAACGATAGCACTCCGCGGCGCGGTCCGCGTGTCTCTCCACAGCAAGCGCAGGGACACGCGGTTCAGGGGATAGGGGGTGACGATCGCTCGTTGGCTCTGTCGCCGTTTTCCAGCCACTCCCGGCATCAACCGATGTGAGGATCCAGCGCGGCGAAATCCGCTACGGTTCGGTGGTCGCCGAACGGGCCGTGCACGCCCTCGCGCAGCACGGCTGCCGTGGCCATGCGGGCCCGGGCAGCGGCATCGAGCTCTTCCGGGTGGTCCGAAAGGAACAGGATCTGTTCGGGAGGAACGCCGATCTCGCCGGCAATTCGCCGGTAGCTCTCGGCGTCTTTTTTGCCCCCGATGCGCGTGTCGAAATGACCGCTGAACAGCGGGGTCAGGTCACCGTCACGCGTGTGGGCGAACAGGAGTATCTGGGCCTGCTCGGAGCCGGAGGAAAACACGTACAGCTGCAGGCCGGCCGCGTGCCAGAGCCGCAGGGCTGGGGCGACGTCCGGGTAGATGTGGCCGTGGAAATCCCCGCGCGCGTATCCATCCTTCCAGATCAGCCCCTGCAGCGCCTTGAGTGGCGTGATTTTCTGATCGGCCGCGATCCACGCCAGCAGCCGCTGGATCAGGCCTTCGTCATCCAGGTTCCCGCCGGCATAGGCCCGAGCGTCCGCGAGCAGGCGAGCCACTTCCGGGTCGTCGCGATGCGTGCGCACGAAATCGGCCAGGCGACTGGCAGCATAGGGGAACAGCGTGTCGTGGACGAAGGACAGGCTGGTGGTCGTGCCTTCGATGTCCAGCAAAACAGCGGTCGTCACGACGCGGGTCCCGGCAGTTGGTCGAGCATCGGGAAACGGCGCGCGATGGCGTCGCCCGTGAACTGGGCGACCCATCCATCGGTGTTGGTGAACAGCCGAATCGCGGCGAAGAACGGTGCGGGACCCATGTCGAACCAGTGCCGGGTTCCCGCGGGGACCGCGATCAGGTCTCCGGCCTCGGCATGCAGGCCCAGGACCTGGTCCCCGATGTGCAGGCAGAACAGACCGCTACCCTCGACGAAGAAGCGGACCTCATCCTCGCTGTGCGTGTGTTCATCGAGAAATTTCTCCCGGAATTCCGCACGTTGCGGATGATCCTGGGAGAGGCGCACGACGTCGGCGGTGGTGAAACCGCGTTCGCGCTTGAGACGCGCCACGTCTTCCGCGTAGGCGGCCAGAATGGTTTCCTGGTCGGCGCCGGTGGGAAGCACCCGGCTGGCGTCCCAGCGTTCAAAGGCAATGCCGGCGTCCGCGAGTCGGGCGGCGATCTCGGCATCGTCGACGATGCGCGTCACCTGGCCGGGGTCGGTGTCCGGATACACGTACAGCGTGGTCATGACAGAAGCCTCCGGGAAAGAAGTTCACACTCGAACAGGAATTCGAACGCTTCGATGTGCTGCTCCGCAGCCTCCACCGTGCGTCCCCAGGTATACAGCCCGTGGCTGCCGATCAGGTAACCGGAAAGCTCCGGATGGCGGTTCATGTAATCGTCGACCTGCGCGGCCAACTGGGGGATGTCCTGGGTATTCCCGAATACCGGCACGGCCAGCGACGTCTCGTGCGTGGTGACGGCAGGGAAAGCCTTCAGCACTTCGTATTCGTCCAGCGTCAACCCGGCGGGGAACAGGCGGGAGAGCACCGTCGCGTTGACCGAATGAGTGTGCAGTACCGCCCCGATCGCAGGGTCGCGCCGGTACATCACGATGTGCAGGAAGGTTTCGGCCGAGGGTCTCTTTCCCGGGGAGAGGATGTTGCCGTCCAGGTCCACGACCATGAAGCCGTGTTCGTCCAGCTTGCCCTTGTGCCGGCCGGAGACCGTGATCACGATCTCGCGATCGTTCAGACGCGCGGAAAAGTTGCCCGCGGTCGCGGGGACCCAGCCGCGCTCGGCGAACCGTCGTCCCGCGTCCGCGAGAAGTCGCGTCTGCGCCTTGTATTCGAGGGTGTCTTCGATCATGCCAGTGCCGGAAAAAGTGCGGAAGCTTACGCCAGCCCGGAATGGAATGAAACCGAAGGCCGGCGCTGGTGCGGCGCCTCGGCGGCGCCGGCCTTATTTGACGCGCATCCCGGGCCGGGCGCCCTCGTCAGGGGCCAGGATGAAAAGGTCCTTCCCCCCGGGGCCGGCCGCGAGCACCATGCCCTCGGAGAGGCCGAAACGCATCTTGCGGGGCGCCAGGTTCGCGACCATCACGGTCAGCCGGCCGGCCAGGTCCTCCGGGGCGTAGGCGGAACGGATCCCGGCGAACACCTGGCGTTGTTCGCCCCCGAGGTCCAGCGTCAGGCGCAGAAGCTTGTCCGCCCCCTCGACATACTCGGCCGCGGCGATTCGCGCGACGCGAAGATCGATCCGGGAGAAGCTTTCATAGTCGATGGTTTCCGCGATGGGATCCATGTCGGTCGCCCCTGCGTCGGGTTTCGTGCGCGGTGCCACGGTGGGTTCCAGGCTTTGCCTCGAGGCCTCGAGCAGCGCCTCGACCGCTGCGGGTTCGACGCGGGTCATCAGGGGGGCGTAGGCGTCGACGCTGCCCCCGGTCAGCGGCAGCCGGCGGCCGTTCCAGCTGAGGTCCTCCCGGTTCAGGAAGACTCCGGCATGGCCGGCGAGCCGCGGCAGCACGGGCGCCAGATAAACGATCAGGATGCGGAACAGGTCGAGACCCTGAGTGCAGATGTCCTGGACCTCGCTGCTGCGTTCCGGATCCTTGGCCAATACCCACGGACGGGCCTCATCAATGTACTGGTTGGCCTGGTCGGCCAGCGCCATGATCTGGCGCATCGCCTGGCCGTATTCGCGGCCCTCGTAGGCGGCGGCGATGGCATCGCCGGCAGCCACGAAGTGCTCGTGCATGTCCAGGCGGGGCAGGGCGTCTGCGAGCTTTCCGTCAAAACGCTTGGTGAGAAAGCCGGCACACCGGCTGGCGATGTTGACCACCTTCCCGACCAGATCCGAGTTCACGCGCTGCACGAAGTCGTCGAGGCTCAGGTCGATGTCGTCCACGCCGGAGCCCAGCTTCGCGGCGAAGTAATAGCGCAGTGCCTCCGGGTTCAGATGATCGAGAAAGTCACGGGCCCGGATGAAGGTACCGCGCGACTTGGACATCTTCTGTCCGTTTACGGTCAGGAAGCCGTGGCAGAACACGGCGGTCGGTGTCCTGAACCCCGCCCCGTGGAGCATCGCCGGCCAGAACAGGGTGTGAAAGTAGGCGATGTCCTTGCCGATGAAATGATACATCTCGGGTTCCGCGCCGGGACTCCACCAGGCGTCGAAGTCCAGCCCCGTCGCTTCCGCGTAGGCCTTGAAGCTCGCCATGTAGCCGATCGGCGCGTCGAGCCAGACGTAGAAGAACTTGCCCGGCGCGTCGGGAATCTCGAAGCCGAAATAGGGCGCGTCGCGCGAGATGTCCCAGTCGGCGAGACCGGCCTCGAACCACTCGTTCAGCTTGTTGCGGATCGCGCTCTGCAGCCGGCCGGAGCCGGTCCACTCACGCAGGAAGGCTTCGAAATCCGCGAGCTTGAAGAAATAGTGCTCGGAGTCCCGCGCCACCGGGCGGGCGCCGCTGATCGCGGAAATCGGGTCGATGAGGTCGGTGGGGCTGTAGGTCGCACCGCAGACCTCACAGGAGTCGCCGTACTGGTCCGCGGCCCCGCACTTGGGGCACGTTCCCTTGATGAAGCGGTCCGGCAGGAACATCCCGGCCTCGGGATCGTAGGCCTGCTGGATGGTGCGCACGGCAATGTGTCCTGCGGCCCGCAGGCCCTCGTAGATGCGGGTCGCGCAGTCGCGGTTTTCCTCGGTGTGGGTGCTGTGATAGTGATCGAAAGCCACCAGAAAATCGGCGAAATCGGCCTCGTGTTCCTGCCGCACCCGCGCGATCAGTTCCTCGGGCTCGATCCCCTCGGCACGGGCCTTCAGCATGATCGGAGTGCCGTGGGCGTCGTCCGCACAAACGTAGATCGCCTCGTGTCCCCGGGCGCGCTGAAACCGGGCCCAGATGTCGGTCTGGATGTACTCGACGAGGTGCCCCAGGTGGATCGGGCCGTTGGCGTAGGGCAGCGCGCTGGTGATCAGCATCCGGCGCGGCGTTTCAGGCGGTCGGGAAGTCATTGCGGCTGGCGGTTCTCGTTGGCGAATCCCGCATTCTCGAGGCTGTCGCCGTTCTTGTCGAGGCGCAGGGCCTGATCGGGGACACGCGCTTTGAACGGCACGCGTTGCACCTCTATAAAGAGATAGGATGGATGGATGCTTCGGGAAAACCCCATCCGCGGTTGGTGATGTGCCCCTGAAACGTGACTGGAGGAGCAGGATATGAGCGATCGCGACGTCTATGTCGAGAAGGTCAAGGCCAAGATCGACGAGTGGAATGCAGATCTTGCCAAGCTGGAGGCGAAGTCCCGGGAAGCGGCGGCGGACATGCAGCTGAAATACGACCAGCAGATCCGCGAGCTGCGTGAGCAGCGCAACGAGGTGGAGGAACGCCTGCGCGAACTCCAGAGAGCGAGCGACGAATCCTGGAAAAGGATGCGCGAGGGCATGGAGGCGGCCTGGGACGACATGGCCAAGGCGTTCCGGGACGCGACCGACCGTTTCCGCTAGATCGTCCGGGGCACTCTGCGGGCGAGCGGCCCGGGCCGGCCCGCTATTGTGCCCTCCCGCGTGCGTGATTTGGCGGCACCCCTGCCGCCCGGTACTATGCGCGTCCTAGGCAAACACAGGGAATGAAGTCAACCATGTCTGAGCTATCGCGTCTGCAGATCGAAACGGCCCTCAAAACGGTACAGGACAAGTACCTCGAGAAGGATCTCGTGGCCGCCGGGGAAGTCAAGGACATCCAGATCGACGGCGCCCGGGCCAAGGTCATGATTGAACTGGGTTATGCCGCCTCGGGCTACTTCGACGAGCTGCGATCCGAGATCGACAAGGCGCTGGCGGGCGTGCGCGGGCTCGAGGGCGCGGATGTCGACATTTCGAGCCGGGTCGCTTCGCACGCTGTGCAGAAGAGCCTGAAGCCGATGCCGGGGATCAAGAACATCATCGCGGTCGCGTCCGGCAAGGGCGGCGTCGGCAAGTCCACCACCGCGGTGAACCTGGCGCTGGCGCTGGCCGCCGAAGGCGCGAAGGTCGGCATCCTGGACGCGGACATCTACGGCCCGAGCCAGCCGCGCATGCTGGGCATCCAGGACAAGCCGGAGTCCAAGGACGGCAAGACCATGGAGCCGCTGCGTAATTTCGGTCTGCAGGCCATGTCGATCGGCTTCCTGATCGAGGAAGACACCCCGATGATCTGGCGCGGACCGATGGTGACCCAGGCACTGGAGCAGCTGCTGCGCGAAACCAACTGGCAGGATCTGGATTACCTCGTCGTTGACCTGCCCCCGGGTACCGGCGACGTGCAGCTGACGCTGTCGCAGAAGATCCCGGTCAGTGGCGCGGTGATCGTGACCACGCCGCAGGACATCGCTCTGCTCGACGCCCGCAAGGGTCTGAAGATGTTCGAGAAGGTGGACGTGCCGGTGCTGGGCATCGTCGAGAACATGAGCATCCACATCTGTTCCAACTGCGGCCACGAGGAGTTCATCTTCGGCCAGGGCGGCGGTGCGCAGATGGCCGAGGATTTCAACGTGGATCTGCTCGGCGCGCTGCCGCTGGACATCCACATCCGCGAACAGGCGGATGGCGGCGAGCCGACCGTGGTGCGGGAGCCCGAGAGCCGCATCGCCCAGATCTACCGCGATATCGCCCGCCGTACCGGGGCCAAGCTCGCCGAGCAGAGCAAGGATTACAGCGGCCGCTTCCCGAACATCGTGATCAAGAACACCTGACCGATGTCGATCAAGTCCGACCGGTGGATTCGGCGCATGGCCGAATCCACCGGCATGATCGAGCCCTTCGAGCCGGGCCAGATCCGCGAACGCGAGGGGCACCGCATCGTGTCCTTCGGCACGTCGAGCTACGGCTACGACGTGCGCTGTGCGGACGAATTCAAGATCTTCACCAACATCAACAGCTCGGTGGTCGATCCCAAGGCCTTCGATGAGCGCAGCTTCGTCGACGTAAAGGCCGACGTCTGCATCATCCCCCCGAACTCGTTCGCACTTGCGCGGACGGTGGAATATTTCCGCATTCCGCGGAGTGTGCTCACGATCTGCCTGGGCAAGTCCACCTACGCACGTTGCGGCATCATCGTGAACGTGACGCCGCTGGAACCGGAGTGGGAAGGCCACGTGACGCTGGAATTTTCCAACACGACGCCACTGCCCGCGAAGATTTACGCGAATGAGGGTGTTGCGCAGATGCTGTTTCTCGAGTCGGACGAGGTCTGCGAGACGTCCTATCGGGATCGTGGCGGGAAGTACCAGGGCCAGCGCGGCGTCACGCTGCCGAAGACCTGAGCGTCAGAAGTTCTCGGTCGAGGTGAACAGCCCGACGCGCAGGTCTTTGGCCACATAGATCTCGCGGCCATCGACGCTCACGCTGCCGTCCCCGATCCCCAGCACCAGCTTGCGCGAAATGACCCGCTTCATGTCGACCTGGTAGGTGACCTTCTTGGCCGTGGGCAACACCTGTCCGGTGAATTTCACCTCGCCGACGCCCAGTGCGCGTCCGCGGCCCGGGTTGCCGAGCCAGGCGAGGTAGAACCCGACCAGCTGCCACATGGCGTCCAGGCCGAGGCAGCCCGGCATCACCGGGTCGCCCGGAAAATGACAGGCAAAGAACCAGAGGTCGGGATTGATGTCGAGCTCGGCGCGCATCTCGCCCTTGCCGAACGCACCGCCGTCACTGTTGATTTCCAGCACCCGGTCCATCATCAGCATGTTGGGTACCGGCAACTGGGCGTTGCCCGGGCCGAACATGTTGCCGTAGCCGCAGGCCAGCAGTTCGTCGCGGTCGTAGTGGTTTTTGTGCATGAGGGATCCCCGGGTAAACCCGTCTATTGGACAGAAACGGGGCGCCAAAAGCAATTGCGGTGGCCGGCCGGTGGCATCGACCACGGTCCGCGACGGCGGAACCGGCCACCTTTTGCGTCAAGGGCTGATAAACTTAGCGGTTCATCCGTTCGCAGCACGAATTTGAAAGAGAGGCGGTATGCGGTTCACGCGCTTGCAGATTTTGATGGTCTCGGCCCTCCTGATGGTCTTCGGCTCGCAGGTGCTGGCGCAGGACGCCACGCGCTACATCAGCGAGGAGCTGGAAGTCGGCGTTCGCACGGGCAAGACGCTGCAGAACCGGATCATCCGCACGGCGCGTGGTGGCGAGCAGGTCACGGTGGTCCAGCAGGACAACGACGGCTATTCTCTGGTCCGCTTCGCCAATGGGACCGAGGGCTGGATTCTGACCCGTTACCTGCAGGACCAGCCGCATTCCCGGGACCGGCTGGCCGAAGTGGAAGCGGAACTGGCCGAGATCCGCTCCGGCTCCGACGACCAGGCGAGTCGCGTGGCCCAGTTGCTGGATGAGCGGCGCGTTCTGGAATCCGAGCGGGATTCGCTGCAGCAGCGCATCGGGGCATTGGAAAGCGAGTTGACCGAACTGCGCGACGTGGCGTCGCGTCCCCAGGAAATCCGGGCGCAGAACGCGCAACTGCGCGAGGCCCTGCTGGAAGCCCAGAACTCGGCGGACGATTTTCGACGCCAGGTGGAGGTGCTGCGGGGCGACAACCAGCGCAAATGGTTCATGACCGGCGCGCTGGTCACGGTGGGCTCGCTGATTTTCGGGATTCTCCTGACGCGCCTGCCGCGTCGCCGTCGCCGCGACGAGTGGTGATCGGAACGCGCCGGGGTCGGGTCGGGTTTCAACCGGGCGACCCCGACGCGCCGGTGCCTCAGGCCGCGTACCGGGCCTTGGCCTCGCGGGCCGCCCGGGCTTCCTCCTCGGAATAGGCCTTGCCCGACCAGAGCATTTCGTAGGCGATTTCCTCGTTGCCGTTTTCGCAGAGATCGAGGACCTCCTGGAACAGCGGCTGGAAGGTTTCGCTACGGTGCGAGGCCTCGTGGTCCTCGAAGGATTTCCAGAAGGTGATGATCAGGGCCTCCCGGTCCTTCAGCGGGCTGTCGACGGCCTGCCCGATGGTCGAACCCTCGTTGGAGACGGCGCCGGAGTTCAGGGCGACAAAGCCGCCGACGAAACCGGTGTCCGAATGGTAGGTCTTGACGTTCTCACAGAGGATCGCAACGCGCTCCTGCAGGTCATCCACGGTGTATTCCGGCTTGATGATCACCCGATTGAGGGTTACGACCCCATCGTGAGGGAAGTTGCTGATGAGCTGACTCATGACGTCCTCCTCGACTGTTGCAGCCCCGGATGGGGCGTTTGAGTACATCGTTGAGAACTAATATACAAACCTGAGTAAATTACTCAAGTATTCCCTCGTGGATCGTCCGTCAACCCCGCTCTTGCGGTTGGATACGGTTCTAGAGGTAGTAGATGAGCAGGGAGCCCGCGAGGATCACGGCGACCCAGAGCACCATGCTGCCGGTGGGCCAGGTGCGGGCGAGCACGCCCTGGGGGCCGTGGTGGCGCGCGAGCCCGTGAATCACGCCGTGGATGCCTCCGAGCAGGAGGCTGAGTATCGCATTCCAGGCGGTGCCGCCGGTCCGACGCAGCCAGCCGGTCGTCGCGGGAAGGGCGCGACGGTAGAGCCAATCGGTGTCGAGGCTGATCTTCGGCTCGCCGCCCAGATGCTTGATCAGCAGGAAGAAGCCGAGACCGGTGAACAACAGGAGCTGCAGTTCCCAGAAGAGATGGCTGAGCGAATAGGCATCGTAGTCCACGGGCGAGGGCAGGAAGCTGTACAGCCACGCCGGATAGACGCCGATGAACACGCAGAAGAAGGCGGCAATGCCCATTGCCAGCAGCATGTTCCAGGGCGCTTCTTTCGGGCGTAGGCCCGAATCCTTGCCCATGAAAGTGAAGTAGGGAAGCTTCAGGCCCGTGTGCAGGAAGGTGCCCGCCGAGGCCAGCGACAGCATCAGCCAGATCCAGGCCCGGTGATCGACCGCAGCGGCCTCCACCACCATGGTCTTGCTGACGAAGCCGCTGAACAGCGGGAAGGCCGAGATCGAGAACGCGCCGATCATGTACAGCAGGAAGGTGTAGGGCATGTACCGGTAGATGCCGCCGAGTTCAGTCAGCTTGCTCTTTCCGGTCATGTGGATCACGGCGCCCGCACCCATGAACAGCACCGCCTTGTACAGGATGTGGGTGAAGGCATGCGCGGCCGAACCGTTGAGCGCGATCGCCGTGCCCATGCCGACCCCGGCGACCATGTACCCCACCTGGCTGATGATGTGGTATGCAAGCAGTCGTCGAATGTCGTTGGCCAACACCGCGTAGACAACGCCCCAGAGCGCCATGATCGCTCCCAGCCAGACCAGGAGTTCAGTGCCCGGGAACCCGCGCAGCAGCACGTACACGGCGGTCTTGGTGGTCAGGGCACTGAGGAAGATCGCGCCGGTGACGGTTGCCTCCGGGTAGGCGTCGGTGAGCCAGGCATGCAGGGGCGGCACCGCCGCGTTGACCATGAATCCGAGGAGGATCAGGTAGAACGCCGGTCCCCCCATGTCGATCTGGTTGAAGGCCAGGCTGCCGGTCTGGCTGTAGTACAGCGCGATACCGGCGAGGAGCAGCACGCCGCTGACCGCGTGCACCAGCAGGTACCGGAACCCGGCCGCGTAGGATTCGGGGGTGCGTCGCCGCCAGATCAACCAAACCGAGGCGAGCATCATCAGTTCCCAGAACACGTACAGCGTGACCAGGTCGCCCGCGAACACCACGCCCACGGCGGATGCGGCGTAGACATAGGCCGCCATGTGCTGCACGTTGTCTTTCACGTGGAGCGAGTAGATGGTGCCGATTACCGTGATCAGCGAAAACACGTAGGCGAATACCAGGCTGAGCCTGTCGGCGCGTCCCGGCACCAGGTCGAGACCCAGGAAACCGAAGCTCGCGTGGACGCCCGGCACGGTCTGCCACACGGTCCAGAGGAAGATCACCGACAACGCGATCCGGTACACCTGCTGCAGCCGATCCCGAAGCAACGGAATGAACAGCGTGCCGAGGATCAGCAGCAGCGACGGGTGCAGCCATCCGGCCGAGGTGAGGGCGACGGTTTCCGTCATGACGTGCCCCGGGTCCCGTTGTCGGAGGGTTCGTCGGCCAGGGACTTGGCGGAAAACTCGCTATCTGCCGTCGTACGCTTGTCGTAATAGTCCTCGGAGCGGTAGAGCCACGCATAGCCCAGCGCCTTGGAGACGACCACGATCAGCACGCAGGACACGAAACCGTACAGCGCGCCGAAGCCGCCGATCGTGTCCCAGGGAAAGCGCCCGTAGCCGGTCGGAATCAGCACGTCGGCCACGACCAGCGCCGCCATGAACGTCAGCATGAGCACGCTCAGCAGCCGTGAACGCTTCACCAGGTATTCGAGAAAGGCACCCATGTCGATCGTCTCATCCTTTGTTCGGTTTCCCACTCATGCGGGGAACATCCCGCCCAGCAGGTCGCGCAGCGGCGTGGCCAGGAAGAACATCGCAAACGCCCCCAACGCGGTGAACATCAGGGGCGCCACGCACAGCAGGGGCGCCTCGCGGATACCGCCGGCATAGCCATCCTTCGGCGGCAGCAGGAACGCGCGCACCACCGGCGGAATCAGGTAGGCGATATTGAGCAGGGTACTGATCAGAAACACGCCGATCATCAGCAGCTGGCCAGTGTCGGCGGCCCCGAGAATCAGGTGCCATTTGCTCCACAGCCCGCCCATCGGCGGGGCTCCGATCACGCACAGCGCCCCGAACAGGAAAGCTCCCATCGTGAAAGGCATGCGCCGCCCGAGGCCGTCCATCTGGCTGATCTCGGTTTTCTTGGTCGCCACGTAGATCGCGCCGGCACAGAAGAACAGCGTGATCTTGCCGAAGGCGTGCATCACGATGTGCATGCCGCCACCGATCGCGGAAAGCTGGCTGACCAGCATCGCGCCCAGCACGATGTAGGACAACTGGCTGACCGTGGAATACGCCAGCCGCGCCTTCAGGTTGTCCTGCCGCATCGCCACCAGCGATGCCGCGATCATCGTGAACGCGGCGATGTACATGATCCAGTCGGTGGTGACCAGCTCCTTCATGTAGTCGAGGCCGAACAGGTAGATGCTGACCTTCAGCACCGTGAACACACCGGCCTTCACCACCGCCACCGCGTGCAGCAGCGCGCTGACCGGGGTGGGCGCGACCATGGCCGAGGGCAGCCAGCGGTGGAACGGCATCAGCGCCGCCTTGCCGATCCCGTACATGTACAGAACGAGCAGGATCGCCCCCATCCCGTGACCGACCGCCCCGTCCATGATCCCGCCGTCGGTGAAGTCCAGGGTGCCGGTGAGCCCCCATGTGAGGAGGATGGCGAGCAGCAGGAAGCCGATCGAGGTGCCCAGCAACAAACCCAGGTACACGCGCGCACCGCGCTTGGCCTCTTCGGTTCCCTTGTGCGCGACCAGCGGGTAGGTGGACAGCGAGAGCACTTCGTAGAACACGAACAGCGTGAACATGTTCTGCGCAAAGGCGATTCCGAGCGCGCTGAACAGCGCGATGGCGAAGAAGACGTAGAAGCGCGTCTGGTGTTTCTCCTTGGCCCCGCGCATGTACCCGATCGCGTACAGTGAGGTCACGATCCAGAGTCCGGACGCGACCATCGCGAACACCATGCCGAGCGGTTCGACCTCGAACGCGATCTTCAGGCCTGGCATCAGTTCGAACAGTTCGAGGCTGGGACGCCCGCCGGCGGCCACCTCGGGCAGCAGCTGCAGCACCGTCGCGAACATGCTTGCGGCGGTGAGCACCATGACGGTGTCGCGAAGGTTCGGCCAGCGGCCCGCAGCCAGCATCAGCAGCAGGCCGATCAGCGGGATCGCGAGCGCCAGCCCGATGGCGAGTTCCGGGCCCATGCTCACGGGTAGCCCCCGAGCAGGATCGCGGCCGCCCGCTCGGCGGCGCCGATCGGCAGGCTCGTCTCGATGCCGAAGTAGAGGCTCCCCAGCGCCAGCGCCCAGGTGGGCAGCAGCAGGGCCAGCGGCGCCTCGCGAACCGCAGCGGCATCGGCGGGACGCTCACGGAAATAGGCCGCCTCGATCACCCGCCACAGGTAGATCACCGCGATCAGGGAGGTCAGGAGGAGGAACACCGCGATGGGCCACAGGCCGCTCTCCAGTGCCGCCAGCAGCAGGTGCCACTTGGTGATGAACCCGGCGGTGAGCGGAACGCCGATCAGGCTCAGCGCACCCACCACGAACGCGGCCATGGTCCAGGGCATGTCACGCGCGATTCCGGCCATGTGCTCGATCCGCGTGCTGCCGATCCGGTAGACGATCGCGCCCAGCGCCATGAACAGCGCGGCCTTGGTGATCGCGTGGTTGAACAGGTGCAGCATCGCCGCCATCAGGCCCAGCGTGCTCGCGAAACTGAAGCCCAGGATGATGTAGCCGACCTGCGCGACGCTGGAGTAGGCGAGCATGCGCTTCACGTCATACTGGAAGATCGCGACGATCGACGGAATCAGGATGCCGAGCAGCGCCAG
>Ga0207796_1000323_pt1 | contig 19842 bp, 21 predicted proteins | sample Pon1CUnioCityCA_6_FD_187274 | JGI IMG/M metagenome (GOLD analysis project Ga0207796, IMG submission 187274) | Marine sediment microbial community from Union City, CA, USA - Pond 1C Sediment 1 (SPAdes) | ecosystem: Environmental > Aquatic > Marine > Intertidal zone > Salt pond sediment ...
CGTGTACACTTTGCGCAACCTGCGGGAATTTGTTCAACGTCTTCAGCTTTACAGGAAAATCACGATGGAAGTCATTCTGCTCGAGAAAGTCGATAATCTGGGTGCGCTGGGCGACAAGGTCCGGGTCCGTCCGGGCTACGCGCGCAACTACCTGCTGCCTCAGGGCAAGGCGAAGTTCGCCACCCCCGAGAACGTTGCCGAATTCGAAGCGCGCCGCGCCGAACTCGAGCGTCTCGCCGCCGAGGCGCTGGCCGCCGCCGAAGCACGCCGCGCGAGCCTGGACGGGATGGTGATCGAGATCACCGCCAAGGTCGGGGGCGAAGGCAAGCTGTTCGGTTCCATCGGCGCGGCCGACATCGCCGATGCGGTGACCGCGCGTGGCGTGGAAGTCGAGAAGCGCGAAGTGCGTCTTCCCGAGGGTCCGCTGCGCCAGGTCGGTGACCACGAAATCGATCTGCACCTGCACGCCGACGTGAACGCGCAGATCCGCATCCTGGTCATCGGCGAGGAATGATGCGCCTGCGGCGCCGGCCCTGGAGGCGGGCGCCGCTCGGTGTACCGGCGTCGGGACGGGCATGAGTTCGGGCATGCGGGTGCCACCGCATTCGGTCGAGGCGGAGCAGTCCGTGCTCGGCGGCCTGATGCTGGACAACGATGCCTGGGACCGGATCGCCGACCGGATCCTGGCCGACGATTTCTACCGGCACGATCACCGCCTGATCTATCGCGCCATCGCGGCCCTCGCCGAGCGCAATGCGCCGTTCGACATGGTCACGGTGGCAGAGCAGCTGCAGCAGAGCGGCGAGCTGCCGGACGCGGGCGGGCTGGCCTACCTCGGTGAACTGGCCAGCCAGACCCCCAGCGCCGCCAACATCCGTGCCTACGCCGACATCGTTCGCGACCGCTCGATCCTGCGTTCGCTGATCGGGGTCGGGACCGAGATCGCCGATTCCGCGTTTGCCCCGGAAGGGCGGGATACCCGCGAACTGCTCGACCTCGCCGAACAGCGCGTGTTCGGCATCGCCGAGCGCGGCGCCCGGGGTACCCAGGGCTTTCGCGGCATGAAGCCGCTGCTGACCGCGGCGGTGGAACAGATCGAACACCTGTTCGAGACCAAGAGCCCGATCACCGGCATCGCCACCGGCTACCAGGATCTCGACGAACTGACGTCGGGCCTGCACCCGGGCGACCTGATCATCGTGGCCGGCCGCCCCTCGATGGGCAAGACCTCGTTCGCGATCAACGTCGCCGAGTACGTGGCGATGAAGACGTCGAAGCCGATCGCGGTGTTCAGCATGGAGATGCCCGGCGAGCAGATCGCGATGCGGCTGCTGTCGTCGATGGGCCGCATCAACCAGCAGAAGCTGCGCTCGGGACGGCTCGACGACGCCGACTGGCCGCGCCTGACCAGCGCCGTGTCGATGCTCTCGGAGGCGCCTCTCTACATCGACGACACCCCTGCGCTCTCGCCGACCGAGCTGCGCGCGCGCTCGCGCCGCCTGATGCGCGAGCACAAGGGCCTCGGCCTGATCGTGGTCGACTACCTGCAGCTGATGCAGTCGCCGGGGACGCGCGAGAACCGCGCCACCGAGATCTCCGAGATCTCGCGTTCGCTGAAGGCCCTGGCCAAGGAACTCGGGGTTCCGATGATCGCGCTCTCGCAGCTGAACCGATCGCTCGAACAGCGCCCGAACAAGCGCCCGGTGATGTCCGACCTTCGCGAATCGGGCGCGATCGAGCAGGACGCAGACCTGATCGTGTTCGTGTACCGGGACGAGGTCTACAACGAGGACAGCCCGGACAAGGGTACGGCCGAGATCATCGTGGCCAAGCAGCGCAACGGCCCCATCGGAACCGTGCGCCTGACCTTCCGCGGGCAGTACACGCGGTTCGAGAACTATCATCCCGACGTGTACGGGGCCGGTTCCGAGGGGTGAGGCGCGCCGCCGCCATGCATCTCGACGGCGCGGCCCTGCGCCATAACCTTGCCCTTGCGCGCGCGTCCGCACCCGGGCGCAGGATCTGGGCGGTGATCAAGGCGGACGGCTACGGCCACGGCATGGAGTGGGTGGCCGACAATCTCGCGGAAACGGCCGACGGCTTTGCGGTGTCCTGCCTGGAGGAGGCGGAGGCGTTGCGCGCCGCGGGCATCGGCGCCCCGATCCTGATGTTGCAGGGTCCACGGCGGGAATCGGACTGGGTCCGCTGCGAGGCGCTGGGCCTGCAGCCGGTGCTGCACGACGAGTCGCAACTGCCGGCCCTGGACGTTTTCCGCGGTCGTCTGCCCGGGCTCTGGGTCAAGCTCGACACCGGAATGCACCGCCTGGGGTTTGCGCCGTTGAAGGCACAGCCTCTGTTCGAGCAGCTGCGTCGGCATCCGGCCGCTGCCGGCGGCCTGCACTGGATGACGCATCTCGCCTGTGCCGACCGCCCCGACCACCCGCAGAACCGGGCCCAGCTCGACGCGTTCGGTGACGCGGTGCGCGAACTGCCGGGGCTCTGCAGTTTCGCCAATTCCGCGGCGGTGCTCTCCGGGCTCGCGGCCGGCGGCACGCCGTGTGACTGGATCCGTCCGGGCATCATGCTCTACGGGCCGAGCCCGATCGAGGCCGAGGAAGGTCCCGAGCGCGGCTTGCGGCCGGTGATGACCGTGACCGCGCCGCTGATCGCGGTGAAGACGGTGGCACCGGGCGAACACGTCGGGTACGGCGCGACCTGGACTGCCCGGCAGGCCACGCGCGCCGGAGTCGTGGCGATGGGGTACGCCGACGGGTATCCGCGCCACGCGCCTTCGGGCACGCCGGCCCGAGTGCGGGGCGAGGTCTGTCCGCTGATCGGCCGGGTGTCGATGGACATGCTGGAAGTGGACCTGACCGGAATCCCGGATGCGCGGGTCGGCGACCCGGTGACGCTCTGGGGGGACCAGCTGCCCGTGGAGCGCGTGGCGCGCGCGGCCGGGACCATCGGCTACGAACTGCTGACCCGGGTTGCCGGCCGGTTGCAGCGGTCGGCCGGCTGACCGGCCAAAGAAAAACCCCGCCGGGAGCGGCGGGGTTGTCGGTCTAGCAAAGCCGGACCGGGTCAGACCTTCGAGGTCGGCACGAAGCCCAGGTTGTCCTCGCCGATCCCGTGGACCACCGGTTCGTTCAGGTTGTCGATCCGGATCGTCTTCTTGTCGCGCAGGTAGTCGGCCACCACGTCCCAGATCTTGCGGCCGGTGTCGCCCGCGGGCTCTTCCTGCACGCTGGCCCAGCCGGCAACCACGTACTCCTTCTCCGGGTCGATCGGCTTGCCGTCCAGCTCCATGTCGCTGATGCGCTCGCCGATCTGCTTGGTCGGGTCGATGGCGTACTTCAACCCGCCGACACGGACCATGTCGCCGCCCTGCTGGTAGAACGGGTCTTCGTTGAACAGGTTGTCGGCCACGTCTTCGAGGATCGTCTTGATCATCGAGCCCCTCATCGCGTTGCGGGTCACGGCCGGGTAGGTCAGGCCGGTCTGGTCCATCACGTGCTCGAAGGTGATCGGCATGCCCGGCAGCACCGTGGTGCCCCACCGGAAGCCGGGCGAGAACGCAAGCTGGGCGTCCACCTGCTCCATGAGCGCGTCCACGATCAGCTGGTCGAAGGTGCCGTTGAAGTTGCCGCGGCGGAACAGCAGGCTGTCGGCCACCGCCAGCTCCTCGGACAGCTTGGCTTCCATGTTGAAGGTCTGCCCGTCGAAGCTGACCTCCTGGTTGCGCATGGTCGTGATGTACTTCTCCATGTCGGGGTCGGCGTCGATCAGGTTGGAGAACACCGGCAGCAGGTTGTACTTCCAGCCCTGGATCTTGCCGTCGCGGAAGTCGAAGTCCATCACGCCCAGGAACTTGGCGTTCGAGCCCGCGTTGGTCACCAGGCAGGTGCCGCCCTCCGGCGTCGTCACCGGGGTCGGCGAAGGCACGCCGTCGTGCGTGTGGCCACCGAAGATCACGTCGATCCCGTTGACGAGGCTGGCCATCTTCAGGTCCACGTCCATGCCGTTGTGCGACAGCACCACGACGATCTCGGCGCCGTCTCCGCGGGCGGCATCGACCTGCTTCTGCATGTCGTCCGGACGGATGCCGAAGGACCACTGCTCGACCATGAAGCGGGGGTTGGCGATCGGGGTGTAGGGGAAGGCCTGGCCGACGATCGCGACGTTGACGCCGTTGATCTCGCGGATCACGTAGGGCTTGAAGATCTGGTCGCCCCAGTCGACGTCGCTCACGTTCTGGGCCACGAAATCGATTCCCGCGGGTGCGAAGTCGTTCTCGAGGATCTCCATCACGCGCTCGGCGCCGTAGGTGAACTCCCAGTGCCCGGTCATGATGTCGACGCCCAGCACCTTCTGCGCGTCGACCATGTCCTGCGCGTTGGTCCAGACGCCGGTACCGGTGCCGCCGCCCCAGGTGTCACCGCCGTCCAGCAGCAGGGCGCCGGGCCGCGAGGCCTTGAGTTGCTTGACCAGCGTTGCCAGGTGCGAGAAGCCGCCGACACGTCCGTATTCCTCGGCTCCGGCGACGAAGTCGAGGTAGGTGAAGGCGTGCGATTTCTTCCCACCCGGGTCGATGCTGAAATGCTTCAGCAGGGCCTCGCCGACCAGGTGCGGGGGCTGGTTGCGCATGCTGCCGACCCCGATGTTGATGTTCGGCTCGCGGAAGAAGACCGGATTCAGCTGCCCGTGGGCATCGGTGTAGTGCAGCAGGCTGACGTTGCCGAAGCTGGGCAGTTCGTACATCGAACGACCGTGGCTGCCGGCCATCGCGCCGATCGGGAAGCCGGCCACACTGGCGGCAGCCAGGACCTGAAGGAATTCGCGGCGGTTCATTAACATCAGGGGATGTCCTCCGGTTGGATGGGGATCGGTTCGGTGGGAACCGGTTAAATACTTTAGCCAATGCTCTGGACGCTGTGGCGCGACGTTTCATTCCCGCATGACCGACGTGGGAAGCGCGGATGCTTCCTTCCACCCGCGGCGCGAAGCGGCCTGTTCATTCCTGACACACGGGTTTCACACGTGCCGTGTGGATGCCGGCGCTGTTCTAGCGCTCGGTATCCCGCGCGACCTGCTGGGCGGTGTCGCGTTTGTGCTCGATGCGTTCGATGTCCCGCGACGAGGCGTCGCGCGCGATCAGCGCGTCGTCGAACTGGCGTACCGCTTCGCTGTACTGCCCCCGGTGAAAGAAATACTCCGCCATCGCCTCGCGACTCACGGCGATGCGGCCGTCGGCGTCGGCCGCCTCGGCTTTCAGGCGCAGCAGGGTCGGCTCGGGCGTGATCTGGTGCCGCAGCATCTGGTCGACGATGCGCACGGCCTCGCGATGATCGCCGAGGGCGTGGTGGGTGCGCGCCTGCAGCTGGCGCACCACGGGGTGGCCCGGGTAGACCGAGTCGAGCCGGGCAAGCTGGTTCAGCGCCTCGCGGTAGTTTCCCTGTCGCCGCAGCAGCGAGACTTCGGCCAGGGCCCGGGTGAGCGTCGGCGTCTGGCGTTCGGGCAACCGTTCCAGGAGGCGCGCCGCAGCATCGGTTTGCCCCAGCTCCAGGTGTGCCACGAGCGCTTCGTAGATCCGCACCAGGTCGTTCCGCGCGCCCGCTTCGTACACCCGGATGCTGCGCCGCGGGTCCGACAGCGCCCGCACCCGTGCCTGCATCCACGCGAATTCCCCGGTGGCCTCGCGATCGAAGGTGCCGTCCATCTGGTCGGCCCTTCCGCGCGCATCGCTGATGCGGCTGAGCGTGACCGGGTGGGTGCGCAGGTATTCGGGGACGGCATCGCTGGCGCCACGGGTGAGTTCCTGCATGCGTTCGAAGAAATCGGCCATCGCATGCGGGTCGAATCCGGACGAGGTCAGGATCTGGATGCCGACGCGGTCGGCCTCGGCTTCGTTCGAGCGCGTGTAGTCGATCTGGGACTGCAGGCCCGCCGCGAGGCCGCCCGTGATCGCCGCCTGGGCGAGCTGCGGATCGATGCTGGCCGCGAGGATGCCGGCAAGCACGGCGAGCCCCGTGGTGAAGTTGATGTCGCGGCTGCGCGCGAACATGCGCGCGATGTGGCGTTGCGTGACATGCGCGATTTCATGGGCGATCACCGCGGCGAGCTCGGCTTCGTCCCGCGCCTCCACGATCAATCCACTGTGCACGCCGACGATCCCGCCGGGCATCGCGAACGCGTTGACCTGGCTGTTGTCCACGGTGAGGAAATGGAACGGGCTGCTCGCGTCCGTCGCGTTCGAGGCCAGGCGGCGTCCGAGCGACTCGATGTAGAACATGACCTCGGGATCTTCGACCAGGGCCATCACCCGCCGGACCTCCCGGAGCAGGGACCGACCGAGTTCGAGTTCTTCCGAGGGCGTGAGCACGCCGCCCGACGGGTCGCCGAGCTCGGGCAGGCGGGACGATTGGCCCTGTGCGACGCCGACCGCGGTCAGCGTCAGGAACAGGACGATCAGCAATGGAAGGGCTTTCATACAGCGAGAATCCGTTTTGGCGGATCCTCGCCAGGGATGAGGATCCGGTCTTACTTGCCGAGCCCGGGTGCCGAAGAGTAGGTCCGCATCGAGTCGCGCGTGGCCCAGATCTGGGGTTTCAGCATCGCGTCCGGGATCATGAATCGCTTCTTGTCGAGCACCGGGTGGGTACGCACGATCTTGACCACATCATCATAGCCAAGTTTCACCAGCAAGCCGACGTCGGAACCCGAGGTGTGGCGCGCGATCATGTAGTCGTCCTCGAGGCGGTGCACGTACAGGTTGGCCGGGCGCAGTTTGCCCTCGCGGTTGCGCAGGGTCACGGCATAGTGACCGTTGGTGGCGAAATCGCTCTTTTCCAAGGGGTTTCCTCCCGTTGATGGTGCAGGTAACCTGCAGAAAATAGCATGACGCGGCGACGTTTCCGGAACGCGACGGCACCGGTCGTGTGTATATTGGCATAAACTAATATGTGGCGTAGACTTACCGGCTACGCGAAAAGCAGGCAAGGCCCTGCCGGAGCGTGAGCCCGCGCGACTCGTCGCACGCGCCCCCGGGCCATGCTCCCACCGCGAAGGATTCCCGGGCGCCGAAGTCCGGCAGGAGGTAGACCGTGTTCGGAGTCGCTGTTTCAGAGGTTACCCCGCAGACCCTCGAAGAATGGGATGCTGAAAAGCGCGAATACCGGCTGGTGGACGTGCGCTCGATGCCCGAGATGCAACGCGGCGTGCTGCCGGGTGCCGAATTGTTGCCGCTGCACCTGATTCCGCTGCGCAAGGACGAGCTCGCCGGCGACACCCCTGTGGTGATTTACTGCCAGACCGGGGCGCGCTCCGGGCAGGCCTGCGCGTTTCTGGCCCAGCAGGGCATCACCAACGTGCACAACCTGGTCGGCGGGATCGTGGGCTGGGCGCGGGCCGGCAAGCCCATAGTCGCACCGAATTAGAACTTTCTTGTATTACGATGCAGCTTCACCTATAAGTCTGAGCACCTTTTTGAGATGCTTAAGCCGTCTGGCGCACTTCGACAGTGGCCGACATCCCCTTTAGGAACGACCGAGAAACAGTGAGGAGAACCAAGAATGGCCAATTTTGACCAAGAGCTGGACGCTTCCGGACTGAACTGCCCGCTGCCGATCCTGCGCGCGAAGAAGACGCTGTCCGCGATGGACGCCGGCCAGGTGCTGCACATCATCGCGACCGACCCCGGTGCGGTGAAGGACTTCCAGGCCTTCGCGAAACAGACCGGCAACGAGTTGCTCGAGCATCGCGAGGAAGGCGGCAAGTTCTACTTCCTGATGAAGAAGGGCTGAAGCTTCCAGAAGCCCCGGTGGCCGTTCCCGAGTGCTCGGGTCGGCCACTTTTTTGGCCCGAATACCTGACTAAAACGAACAACAAATCCGGCGGTTACCCTGTGGTAAATGGAGCCGCGGTTTAGACTTTGTCTAACCTGCGGACGCAGGATTCCTGCATCGCCCAACAGCGAAGAGGTGCAACATGGCGACATATGCTGAGATGCAGCAAATCTTCGACGACATCCGCGGTGATTTCCGCTACGACCACGAGTTGAACGGCTGCCTGAACTGCGGCATCTGCACGGCGACCTGCCCGTCCGCCCAGTTCTACGACTACTCCCCGCGCGAGATCGTGCAGCTGCTCTGGACCGAGAACGTCGAGCAGATCTACGACGCGATGCAGGAGAAGATCTGGGCCTGCGCGCAGTGCATGACCTGCGCGGCCCGATGCCCGTTCAAGAATTCGCCCGGCGGCCTGGTCGCGATCATGCGCGAGGTCGCGATCAAGCACGAGATGCAGTCGGCCAAGGACGTGCTGCGTCCCTTCGGGCGCGTGATGCTGAAACTGATCACCACCGGCAACCAGCTGTCGCCGGACATGATCCAGCCCGACCACTTCCCCGACTGGGGTCCGAACATCCAGAAGGTGGAAGGCGATCTGCGCATCCTGCGCAAGGCGATCCCGGTGAAGACCCTGCAGACCGTGGAAACCGCCTGGGAGGTCTCCCTGAAGACCTCGGTAGAGATGTACACCATCTGGGAAATGACCGGTGTACTGAAGTCCCTCGAGCTCATGGACGAAAACCTCTTCGACGTCATCGAAGACTTCATCGACGAGAAGCGTGAAGACTACGAAGACTGGCTCGAAGAGCAGGAAGAAGACGACGACGATTGAGTGCGCGCCGTCCGGCCCATCCGACTGAACCAGGAGCATATCGATGAGTGATCACACCCCAGGCAACCACAATCAGAGTGCGCAAGGCGCGGGCGCCGGCACGATGAAGCCCGGTTTCCACAACACCGACGGCCAGGGCGTTGCCGGCCACGGTTCGTTCTTCCAGGCCACCGACCTGTCCCGCGAGGACGCGATCAAGGCCACCGACTGGGTGCGCAAGCACGTCGACCGCCGCACCATCGATCTCGGCGACCGGATGGACGACATCCGCGAGCACATGTACGAGCTCGAGAAGGACGGTCAGATCATCATCCACCGGGTCGGCGACCAGCACGCGCCGGAGACCGTGAAGACCCTGTTCGGCTGGGAAAAGAAGATCCCGACCAAGCAGCTGTGGCACCACAAGTCCTGTGGCCAGTGCGGCAACATTCCCGGCTACCCGACGTCGCTGCTGTGGTTCATGAACAAGTTCGGTTTCGTCCCGGGCAAGGACTACCTCGACGAGACCGACCAGACCTCGTGCACCGCCTGGAACTACCACGGTTCCGGCATCGGCAACGTCGAGTCGCTCGCGGCGGTGTTCCTGCGCAACTTCCACCAGGCGTACGTCTCCGGCAAGCAGCACGGCCACGAGCTGGGCCACTTCTTCCCGCTGGTGCACTGCGGCACCTCCTTCGGCAACTACAAGGAGATCCGCAAGTACCTGGTCGAGTCCGCCGAGCTGCGCGAAAAGGTCACCAAGATCCTCGGCAAGCTGGGCCGGCTGGTCGATGGCAAGCTGGTGATCCCCGAGGAGATCATCCACTACTCCGAGTGGGTCCACGTGATGCGCAACCGCATCGCCTCCGAGCTGCAGACCATCGACGTCTCGAACATCCGCACCACCGCGCACGTCGCCTGCCACTATTACAAGATGGTGCACGAGGATGCGGTGTACGATCCCGACGTGCTGGGCGGCAACCGCACCGCGATCATCACCTCGACCGCGCAGGCCCTCGGCGCGCAGGTGATCGACTACTCCACCTGGTACGACTGCTGCGGCTTCGGCTTCCGGCACATCATTTCCGAGCGCGAGTTCACCCGCTCGTTCACGATGGACCGCAAGATCCGCGTCGCCCGCGAGGAAGCCAACGCCGACGTGATGCTGGCCAACGACACCGGCTGCGTCACGACCATGGACAAGAACCAGTGGATCGGCAAGGCGCACGAGCAGAACTTCCAGGTGCCGATCATGGCCGAGGTGCAGTTCGCCGCGCTCGCCTGCGGCGCCGACCCGTTCAAGATCGTGCAGCTGCAGTGGCACGCCTCGCCCTGCGAGGACCTCGTCGAGAAGATGGGCATCTCCTGGTCCGAGGCGAAGAACAATTTCCACGCCTACCTGAAAGAGGTCGAGGCCGGAAACATCGAATATCTCTACAACCCCGAACTCGCGTACGGAGGGAAGGCATGACGCAGGATACGGTATTGATTGTCGGCGCGGGTCCGTCCGGGCTTACGGCCGCGGCCAACGTCGCCGCCGCCGGTTACAAGGCGGTGATCGTCGAAAAGGAAGAGGTCCTCGGCGGCGCGCCGATCCTCTCCGGCTACGCCAAGCTGGTGCCGTCCGGCGAGTGGGCCAAGGACGCCATCGGGCGCATGGTCAGCCGCGTGGAGGACGACGACAAGGTCACCATCCACAAGGGCGTCAAGGTCGACAAGTTCGAGGGCGAGGCCGGCAACTTCACCGCCACGCTCAGCAACGGAGAGACCGTGAACGCGGGTGCGACGATCCTGGCGACCGGCTTCACGCACTTCGACTCGATCAACAAGCCGGAATGGGGCTTCGGCACCTTCGAGGACGTGCTGACCACGACCCAGATGGAACAGATGGTCGCGTCGGGCAAGATCGCCTGCCCGTCCGACGGTCGCGTCCCCGAGCGCGTCTGCATCCTGCTCTGCGTCGGTTCGCGCGACCGCCAGATCGGCCGCGAGTGGTGCTCGAAGATCTGCTGCACCGTGTCCGCGAACCTGGCGATGGAGATCAAGGAGCTGTCGCCCGAAACCGACGTGTTCATCTACTACATGGACATCCGGACCTTCGGGCTGTACGAGGACAAGTTCTACTGGAAGTCCCAGGAAGAGTTCAAGACCAAGTTCGTGAAGGCGCGTATCGCGGAAGTCACCGCTTCCGGTGACGGCCGCCTGCTGGTCAAGGGCGAAGACACCCTGGTCAAGCGCCCGATCGTGATCCCGTTCGACATCGTGGTCCACGCGATCGGCATGGACCCGAACCTGGAGAACCCGGAGATCTCGCAGGTGTTCGGCGTGGGCCTGGAAAAGCACGGCTTCATCGAGCGCGCCGAGCACTACACCAACACCTGTGGCACCACCCGCAAGGGCGTGTATTCCTGCGGCGCGGCCTACGGTCCCGAAACCATCGACGATTCCATCGCCCAGGGCGCCGCGGCGGCCGGGCGTGCGGTCGGCGACCTGCATGCGCTGGTTCAGAAAGCCAGCTGAGGCCGAGGCCCCGGGCGGCAGCCGAGCGCTGGTGCCCGAGCCGCTCCAGGTCGTCTTCGACAAGGAGATCCTGGGGATGAAGCTGGCCGGCCTGCGCGCCGCGATCAGCGAGGCGGGCGGGGTCGACGGGCTGGAAACGTTCATCGAGGCGTTGCGCAGCAAGCACGAGGTGTTTGCGGCCATCGCGGCGAAGGGCCCGGACGTCGATGCCACCGACCTGCGCACGCTGGGCGGGCTGGTGTTTCCGGTCCGTCGCAAGCTGGCGGGTCTGCTCCCCGAGCGCGAGGGCGCACTGCTGCAGGCGTTGCGCGATCTGCTCGAGTCGGAGCTTTCGCTCGACGATCGGCTGCACGCCTTCGCGGCGGTCGCGGGCGAGGACCGCAAGCTGCGACGGGCCCTCTGGGATTTCGCGGCCGAGGTGCTGCACTTCAGCCGTCCCGAGCAGGTTCCCCCGGGTTGCCGGTGGGTCTGGGACACCGGGACCACCACCGGCGCATTGCGCGAGTTCATCCGCGGCAACGACACCCTGCGAAGCATCCCGATCGGGGAGGGGCTCGCGGCGATCGAAGGGGCGCGGCAGTGGTTCTACGAGGCGCTCGCGGAAGAGGGCTTCTACCGGGACCTCGCATTCGTGACCGACCTGGTCTGGGCCCAGGCCTATTCGGATTACGCCCGCTCGCTGTCGATGAGCATGGGCCTGATCGACGCCCAGTTCGGCGCGAAGCAGGATCCGCTGGAACTGGTGGTGAAGATGCTCGGCATCGATTCCCCGACCGGACGCCTGAAAGGCGTGCGCGACGAGACCATACATTGATACGTTCGAACCCTTGCAGGGTCCCGGGCACCGGACTCTTGGAGAAATGAGCTCATGGCGATACACGAGAAATCACTGATCGAAGCGGAACGCCTGCTCCAGCACGATTCGCTGGTCGTGGACGGGGTGGACGTGTCGGGCCACTGGAACACGATGATCACCCCGCGGACGATCAAGGACTACGACGACGACTTCGAGGCGAAGATCCAGACCTATTCCGGCGCGGAGAACGTGCACCGGTGCTGGCAGTGCGGTTCGTGCACCAATTCCTGCACGATGTACGCCCAGAACGTGCAGTTCAACCCGCGCTACTGGATCTACCTGACCCGGCTCGGTCTGACCGACGAGCTGATCAAGGACAAGGACATCATCTGGCAGTGCGTGTCGTGCAACAAGTGCACGAACATCTGTCCCAAGGACGTGAAGCCCGAGGGCGTGATGAAGGCGCTGGCGCACTGGATGGAAGAGGAGGGCATCACCGAGAAGACGCCTTCCACCATCTTCGACGAGGAGTTCGCGGAGCAGATCTACGCCCACGGGCGCATCGAGGACTCCAAGGTGATGAAGAACTTCTTCAAGAAGACCGGGCAGCCGCTGATCCAGGGCTGGCTGGTCGAATTCACCAAGCGGATGATGAAGGGCCTGCCGATCGCGCACGGCCTGCGCATGGGCCTGAACGTGGTCTTTACGCCGAAAACCAAGAGCTGGGGCAAGACCGGCGAAGTGCTCCAGGCCTATGTCCGCGAACAGAAGGAGGCCGCACATGGCTAAGGTTGCCTATTACCCGGGTTGCGCGCTGGAAGGTTCCGGCGGACCCTACGACCGTTCCACCCGGCAGCTGGTGAAAGCCCTCGGCCTCGAGATGGAGAACCTGCGCGACTACAACTGCTGCGGCGCGATGGAGGTGAAGAACGTTCACCCGATGCTGCAGACCTACCTGTCCGCGCGGAATCTGGCGATTGCCTCCGAGCAGATGGGCATGGATACCGTGATGGCGCCGTGCAACGGCTGCTACCACAACCTGAAAAAGGCGGAGTTCGAAACGGCGACCTCCGAGCAGGCGATGGCGACCGTGCAGGATCTCGCGCGCAAGGCCGAGGACCCCGTGTACAACGGCGACGTGCGCACGCTGCACCTGCTCGAGTGGCTGATGGAGGAACTGGGTCCCGAGGGCATCAAGGAACGGATGACGAAGAGCCTGAACGGCATCAAGATCGCCAACTACTACGGGTGCATGTACACGCGCCCGCGCCAGATCTTCCCGGAGAAGGACCAGGGCCCCGGTTCGGAGTCGAGCTACAAGCCGCACTTCATGGATGACCTGCTCGCGGCGGCCGGTGCGGTGAACGTCGACTACCCGCTGAAGACATCGTGCTGCGGGGGCGCGCACACCCTGTCGGATTCGGACACTTCGACCCAGCTGGTGCTGAACCTGCTGCAGGCCGCCGAGGATTCCGGGGCCGAGGTGATCGCCACCGAGTGCCCCACCTGTCACTCGGGCCTCGAGATGCACCAGGTGCGCGCGGAAACCGAGTTCGGCATCAAGACCGGCGTGAAGGTGCTGTACTTCACGCAGCTCCTGGGTCTCGCCATGGGGCTTTCCCCGCGCAAGCTGGGGATCCATGAGAATGTCAGCGACTCGATCGGCCTGCTGAAGGAGAAGGGCATCATCTGAACCACGTACCGCGGGGCGGAACGCGGCCTGGGGCCGGTTCCGCTTCGCGGCAACACCGCGTCCATTCAGGCCGGACGGGCGCAGCGTCATCCGCCGTGCGGCCTGTCCGGCCTGCGGGACAGGACGTGTTGCAGGAGGCACCCAATGGATTGCAACGGCTGCGAGTTTCATTCGGAACTGTTCTACGATGCCGAGTTCCAGATCTGGATCCGTCGGGAAGACGATGACACCCTGACCGTCGGCATGACCGACATCTCGCAGACCATCGCGGGCAAGATCATTCACGTGCGCGTGCGCCGGCCCGGGACACGGCGCCCCCCCGGCAAGCCGGTGGCGACCATCGAGAGCGGAAAGTGGGCGGGACCGATCCCGAACTTCATCGACTGCACCATCGTCGAGGGCAACACCGAGGTACTCGACAACCCGCTGCTCCTGAACTCCGACCCCTACAATGCGTGGATCGCCCGGGTCGAGCCCGCGGACGGCGCGGAAACCGCGCTGAGCAGCTTTCTGACCGGCGACGAGGCCGAAGCGGGTTACTGCCAGCGCGCGCGGGACGAGGACATTCACTGTCAGCGTCGAACGCGCTGACCGAGGTCTCCATGAAGCCCGAACATTATCTCGATAACGAAGAACAGACGGTGGTCATTGTAATGACATCGGGCCCTTCCGAGCCTCATCGTTGCGCCACGCCGTTTTATCTTGGTGCGGTCATGGCATCGATGGACGTCGACGTGCACATTTTTTTCACGATGGAAGGCGTGCGCCTGATGCAGACCGGGGTTGCCGAGGACATGGTGGCGATGGCGGGAGGCAAACCGATTATTGATTTCATTCGCGACGCCAAGCGCGCCGGCGTCCGGCTCCACGTTTGCCACCCCGCCCTGCCGGGGTATAAAATCGAGCCCTCCACCGACCTCATTCCCGAGGTCGATGAAGTCAATCGGGCCAGTGAGCTCGCAGATCTTGTATTACGCAGTGACAAGACACTGACCTTCTGAATTTTCATAGTTTTTCCTCTGGAGGGCATCATGGGCGCAGTTCGGGGTTGTGACATTCCTGAAGACCTGCTTTACAACATTGAAAGCAACGTTTGGGTACGCAAGGAGGCCGATGGCACCGCCACGGTCGGATTGACCTCCTACGCTTGCTCGTTGGCTGGTCAGATCGTCTCCTATACGCCCAAGAAGGTCGGAAAGAGTGTCAAGCAGGACAAGTCCTGCGCCACGGTCGAATCCGGCAAGTGGGTAGGTCCGGCGAAGACCCCGGTCGGTGGCGAAGTCGTGGCAACCAACGACGCCGTGACCGCCAAGCCGGGCCTGATCAACGAGGATCCCTACGGCGAAGGCTGGCTGGTGAAGATCAAGCCGGACGACTGGGACGGCGAGTCCTCGGCCCTGAAGACCGGCGCCGACGCGCTGAGCGCTTTCGAGACGAAGATGGACGCGGACGGTTTCGGCGGCTGCTGAATTCCGCTGCGGTTCGAGGAAAGAAAGTAAAAGGGCTGCCTGCGGTTGAGCGCGGCAGCCCTTTTTTCGCGCTTTCGTTTTTCAGCGTTCGTCAGAACTCCGCGTACCAGGTGAGCCCGACGCTGCGGCCGGGGGCCAGCAGGTCCTGTACGCCGTTCGCCGGGTCGATGCGGTCGGCGGTCATCTCGTTGACGTGCTCCCGGTAGGCCTCGTCGAACAGGTTGGTCACGCTCAGGGTCAGCTCGTGCTCGGTAAATCCCGCGGACGGGCCGAAGCGGTAGCCGACGGAGACGTCCGCCGTGGTGAAACCGGACGTCTCGCGCTCGGTGCCGCCGCTGAAGATGTCGGCGGTGCGGTCCTGCTCGGCCACCATGCGCACCTGCCCTGACCACTGCCAGCCGCGGGCGCGCACCTGTTCCACGCCGATCGAGATTTCCGGCGCGGGCATCTGGTAGAGCGGCTCGTTGAACGCGGGATCGCGGTTGTCGCCGCGGAGCCAGGTGCCCTGCGCATACACGCCACGCCCGTTGCCCAGATCGTGGTCGAGGGTGAACTCGACGCCGCGGATGCGCGCCTTTTCGAGGTTCACGGTGCGTTTCACGTTCGGGGCGACGACCTGCCCGCCGATGTAGTCCCGGATCTCGCTCTGGTACACCGCGACCGTGTAGGTGGTGGCATCCCCCAGCGTTCCGCGTGCCCCGAACTCGACGGTACGGTTGCGCTCGGGATCGAGCTGGGGGTTGCTGATCCAGGTGAAGCCGTCGCTGTACGGGTAGGTCAGGAAGCGTTCCAGCATGCTCGCGGACCGGTAGCCCTCGGACAGGCTCGCGTAGGGCTGCACCGCTGAATTCAGGTCCCAGGTGACCCCGGCCGACCAGGACAGGTTGTAGTCGGTGTTCTCGAGCGGCTCCGGCACGCCCAGTGCCCGGTCCGCGTTGCCGGTGACCTCGTCGTAGCGCGCGCCCAGCGTCACCGTGAAGTCGTCGAGGTAGATGTCGTCCTGGAGGAAGACGCCCGTGGATTCGAGCCGGCCGTTCTCGATCAGCGGCAGCCGGAAGTTGGGCTGGAAACCGGGAGCGAAGCCCACGAAGGACACCGGAGACGCTTCCAGCCGCCAGGTGTCGACGCCGGCGAGCACGACATGCTGGGGGTGCGGCGAGAACTCGACCTGCAAGCGCCCGCCCTCGGTGTCGAAATCGGTGTCCGAGGTGCGGTAGTTCTGCGCGCGCTCGCGGTTCCAGTCGTAGTTGCCGCGCTCGAGATTCTGCTGGTAGATCGATGCGCTCATCCGCGCATCCCAGGGGCCCCCCAGCTCGCCTTCGTACAGGCCCTCCAGAAGGTCCCGCTGCTGGTAGGGTCCGTAATGGGTGTTCAGCCCGTCCGGCTGGTGAAGTCCGGTGCCCGGGGGCGGCGTGATCGGCTGTTCCAGGTACCGGCGCGAGGCCAGGTGCCAGACGTTCTCGCGGCGATCGCGCTGGGCCCGGAATTGCAGTTCGTGTCCCGGGGCGACCCGGACCCGGTACCGGAGGTTCCCCGAAGCCTGTTCGGTGCCGCTGTCGTCCAGCCGGTCGCCGTCTCCGGTCCGATAGTCGTCGGTGTCGAGAAACGCGCCCGACAGATCCAGCAGGTGGCGTTCGTTGGACAGGGAGACCCCTGCGCCGCCGCGAACGCCGTCATCCACCGAGGTGTAGCCGAGGCGGCTCCAGCCACTGACGGAAGGCTCCTCGGTGAAGTCGCCGCCGCGGGTGATGATGTTGATCACGCCTCCCATGGCGCCGGCGCCGTAGAGAACCGAGTTCGGCCCTCGGATCACCTCGATGCGCTCGATCAGGTCGACGTTCACATAGGTCGAGAGAGAACCGCGCGCCGGGGGTTGCAGGGCATTGATGCGAACGCCGTCGACCAGCACGAGCACCTGGTCGCGTTTCAGGCCGCGGATGATCGGATCCAGGCCGGTCGAACCGTCCACCGCCAGGCTGATGCCGGGCTGCCCCCGGAGCAGGTCGCCCACCGTCCGGGCCTGCGCGCGACGGATCTCCTCCGCCTCGATCACGTTGACCGAACGCGCGGTATCGGCAATCAGCGCTTCGTAGCCCTTGGCGGTGACGGTGACCGGATCGAGCACGACGGTCGGGGTATCGGCGTGAGCCGACACGGCGGCCACCGCAGAGGCCAGGCTGACGAGTGCGGTCGTGGACTTGCGCATCAGAGAATCCCCATTCTTCGAAGACATATTCAGCGAACTGCGAACCGGCCGTGGCGCGTGGATCTCCGGGGCAGGGCGGTCGATCCGCGCGGACGATCCTGCATCTGCAGGGGTCGGCGATCCGCTGCCCTGCCAGCCGGCGTTTGCGAATATATCGGAATGCTGAAATGATCGCGAGTGACCGCAACGGGCGGCCATCTTTGCCTCCAGCCGGGATTTTTCGGCCCCCGATCCCGGGTTCGCCGGCGGATCGTTTTCCCCGGTCCCGGCTTTGACGCGGGCGGCAAAAGGGCATAGATTCGCGTCGATGATCCCTGCCGTCCGAAAACGCTGCGCGGAGCGGTCTGGAGTTTGACGTTCCCGGGTGTGAGTGCGTCGTGCCGGTACCGACTTGCGTTGCCGGATCCCGAACCGCCGAAGCCGGCTCGCCCCTGCGTCGCAGCCGTGTCGCCCCCGTATCGATTGGAGAGCCCCATGCCCAGTTCAATCCTGACCCGCGGCCTCGTGGCGCTGGCCCTGTTGGTGTGCGCCAGCCTGGTCCACGCCGAAACCCTGAAGCCCTTTGTGCTCGCCTACAGCAAGGCGGGGACGGACGTTTCCGCGGAGTTGGAGACCCTGCGGGAAAAGCTGCAGGGCGCGGGCTTCCGGGTCCTCGGCGAGTACCCGGTGACCGATGACGCGCAGGTCCTCGTGGCCACTTCCGAGGCCCTGCTCGCGGCCGCGGCCAGCACTCCGCGCGCGGCGTACATCGCGCCGCTGCGCGTCGCGGTCACGCGGGTGGGCGGCAACCTCCAGGTCAGCTATCTCAACCTCGAATATTTCCGTCACGCCTATCAGCTCGACACTTCGCTGGCGGATGCCGCCGAACGACTCGCGGCGCGGTTGGGCGCGTCGGGCACGTACGGCGCAGAGGGCCTCACTCCCTCGACGCTGGCGCGTTACCGCTATGCTTTCGGCATGGAGCGCTTCGGTGACCCGTACCTGCTGGCAAACCATCCGGATCGGCGTGCCGCCCTGGCGGTACTGGGCGCCAGCCTCGAGGCGGGCAAGGGTGGAGTTCGGGAAGTCTACCGGGTGGATATCCCCGGGCAGGACGCCACGCTGATCGGGGTCTCGATCCGCGAGGACTCGGGGGCGGACCCGGATGCGTCGGACGCGTTCAAGCTCGCGACGGTCGATGTGCGGGATCCTCGCCATACCGCCTATTTCCCCTACGAGATCCTGGTTCGGGGCGGGCAGGTCGAGGCGCTGCACATGCGTTTCCGGATGGCCCTGCATTTCCCCGACCTGAGCATGATGGGGGACAACAGCTTCATGCAGCTGCGTCGGTCGCCGGCGGCGGTGGAACAGGCGCTGAAACAGGCGGCAGAGGGCTGATTTCGATGGCGTTCACGCCGGTGCCTGCAACCCCGACACGATGCGACGGGTCCAACCGGCAAACGGAACGGGTCGGGAGGCCATCATGACGGATATCGTGTCCAGGCTGCAGTCCATTCACCGACGTCTCGGCGAATTGCGCGCGTTCCTGGACGGGGCGGGGCAACAGGAGTCGGCGGAGCGCGTACGCGCGCTGCAGGACGAACTCGATGGCCTGATGCGCGATGCGGTTACGGCTGCACCTGTTCCTGCACCTGCAACCGCCGAGCGGCGTCGGCGCGCGGCTTCCGCGGTGCAGCGCTGCCCCCGCTGCAGCCTCCGCAGCCTGCATCGGGTGGAGGGGGAGACCCGGCCCGCACAGTTGGTCCCCGGCGGCGTCGACGCGCTCTGGCGTTGTGCAAGCTGCGGCCACGAGGTCTGGATCCCCAAAGCCTGACCCCGCCGACAACCCCGTGCGATTCGGACGATTTAACGGCGCGGCGGATCCTTTTGTATCCTCGGCGTTTTCCGGGACCATCGGGTGCGTGCATGAAATCTCTCAAGGTCACCAACATCGGTGAGATCCGCAACGAGCTGAACAAGTACAAGCGGGGCAGGAAGTTCGATATCCACCAGTTCAACCAGGTGGCGCGATTGGCCTGGCTCGGCCGCGTCGTGATGCAGCCGCTGGACCCGCAGGATGCCGAGACCCGGTCCTTCCTGATCTACATCCAGGAACCGGACGAACTGGCTGCACATTTTCTGAATACCGACCAGGAATTGACCGGGGCGATGCACATTGTCGATGGCGAGCAGGCCGAGGCCTTGATCCAGGTGCTGCGCAGCGGCGTCGAAGAGCGTGCCAAGCTCTACGAGGACCTTTCCCGCAGCGATTTCTACTTCCGCTATTTCTACCGCCCGGAGCCCGAAGAAGGCCCCGCGGAAACGCCTCGGGGTGGCAGCGAGGGCTGATTTCTTGAACGAGCCCGCAGCACCCGTCTGGCTGGATGCCGGAAGCGTTTCCGCCGAAACGATGCACGCCCTCTACGCGGGGATGACGGCCTGTACCCGCGAGGAAGATCCGATGCGCGTGCTGTGGACGGTCAGCCGGCAGGCGCACGTCAGCGTCGGGGCTTCCCAGAACGCC
>Ga0207796_1000324_pt1 | contig 19834 bp, 15 predicted proteins | sample Pon1CUnioCityCA_6_FD_187274 | JGI IMG/M metagenome (GOLD analysis project Ga0207796, IMG submission 187274) | Marine sediment microbial community from Union City, CA, USA - Pond 1C Sediment 1 (SPAdes) | ecosystem: Environmental > Aquatic > Marine > Intertidal zone > Salt pond sediment ...
TAAATAGAAGATTCGCCAGCTTGGACCGGGCGTAGGCTTTTATACCGACATAACCGCGTTTGAGTCCAAGGTCATCGAAATTCATCGAATCGTACTTGTGAGCAGCGGATGTCACATTTACGATCCGGGCTGGACCACCTCCTCGCAGTTTTTCCAGCAACAGATTTGTCAGAAGAAACGGTGCCAGATGGTTGACCAGGAAGGTCATCTCGACGCCGTACGGTGTTTCACGGCGAGTGTTGAAAAACCCACCAGCATTGTTGACCAACACATCGAGCTGTGAAGTTTGCTCATTGAACGCTCTCGCCAGATCGCGCACCTGGCCGAGATCGGCAAAGTCGGCCAGCAGGTATCGGACGGCCCTGTTCCCCGTCTCAGATTTGATCCACGAGACGGTATCATCTGCTTTTCGCTGATTCCTGCCTGTGACAATGACTTCCGCTCCCTGAGCAGCCAGCGAGGTTGCTGTCACCTTGCCAATCCCTGAGGTGGATCCTGTTACCAGGCATACCCTGCCTGCCATGGCGTTTGGGTCGAGTGTTGAGTTCACGGGTTTGTCCTAATCTCCTGTGGTAGTCGACACTGTTTCTAGCAAGCTCAATGTTGCCTCGAGAATCTGCTGCTGCTGTGAATCCCGGCTGATAGTAGCGAGATGGTCTTTAGGATCAATCTCGTAGGACCCAAACTGGTGATGGTCACCACCCTCGATACGCACAAAGACGGTGTCTGCTGGCAGCAAATGCTGGCGCTCTGCAACGCTGCTATCGGTGACTCTTGGCTCACGGCTGCCGTAGATCAGCGTCACAGGGATTCCCAGGCCAGCAAGATCGGCATTGTCTGGCGGATAAGATGCCCAGATTACCAAGCCGGCTATATTCTCGCTGCGCGTATGGGTATATTGCGCCGCCATCGCGCCGCCCACAGAATGTCCGCTGATGACCCATCGATCGATCTCTGGATGTGCAGCAACAATCTTGTCCGCAATACTGGGGCGAAACGCGGCAATGTTCAGGGGCATTTCTGGTACAATGGCAAGATAACCCTCAGCGGCAATGGCCTTCATCAGGTGAGCGTAGCCCCGGGGATCGATCCGCCCTCCTGGGTAAAAGATGAAACCGGTGTCTGGGATTCGCTGCACAGGTACGAACGTCAGCCAGGGTTCTTCTTCTACCTGGACCTGCTCGTCACTTGTCAAAGCTTCAATCGCTTCGGGCAGGGGCTGCCGCTCGCTGCTGAGCAGCTGGATTCCGACAACGGTCACCGCAGCGAGGAGCACTATGAGAATCAGCAGCCAGATCTGTTTCTTGGTCGGTCGCCGTGCCGGTTTGCCGGTCATTGCATATCCTCTCATGAGGGAAAGTGGATCTCCTGCTTGGCAGGGCAAGGATCCGATCACCCTTCAGTCGGTGCCAGATCCAGGCAACGCTCTGACTATATCGCAGCCCTCCATTCCGGTCAAGCCCGGCAGAGGCATGTGTTGTCGCCACCAACCCTTTCTCATCTACTGCCCGAACCGGACATCACTCGGTCCTCACAGTAACCTGTCCCAACGCTGTGGCGCGATCGGCTCAACCTCGATGCCACCAATTAAATTCGTCTGGTCACTGCGAGACGCCCTGCCTTTGGGCGCCGAAGCACCGCCACGAGTACTCGCGGTGGCAGACTCCGCTTGGGCTCCGAGAATTGCCTCCCCTCCTGCCCTGGATCCTGTCACTGCGAGACGCCCTGATTTTGGGCGTCGAAGCAGTCTGCACTTGGGCAGTTGGGGATCGCGCCTCTCGCTGCGAGCCCCGCCAGGGTAAGATCGCGCAGACGCGCACGTCCGTCCGTCGGCCTGCAGCCTACTCGCGATGACGATATCCGGTGTCATTCTGTTTGCAGTGGCGCCGCGCGACATGGGTTACTCGCAGGGCCTGCGGAACGATTTGGCTTTTAGGGGAGAGTCAAGATAACGTCAGTCCCTCTACATCTCGCTCAAGATCGAGATATAGTGAATCACTGTTTCGATCCCCCGGTAGAAATTCGGCAGGTGATACTTTTCGTTCGGAGCGTGGATATTATCATCGGGCATACCAAAGCCAATCAGCGCAATCGGCACGCCGAATCGTTCTTGAAAGTCCGCGACGATCGGCAAAGAGCCCCCGCCACGAAAGTAGACGGGAGGCGCGCCGAATCCTTGCTCCAGCGCCCGGGAGATAGCCTGGATCTCAACAGCACGATAGTCCATCACAACTGGCCGTGATGCTCCCAGCGTGCGGATGGTGAGATCCACCGTAGGCGGCGCCATCGTCCGCAGGTGCTCTTCGAAAAGATGGCGGATCTCTTGCGGATTCTGGTCTGGTACCAGGCGCATCGATACCTTGGCCGATGCGCGGGCCGGGATGACCGTCTTCTTGCCAGGTCCTGTGAATCCCCCCGGCATGCCGTGGATCTCCAACGTCGGGCGCACAGTCACCCGCTCGACAGTGGTATAACCGTCCTCGCCAGCGAGCACACCGACGCCGGCAAGGTGCCGCGCGGCTTTGTCATCAACCGGCACCTTGGCCAGCAGCGCTCGCTCAGCATCATCCAAAGGCCGCACCCGCTCATAAAAACCAGGGATCCGAACACGGCGGCTCCTACCATCCTGAAGGCTAGCCAGCAGCCGGACCAGCACATTGAATGGGTTATCAACAGCACCGCCAAAGGTCCCCGAATGCAGATCTTGGGCGGGACCCCGGACATCTATCTCCAGATAGAGCGAGCCCCGCACGCCGTACATGACCAGCGGCGTCTGCGGATCCAGCACCGCCTCGTCGCAGATCAGGATGGCATCAGCCGCAAGCTGCTGGTGATGGCGTTCGATAAAGGCTGCCATGTGGGGGCTGGACAGCTCCTCCTCGCCCTCGAGCATGATCTTGACGTTGACCGGCAGCCGGCCCGCCGCCCGGAGATAGGCCTCGACCGCTGCCAGGACGGCAAATAGCTGCCCCTTGTCGTCTGATGCTCCGCGGCAGAAGATATCGTCCCCGCGGATCGTGGGCTCGAAAGGTGGCGTCAGCCACTCTTCGACCGGATCGACCGGCTGGACATCATAGTGCCCGTAGGCCAGCAAAGTGGGCGCATCCTCACCGGCTCCCAGCCATTCCCCATAGACAACGGGGAAGCCCTGGGTGGGTAGCATCTCGACCCGGGTCATTCCCATGCGCTTCAGGTACTCGGCCAGCCAATCGGCTGCGTCCTCCATGTCCGCCCCATGCTCGGGCTCCATGCTCACGCTCGGAATCCGAAGTAGCTCCACAAGCGCAGCCAGGTATTGCCGGCGATGGTCACGAGCATAGACCAATGCGGCTTCAATCATCGTTCTCTCACCTGTGTCCAGTCCCGGGTCAGGCAGCAACGCCCGCGCGTCCCTTGTCCCCGAAGCGGATGGGGTAGCGCCTCAAAGCCAGCGCGCCAAGCAGGCAGGCGAGTAGGGGCGAAACGCCAATAAGGAAACGAATGCCCCACACAGCGCTGGCCGATTGGACATCCGCGCCTGCGACATAGCCCGAAATCGTAAAGACGATGCTGTACAGGATCCCCTGGAAGGAGAAGGCGATCTTGATGATCCCGGCACTCATGCCAAAGTATATCCCCTCGCGCCGCTCGCCGGACTGCCTGGCGTCGTCGTCGATCACCTCGGTCAGCATGACGATGGGCAGCATCATCATGCCCGACAGCCCGGGCGTGATCAGGGTGGTGCCAAGCAGGCCGGTGTAGAATCCATCAGCCAGCGTGATAACCAGGAGCCCCGGAATGAAAAAGAGGAAGGAGTACAGCCAGGCTCGCTGGACGCCGATCCGGGGGGTAACCCGGTTCCAGATGGCCAGCAGTGGAACCGTCAGCAAGAACGGCACGGCCAGCAGGATGGCTTCCTGGTCGCCTGGGCCCATCATTACCCCAAACACCTCGCTCTCCGTTGTAATGCGCAATGCATACTTGCGCCAGAAGGGCAACGTCGCCGGGAGAATGATGAACAGGTACTCTTTGGCCAGGTTGGCCAGGATATACCAGCGGAAAGGCCGGCTGCTGAGGCTGATCTTGAGTGACTCCCACATGGGCATCGACTTGCCGGTCATGTGCTCCGGGTTCTCTTTGACGCCGATGACCGATACCAGGTAGCCGACGGTTACAAAAGCGCCAATGACGATGCCCATGGGCACAAAGCCCAACTCCTCTGACAGAATCGGGGCCAGGACAAAGGCCAACAGCAGGGCAATCACAGCAAGCCCCTCGCGGACAGCCGCCAGGCTGGAGCGATCCTTCAGGTCCGAAGCCAGCTCTGTAAACAGAGCATTATAAGCCATGATCACTACGGTATATAGTGTGTCAAAGATGAACAGCAGAACAAAAAAGTAGATGGCGGTCAGCCAGAGCGGATCCTTGGGCGGCGTCCAAAGGAAAAAGAACGACAATCCCAGGGGGATTGCGCCAAAGAGGATATACGGCACGCGGCGTCCCATCCGCGTTCGCGTACGGTCGCTGAGGTTGCCCATCAAGGGGTCGTTGATTGCATTCCACAGGCCAAAGAGGAACCAGATGACGCCGGCCAGGGCTGCGTTGAGCCCGAGCACGTCGATGTAGTAGAACTGAATACGGTTGTTGAACACCTGCTGGGCGACGGTGTTGGCAAAGTTGCCCCAGCCGTAGGTCCACTTTTTCCAGGTCTTCATCTTTGACTTCCTCCTTGGGCGCAGAACCGTCTCAGATGGCCGTCCCTAACCGGACTCGGTTCCCGTGGCATCCCGCCTTGCCCAGCGCCAAACCATTACGATCAACCCGCCCAACAGCAGCAGGAAACTCGCGCCGAGCCATCCCCACTTCAAAGCGGTGAACACAGGGGCCAGCACATCGATCACCGCCGTCTGGTCCGGATAGCGAACCATGACCAGGGAAGTAGATAGGTTTTCCAGATAGTCAAAGATAGTGCCCAGCAACGGGGCCAGGTTGGCCATCTGCCAGCGGCTGTCGGGCGCGAACGCCCGGCCGAACGTCCAACCGATGGCCGTTGTCAAAAAGAAAGCGTAGACCAGGGGCCAGATCAGGTCAAAGGTGAACCGGGCCCGCACGTACGCTTGCCGGCCCTCCTCGCCGTACGACTCGGCCATCTGGTAGAGGTCACTCGGTGTGTAGAAGAAAGAAGTGTCCGGCGAATCCGAGCCGCCTGTCTCCTGCTCCGCTTTGGCGGCCTGCTGGGGCAAGACCAGCCCGCTGAAAAGCACAAAGACAAGGAGCGCCAGCAGCGCGACCCGGCCTGTCGATAGGCGGCGCATCCAATCAGAGATCGTTTTGAGCACGAAATACCTCCGTCCAACGTGACTCGCGATGCGAGCCCTTGTGAATGCGCCCCGACTCCACTGGAGCCCGCCGGCGCATAGGGATATAACGATTGCCTACTCTGGCCTCATCTTTCGAAGCAGGTTGCGCAGGCTGTAACGACGCACGACCTGCCACATGCTGCGCATGCCCAGCAGGTCGGCAACCTCCGATGAATCCGGAATCTTGTCCTCAGACTTTAGTGCGAAATACTGGCGAAGCTCCGGGATCATGGCCGTCCAGTATAGGGCATTGGCCACGATAACGTAGATCAGCTTTTCCACATCGTGGGTGCGGAACCAGATCCAGGGGATCATCAACACCACGCCTGCCCAGCGCAATATGAGCACGTGCTCGGCCAGGATGCCGGCCACCATGCCCGCGACGGTGGTCACGACCACCCCCAACCAATCGAGCACAAAGAACCCGCCATACACGGTAGATAGCCCCATGCCGCCCTTGAAGCCGTGATAGAGTGGGTAGATGTGGCCTACGATGGCCATCGTCGCTGCGATCAAATAGTAGGGTTCCGTGGGTTGCCAGGCGCGGAACACGAGGGCTGGAACCGCCGCTTTGGCAGCATCTAGCAGCGCGGTCAGGCAGCCGTAGCGTGACCCGAGCTGTACGCGCACCGAGTTGGCGCTGACAGAGTGTCCCTCAAATTGCTCGTCGGTGCCGGGAACTGCGCGCCGGATCTTTTGGTACTCGCGACCGGGTGCAACCAGCCGCATCATGATCCGCGCGAACGACAGCGATCCAATCAGGTAGCCGCTCAGGGCAGCTCCGAGGGCAATCCAGATATTCACTCCACATCCTCCTTTGACCTGGCTATTCTCTCAGTGCAAGCCTGCCTTCAATTATTCGATTGTCGGCACATCTAGCTGTCGTCAGTCATCCGCCAGCCCAGGTGACTCCGCGATGCGGCGCCGCCGGGCTATTAGTCTGAGCTCTTGGCTATCCGCTGTATCAGCTTGGCCGGACTGTAACGCTGGATGGCGCGGTATGCGCTTCCCATCCCCATGAAATCAGCAACTTCCTCCTCGTCCGGCAATAGACCCTCTCTGCGGAGGCGAAAAAAGTCCCTCAGCTCAGGGATCATCGCAATCCAGAACAACGCGCTGGCGACCAGCACGTAGGCAAGCTTTGTCACATCGTGAGTTCGGAACCAGATCCACGGGATCATGAGGATCAGTCCTGCCCAACGCATCATCAGCACCTGCCCGAGCAACCCACCCAGCAGGATGCCGCCAAGGCTGGTTACCAGAACGCCGGCCCAGTCCAGCACAAGAAGCCCACCATACACAGTGGACAGGCCGCGACCGCCCTTGAAGCGGTGGAACAGGGGATAGTTGTGCCCCACAATCGCCGTGGTGGCGGCGATCAGGTAGTAGTCGGCGTCTGGCTGCCAAAGCTTCAGGATTAGCGCCGGGACCAGCGCCTTGAACATGTCGAGAATCGCCACCAGGCAGCCGTATCTGGCACCAAACTGAAAGCGCACCGCCGTAGCGCCCGTAGAGCTGGATTGAAACACCGCATCACTCCCTGTGATGCGGTGCTTGATAGTCGACAGCTCCTTCCCACCACCCAGTAGACGCAACATCAGCTGCGAGAAGGAGATCGAACCGATCAGGTAGCCACTGATGGCTGCCGCGACAGCGAAAGCTGGGTTCATCCTTCAGCCCGTTCCTTGTTCCGGGTCCCCAATAAGCTACTCGTTCTGGGCGAACGCATCAAGCTGTGCGTCGATCTTTTCTTTGATAGCCTGGATCACGATGGGATCATCGTTCCACGCGCCCAAGTTAATCAGAGGGACGCTGTCCGGGACGTTGGCCTCGTTCACCAGGGCCGGTACGTCGTATTGGCTGTGGAGCGCGTCGGCGCTGATGGCCGCGGAAAAGTAGAGCACTCTCTCCACGCCCCTCTCGACAAACTCTTCCACCTTGGGAGCGGGCTTGGGCTCTTTGAACTCCATCCAGGCCAAACTTAGGTTTTCTTGGCTGTAGCCATCTTCTTCCAGGACCTTGAGTACATCCTGGCGGAAGCCAATCTCCTGCTCGGTCTCCGTCGCCCACTCTACGTCCCACTCGTCAGGTTGTCCATGGCCCACCAGCAGGATGCCCACCCTGGATTTGTCGGTGTCGCCAATGTGCGCATTGGCCCTCTGCACAAACATGCTCTGCAAGGTGCTCGAATCGTACATCGGTCCTGTGTAGAGCACGGGCACGCCTAGCTCCTCTTCCACATGCAGCTCTTTAATCAGATCTTCTCCTTCTGCAGTGTGGTTCGAAATCGTCAGGAATACCTCGCTCACGACGATCCGGCTTGCTCCATCGTTGAGAGCCTGTATCACTGCCGCGTCCGGACGGGGGTCGTCATCCAGGAAGCTGAGGTAGAACTTTGTCGTCGTATCGCCCTCTGCTCGAAACGCCTCTTCCAGCCGACTCATCATCTGGGTGTGCATCCTGCGGTGGTCGCTCCTGCCTACCTCAAGGTAGTGGTTCCTGAGTTGATAAGCAAACAGCGGGCGAGCCACCAGCGGTACGAAGGCAATCCCTTGCTCGTCGAACTCGTTGAACTGGTTGATCCAGCCAATAGGATCGTAGGTTTCCGGCTCGCCATGGGTGAAATAGACCACCGCCGTGTGCCCCAGGCCCGGGTCATCCTTGGTTCGCGTCAGTTGGGGGACTGGCCTGGCGTCTTCCCGGGCCAGAAAGGCACGGGTCATGAATATATAGCCCGCGAAGAACAGTACCAAGGCCAGCGGGATTGCTATGAGAAGTGGCCTGCCTCTCAGCCACACCGCGAGAATGAAAACAAGGGCAAAGAATACAGTGCTGGCAGCCAGGAGGTACCAACTCATTTTCAGGGGATGGACAGTGAGATACTGCACCACGAGTCCCCCCAGAAGCAGCGACAGGACCACAACCAACAACCACTTTACGATTTCCATACGTACTCCTTTTCGTTATTCCCTGTTCGCTGTGTGCAAGCAGGGTGATGGGAAGTCCTTTCTCCGATTATCCCAGCCAGACCGGATACCAGTGCTGGCTATAGAGCCTTGATCGTTCCACGGTAGCCGTCGACCGTGACCACCGTGCCTTCTTCAATCTGGCAGGCTCCCGCCACAGACACCACCGCCGGTATGCCATACTCTCGGGCGATGATGGAACTATGTGATAGCATGCCGCCCGATTCTGCCACCACCGCACCCGCCCTGGCAAAGAGCGGCGTCCAGCCTACGTCAGAATAGGGGATGACCAATACGTCCCCGTCCTGAACCTTGTGCAGATCCCCAATCCCCTGGAGTATCCTGGCTGGACCCGTATGGTGGCCTCGCGAGGTCGCCACCCCCCGCAGTTCCTCCCCCTGGCTCGGTTCCAGGGGGGGAGCTTTCTCGCCAAAGATGGTGTCTGGCGGCGTCAAGGTCTGGACCCGCCCCATCTCATCCTTCCGTTCCTGCACGAGCGCACGCACGTCCTGCGCCTGGTGCCCAGCCTCCACAATCTCCCGGACCTCGCCCCTGAATAGATAGAAAATATCATCTTTCGAGTCGATGATGTCGCGCTGCACAAAGCGCTCGCCCAGGGCAAGGTACAGATCCCTGAAAAGTCCGTAACCATAGGTGTACAGCGAGCTGACCGCCTCTCGGTAGGCGGCAAAGGTACGTGCTCGCCGGTACAGCAGCCGAATCCGCCAGCGTCGCAACCGCGACACGGGCAGATCCGCAAAGCCGACCTTGTCGGCGCCACGATTTTCGACCACCCCCTGATCGGCCATCATGCGCAGTATGAGCTCCGGCGTCTCGCGCCACGGCTGGTGAGAAAAATCATTGCCCGAGTCGCTCAAGTGGCCAAAGTCGTCCAAAAAGCTTGCAACCGACCGCTGAAAGGGCACAATGCCCGGGATCTCGAGGAACTCCTCGTAGGTGCTCTGCCGCACGGCTTCCTGTTCGGCCGGCGACAATGCCCCGAATGCCCGGCTCAATCGAGCCAGATGCCACGTGGGCTCGGAGCGGCGCAGCCCATCCACACCGCCCATCAAGTCAAAGCTCTGGAAATCCACGCCAACCGCCGCCAGGCGCTCGCCCAGCAGGCGACTGTAGAGGAGTGCGAGGAGGAGGGTAACAATGTTGAAATAGGCGCCCTCTTGGGTCAGTGGATAGAGCCGGTCGATCTCGGTCACCAGTTCCCGTTCGCTCAGCACGCTTAGGTCGCCCCGCAGGAAGCCTCGATAGCGGTCGCCCATAGCGTGCAGAAAGGCCTCGACCTTGTGGCCGAACCTTATCTTGTCCCAAGCTGAAACCAGCATCCGCGGCAGGAGACGGTACGTTCTGGGTGTTGGCCTGAACGAAGGCAAATCTGTTGCATCCGTATCGATGCCCAGCAGCAGTTCCAGCGTCTCACTGGGCAGGCCCAGCCGCTCGAATATCCGGCCCAGGGTGCCCATATCAAAGTAGGCCCGGTGATAAAAGTAGGCGGCCAGATCCTCTGGCTCCAGGTCATTGGGGCCGATGAGCTCGGTCAGAAGCCGGATCCAGGCCCCGTTGACCAGCGGCACGTTGACCGACCAGATCAGTGGCTTGATGAGCCCGGGGAATACCTCCTTCGCGATGCGATTGGAGTAGATGGGGATATCAAGGGACGTGATCTGCCGTAGCTGTATCCACTTGACTTCGCTTCCGTCATAAACCCACTCCAGATCGACAGGGTGGCCATATGCCCGGGCAATCTCTCTGGTCTTGCGGACCACGAGCTCGATCACACCAAGCTCAATGCCCTGCCCATCTTCCGACTCACTGGGCTTGCTGATCCAGGCTCCCCACTTGTTGATCCACCTGTCTGGAGTCACGCCGTCCTGCAGCAGGGCCTCGCCGCTGCCCCTGACTGCCTCGACCACAACCTCATCCAGGCCTGTCACGGGGTTCTTGCTGAATGCCACGCCCGAGACCTGTGGAGAGACCATCTCCTGGACGATGACCGCCATCCGGAGATCGCGGGCAGAAAGCCCGCTCCGCTCAAGGTAGGCCTGCACGGTCGGCGACTGGACCGATGTCCAGACAGACCCAATCGCCTCCAGGATCTCGTCGGCACCTTGGACGTCGAGAACGCTCTTGAACTGACCGGCAAATGATGAATGCGTGCCGTCTTCCAGGTTGGCCGAGGAACGGACAGCATAGCGCCGGTTGGGGTCCAGCTCAGCCGCAAGCTCGACCCTCAAGAGGTCCAAAACCTGTCTTTCACCGTGGGCATAGGCATCATAGGTATCCCAGGTGCAGACGTAGGTCGCCGGCGTTGGAAAACCCTTCTCGGCCAGGAATCGCAGATTCTCAGCCTTGTTGCCGATTCTCCCCGGCTCGTGGATATCTTGTAGTCTAGTCAGGCATCGTTTCGTCATACAATACATTGCCTTGGAATTGCTGCGGCGAGCCGCAGCGGCATCCATACGCGCACAGGTGCCGGTGGCGAGGCGTGGACCGGTGGTTGGGGGGCTCTTCGATACGGTTTACGATGAGCCACAAGGATCCCCGTCATGTGGTAGTGGACGTGAAGCAATGTGCAGTTGTCATCCTGTAGCCATTCAGCCAGTACCTCGCCCCACACCGCCGTAGCGGACGTGAAGCATCTCCGGGCTTTGATGACTCATCAGCGTTCGGAAGCGGGGCGACGTCCCCCCGGTCCCATACTGGCGACCGAGGGGCAGAGCCTGCCCGCCGCTCAATACCGCCTAGACAGGCGCCAGGGTTCCCGCAAAGATCTGCCAGGCCAGTAGGGTCTTGGCCAGCAGACTGAGCACGATGTACATGCGCTCACCGAACAGGTAGTTCTTCCACGGACCGATCTTCTTATACTGGAGGAACATGTTCAGGGCAAAGATGTTGAAGAAGACGAACAGGGTGGGCACAATCGCGTACACAAAGTCCGGGGGCTTGGGCCCCTCGCCAGACAGTGGCACGTAAAAGTACAAGCCGATGACGATCCAGGGCACAATGCCCGCAAAGCAGCCGTAGATAAATGACGTCCAATCTGTCTTGGCGGTCGTCTGGTTGTGCAATTCCATCATGACCCCAAACAAATTCATGGCAGCGTTGATGGCAAAAAGCCCGATCAGGGCGCCCAGGTCCCAAACGCCGACCAGCAAGCCGATTAGCACGATCATCAGCGAGGAGCTGAGCGCGTACTCGTAAAAGCGAGCCGGATTCATGCCCTTCTTGAGCTTCTCGACGTACCACCGGTAGCCAAAGGTCGACAGGGCAAAGTGAGCCACCGCCGACAGCAGCAAAAAGACCGCCACAGCCGGACCAAAGAGCAACTCATAGGCCAGCTTGGGTTCCGGCCTCAGGGTCATCAGCGTCGTATCAAAGTTCAGGAAATTGGTGTAAATCGGGTACGTTGTGTCGTTGCTCAGGACGATCATGAGTATGCCCTGAATCAGGTGGAGAACCCCCATGACCGCGTTAAAGATACGCAGGCCGCGGAAGGTTTTCTCCGGGGCTTGCACCACAGTTCCAGATCGTACAGCTTGTTCCGACATCTCATCCTCCTTGTGTTGTTTTGTCTTCAATTCGACCTGCCATCTGCCATAAAACGGAGAGAATCTATTTGAGCCCGAATTGCCGCATTGTACCACAAGCAGTCCGACCCGTCCACTCCAAAGGAAAATACACTCCGCCCCCTGTCATTGCGCCTCTCGCGAGCGAGAGGCGCGATCCCCAACTACGTCCCAGGAGACCGCGGCCGTTCATTCACGCCAGGTTCCTGTTGTCCTGGATGGCTCGCAAGGCCGCCAATAGGCGTCTGGGGGGCTCGCCCATGTTGAAGAACGCGTGGGCGCCCGCGTCCCGGACCGTAGATTCCAGTTCGGGGCGTCCACTCAGGACAATCACCGCCGGTCGCCCATTGCGTCCCTGCAGGGCAGGCAGGAGCTCCAGGCCAGGCTGGCCCGGCAGTCCCCACTCCAGAAGCACCACGTGAGGGTGCCTGCTCTGGACCTGGGCCAGGAGTTCCTCGCTATCGGCCGCCTCTCCCACCACCTCAAAACCGTTCGCCTCCTGCAACAAGAGACGCAAGGCGGAGCGGGTCAGAGAGCGGCTGCCTGCTATCACGATGCGAAATGTCATGAGTCTCCCTGGATTCTCCAAGGGCCGGCGGTACCGGGCGTATCGTACCTTTGGACTCTATGAAAGGAGCCCTGTCACCCTTTCCACAAGGTGACAGGGCCTTCTCTTCTCGAGAACTGGATGGCCGCTATGCAGCGATCTCGTTCTTGCGGCGCAGCAGCAGGCCGCCACCAATCAGGGCCAGGCCTCCCACCAGGGTCGCCACCAGCAACAGGCTGGTAACTTCGCCGCCGGTCTCAGCGATCAGTTCCGGTACGGGTGCCGCGGCGTCAACGCTGGGGACGGCCTCGAGGGCTGGCTCACCACCGGCCAGGCCCATGGCAAAGATGGTGTAGACGGTGCCGTCGGCCAGGGCCACGCCCGGCACTTCCAGAGCGACCGTCTCGGTGCCGGCAAGGCGGACTTCGAGATCATAGGTGCCGGCGTCGACAGGCAGATAGTCTCCTACGCCCTTGAATTCCACGTTCGAAAAGAGTACGGGGCCGCCATCCGCCACGGCGATGTCCACAGCGGGGGCATCAGGCGAGGCATGCACGAATCGCACGTGGGCCTTGCCAGCGGCCGGGGCGCTGTTGTTGTCGATCAGGACCAGGGGCTCGATGTCGGCCAGCAAGCCAACGGCGACGACGGTATAGTCGGTGTTGGCTTCAAGGGTCAGGTCGGCGTCGATGACGACGGGCTCGGTGGCCCCGGTGGGGGTCACCTGCACGTTGTAGGTCGCCGGAGCGAGCGTGGCATAGTCAGTGATGCCCTTGAAGGGGGCATTGCTAAAGGCCACGGAACCATCGACCCAAACGTCGACGGCCGGGGCATCGGGTGAGGCGTGCACCACACGCACGCGCGCCTCATGGGCGTCGGCCAGGGCGCTGGTGCCCAGCGCCAGGACCAGAACGAGTACAGCAAACAGGACGAGAATTCTCTTCATTTTACCCTCCTTAGGTTATGGTAATTTGTTCGTCCGCACGATTTTGTGCCGACTGGCGATAGAAGGCACGGACTCGCCCCCCGATCCGTCAGTGGGGGCCTGTGATGCTGTGGGATGGTGGTCGCAAGCACGCTGTTGTAGTCCAAAAAAGTCCGAGACAGTAGTATTTCTGCGATGCAGAAACGAATCAATATGCAGTGCGTGAGAAGTCGAGATCTGAACGGGTGCCTTCAGGAGTGTCTTTGGTTGTGCAAGCGACGGCGCTTCCATCGCCACTCGGCGTAGTATCAGTATATATGATGAAAGTGTTCAGCACAATAGGCAAAAGTGGAGTCTGGGTGGCTAATTCCTGATTGGCCAGGCGGCCAGTCCCACCTAGTCAAATGGCCAGGTGGAAGGAGGTTGTGTTGTTGGGCCGTTGGACGCAGAAGGGTGGGACTGGGCGATGGCAGGCGGGCAGCTTTGGACCGGTATGGCAAGCCCTACGACTTGGAGAGGATACCTTGCTGCATAGCCAGGGCCACCGCCTCGGTCCGGTTGGCAGCCCCCAGCTTGGAGAGGACGTTGCTGACGTGGTACTTGACGGCCGCGATACTGACGAACAGCCGCTCAGCGATCTCGGCGTTGGAAAGCCCCTCGGCCAGCAACTCCAGCACTTCCCGCTCCCGCGGGCTGAGGTCGTGGCCGAGTCCCTCGGTAGATTGGGGCCGGCGCACCAATGCCTCTACGGCCTCTGCCGACAGGGTCGGCTGGCGGGCATGCGCCGAGCGGATCGCTTCGCCGAGCCTGTCCTTGGATACGCCCTTGAGCAGGTAGCCGATGGCCCCTGCCTGCATGGCCTGATGTACCAGGTCGGCGTCGTAGAAGCTGGTGAGGGCTAGCACCTGCACGTCGGGAAATCGCTCGCGGATGGCCCTCGTCGAGTCGATGCCGTCCATGCCCGACATCATCATGTCCATCAAGATGACGTCAGGGCAGTCCTCCTCGCACAGGCAAAGGGCCTCTTCGCCGCTGTGGGCCTCGGCCAGCAAGTCGATGTCTTCAAAGGTGAGCAAGAGATAACGGATGCCGCTGCGGAATATCTCGTGATCGTCTACCGTCATGACGCGAATGCGATCGGATTCATCCATTATGCTCTCCCTCCGGGCTAACCTGCCACTCGACCAGGATCCGGGTCCCCTTGTCGGACTGGCTCTCTATACAAAGCTCTGCGCCAATGGCCTGTGCTCGCTCGCGCATGATGTCCAGGCCCAAGTGGCCATGCGGCACCCTCAAGGGGTCAAAGCCATGGCCATCATCGCTGATGCGCAGCCGGGCATATCCGGCATCGCAATGCAGTTCGACCGTGGCCCTCGAGGCCCGGGCATGCTTCACGATGTTGTTCAGCGCCTCCTGGGCAATGCGGTAGAGGGCGATCCGGGCCTCTGCCGGCAGGTTGCAGTCGCCGGTTACCCGGGTGGTGATAGGCATCCGGGTGCGGCCGGTCATGGCCTCGGTCAACTGGGGCACCAAGACGTCCAATTCCTGCTCCGTAAGGGCGGACGGGCGCAATTCCAGCAAGAGGGTGCGCATTTCGGCCAGCACCCCCTGGGTCAACTGGCGCAGCTCTTCCAGGCCGAGGCGCGCTTGGGCCTGATCGCGTTCCCAGATTGTGGGCAATGCCTCAGCGATAGCCGAGACCGAAAACAGGGATTGGGTCACGGCATCGTGCAAGTCCCGGGCCAGGCGTTCGCGCTCGGCGGCTGCGGCGGCTTCCTCGCGCTGCTCCTGGGCCCACACGCGCTCGCTGATATCGGTCAGCACGCCCCGCACCCCCGTCACACGTTCGCCCTCGGAGATCACCTGGCTGGAGAGGTGGATCCAGCGGACTTTGCCGGAAGCGGTAACCAACCGGTACTCGCTGGGGCCGCGGTCTCGGCCGGAGATCAACCCCTGGAAGCTGGCCGCCATCGTCCCGAGGTCCTCGGGCATGACAAACCGCCCAAACCTCTGGCCGAGGACTTGCTCGGAGGGATAGCCCAGCAGCCGCTCGATGGCCGGGCTGACGTAGGTAATCACGCCCTCCCGGTCGATGGTATAGATGACGTCGCTGATCTTTTCCACCAGGTCCCGGTACCGCTCCTCCGATTCCCGCAGTCTGGCCATGGTCCTGACCCGGTCGGTGGTGTCCTGGACTCCGGCCAGGGAGCCGGCATAGTTCCCTTCTTCGTCAAGGATGGGCGAGGTTTCCAAAGAGGCATAGAGCCGGCTTCCGTCCTTGCGCAGGAACTCAAAGTCGTGCTGTTCGTAGATTCCCTGTCGGCGCCGCTCGAGGTTGCGCTCTGCCAGCGCAATGCCTTGCTCGTCCATAAAGGAGAAGAGGTGTTTGCCTGCCATCTCTTCGACGGTGTAGCCCAGCATCTCTGCCATGCGGGGATTTACAAAGATGGTATGGGAATCGGCGTCGATCATCCAGATGCCCTCCTGCAGCGCTTCCAGCAGCTGCCGGTATCTCTTCTCGCTTGTCTGGAGGCGCGCCTCAGCTTGGATGCGGGTAGTGATGTTCTGGGTGGTGACGATGACGCCTTCAAACACCCCCGAGTGGTCGCGTAATGGTGCGGCATTGAAGGAAAGGTAGGCCCGCTGATCCCCGGGCAGGTCTATGGCGTAGAGGATATCAGAGACCGGTTGGCCGCTGGATAGCACTTGGGCAAAAGGCAACCTCTCGTCGGGCAGGGGCTCGCCGCGCTCGTCCAAAAGTTGCCAGAGGGGATCGTTATAGGCACAGCCCACCACGTCAGGGATACCTAACAGGCCTGCCAGCTCCTGAACCTGCGGGTTGGCAAAAGTGATCTGTCCCTCACGATCGAACACCAGGATACCCACCGGGCTGGTGTCCATCATCCGGGAGACGAGATCGCGCTCGCGCTTGAGAGCCTCTTCTGCCAGCCTGTGTCCGGTCAAGTCCCGGGAAGCGACCACGGCCCCGGCCACCTCCTGGCCCTCTTCGAACAGCGGGCAGTAGCTGACATTCATAAACCTTGGCTCTTCTTGCGGAACATCGAACCAGGCCTCGCAATGAACCTCCTGGCCCTCGAGGCATCGGTCAAGATGGGGCTTGACGAGCGTCTCAAAGGCCTCTGCACCCAGCAACTCTGCGACCGAAAGACCAACGATCTGCTCACACGGCATTTTGGCATAGCGGGCATAGGCTTCGTTCACGAAACGGTAGTGGTAATCCCGGTCGACCAGGGAGATAGGATCGGAGACGGCATCCAGCATAGCCCGGTGGCGGCGCATGATCGCCTCAGCGCTCCTCCGCTCGGCGATGTTCCGCTCCTCGCTGGCGCGCAGAGCTTGCTCAGCCCGTATCCGCTCCACGGCGCGGCCCAACTGCTCGGCAATGGCCTCGAGCAAGCTTCTCTCTTCCTTCAGAAAGGGCCCCTCATCCTCCCCGGGCCGTTCCTCAAGATAGTAGACCTCCAGGACCCCCGCCGTCTCTGTTCGGACCCGGATATCGCAGCTTTGCTTCCAAGCTGTCTCGCGAAAACCAGGCGTTTCGTACACCTGGTCGTCGAGGACGATGCGGGCGCACGTGATCTCGGGATACTGCCACGCGGGCGGTATTCGCTCCAGTGTGCCCCCTACGATCTCTGGAAGGGACAGATCTACGCCCTGGATGAGCTTGGAAACTTCATAGAGGCAGTTTAGTTCCTTGATCCGTTCCCCGAGCTGCCAGGAGATGGCACTCGACGGGCGGGTGTCGTGATTTGTGCCGCGTAAGCGAGCGTCGCGACCGGATTCTCTGTCCTGGGTCATGTCCTACTCCTGGCACTGGCGTGCAATTGCATCAATCCACGGAAACGAAGCGGCTGGCTGAGACGTTGTCCGGGGGCGACCATGTAACGAGCAGTAGATCAGGTTCTTGTGACGAAATTATACCACACGCCTTGTGCCGGTACAAAAACGGGACATTGTATGTTGGTGCCCCGTAAAAAAGCCCTGTGAATGCGGCCCGTGGCCATGGGCCCCCGCCCCCGTTTTCACGAGGGCAGGCTTTTCGCGGGGATGATGGCGCCCTGCCGGTGCCTCGTCAGGCCCGGCGCGTGCGGCTGCGGAGAGCCAGCACCGCCAGCGCATAAGTAACCGTGGCCAGTATCAGGCAGGCCAGCAGTCCCTGGCCCAAAGCCGAGGCGTCCCACCCGCTGGCAATCAGGGATCGCGTGGCCGCGAGCACGTAGGTGATGGGATTGAGCTTGGCCGCCGTGGCCAGCCAGCCTTCCAGCAGCTCGATGGGCACAAAGGTCGGCGCCAGGAAGATCATGGGGAAAAAGATAAAGCTGGCCCCCTGGGTGGCTGCCGCGTTGCCCGTACCCAGCGCGGCGGATACGGTGAACCCGGCAAAGCCCGTGCCCAGCAGCACCGAGAAACCTATGACGGCCAAAAGTCCGGCCCAGCCTGTCGCCGGCTCCAATCCCAGCAAGAGGCCCACGCCGACAACGATGGTCGCCTGCAGGCCCAGAATCAGGGCCCCGGCCAGGATCGGACTCAGCAGCAGAACCGCGCGGCTGACAGGCGTCAGCAAAAGCTTGTCAAAGTAGCCGCTTTCGATGTCGCGCACCACGTTCTGTGCGGCAATGCCCGCGCCAGAGAGGGATGCCGAGACGATGGACAGGGGCAGGATAAAGCTCAGATAGTCGCCGTCAATGCCCGGGATAAAGCCTGCCGCCCTGCCCAGGGTCGACTGGTAGACGATCAGAAAGAATACGCTGATGCCGATCGGCGGCAGCAGGGCCTCCGGTGTGCGCGCAATCGTCATCAAGTTGCGCCGCGTAAGCAAAAAGACCTGGAACAGAAAGGATCGCGGGCTGGATCTCTTTCCCATGTCTATGGAACGTACTGCTGTAGAGATGCTCATGGTTCGTATACCTCCGAGTAGACCGAGCTTCCGGGCTAGGCTGCCTGAGCTGGGGAGCTGTCCCGAGCGGCCAGGCGCTGCCCCGTGACCTGGAGAAAGACGTCGTCCAGGGTTGGCTGCGTTAGCGTCAGTGAAAGCGGCTCGATCGACGCCTGCTGGAGGCGGTTCACGACCGCTGGAATTGCTTGGGCCGCCTGCCTTATGTAGAGACGGACCGACTCCCGGTCCAGCTGCAGCCGTTCGCCGATGCCTGTCAGCTCGGACAGCGCCTGTTCGGCTGTGTCCCGTGCGTCGAACAGCAGGCTGATCGACTCGCCGCCCAGCGATGCCTTGAGAGCCTCCGGTGCGCCCTCCACAGCTATCTTGCCTGCATCGATGATGGCCACTCTATCGGCCAGCGCATCGGCCTCCTCCAGATATTGGGTAGTGAGGAAAATGGTGATCCCCAGCTTCTGATTCAAGCGCTGGACCTCCTTCCAAACGTCCCGCCTGCTTGCTGGATCCAGGCCGGTGGTCGGCTCATCCAGAAACAGGATTCGGGGTTCGTGAACGAGGGACATGGCCAGGTCCAGGCGGCGCCGCATGCCGCCCGAAAAGGTACCGGTCCTGCGATCAGCGGCATCTTCGAGTTGCACAAGCGCGAGCAGCTCTCGTGCGCGCTGCTGAGCCTCCGCTCGACTCGAACCAAAGAGACGCGCCTGCAGCTCCAGCAACTCTGTCGCTTTCATCAGCGGATCGATGCCTATCTCCTGAAGCGCTACGCCGGTGATCCGGCGCACATCATCATCATATTCAGCCACGTCAAACCCGCCAACCGCGGCCCGGCCGGACGTCGGCAGGACAAGCGTCGTCAGGATCTTGATTGCCGTGCTCTTCCCGGCGCCGTTTGGACCCAGAAAGCCAAAGATACTGCCACCCTTGACCTGGAAGGACACGTCATCGACGGCCTTGACGTCTCCGGGGTACCGCTTGACCAGATTTTCTACTTCGATTCCACGATCGGACATTGTACCTCACCTCCCTACGCTATGACCCCAGTATACACTATTGTCCAGGTTTTGTCAAGTTAATATCTGGTTAAAGGTAGGGCCCCGTCAAAGTCGGCAGCGCAGGCTGCAACAGGGATGGATTCCCGCTTTCGCGGGAATGACAGGGCGCTGGGCGGGTGCTGTCACCCCCGCGAAAGCGGGGGTCCATGTCTCGCCGACGCACCGCCACGCCCGCCACGAGTACTCGCGGTGGAGTACTCGCGGTGGCGGCCTCCACTTGGGCAGTTGGGGATCGCGCCGCTGCGCTTGTGGCCAAAGGCGGGTGCTCACAATGACACGGATCCTGTCACTGCGAGGCGCCCTGCCTTTGGGCGCCAGCCTCTCGCTCGCGAGAGGCGCAGTCTCCACTTGGGCAGTTGGGGATTGCGTCGACCTCGCCAAAGGCGGGCGAGGTCTACTAATGACACGTCTTGTCACCGCGAGCGCCAGCGCCTGTCCTGAGCGCAGCGACAGGAAAGCGGTCTCCTCGGCCATAGTTGGGGATTGCTTCCTCGCTGCGCTCGTCGCAA
>Ga0207796_1000325_pt1 | contig 19827 bp, 17 predicted proteins | sample Pon1CUnioCityCA_6_FD_187274 | JGI IMG/M metagenome (GOLD analysis project Ga0207796, IMG submission 187274) | Marine sediment microbial community from Union City, CA, USA - Pond 1C Sediment 1 (SPAdes) | ecosystem: Environmental > Aquatic > Marine > Intertidal zone > Salt pond sediment ...
TTTGGATTCAACGGGCAGCTATCGTAATGAAGATCTGCCGGAGTGAGCCCCCTCAGGCGCCCCCCCCGAGCCTGCCGAGGGGCGTTGTCGAAGGGCGCTCGCGGCGGCATCCTGAGCCTGTCGAAGGGCGCTCGCTGGTCTGTGATACACGAGGACCCTGGTTGACCCGATGTGAGATGGTCGTTCGTGGCTCTTGTCCAAGATGTCCACCGAAACGCATGGGAGGGAAGGCAGAGGGCCTGTGCACTCGGCCTTGTGAGCCAGCTGCCCCACGGCTCCGCTCTTGTTGGTGAATCGCCAGATTCACCGCGAGCAGTCCGAGCCAACCGACCGACTTGGCAACGACCGTGAGACCGTCGAGGAACTGCAGAAAGGGTTGACTGATTGTGAAAAGTGTGTCATAATGTCCTTCGTAGGGTAGGACTGGCTGCATGACGGCCAGATTGGGTGTGATTTAGGGGCGCTCGGCCAGGGAGAGCACACGATGAAGCACCACATGCTCCGAACGTCGGTCTTGACGCTTTTGGGGTTGCTTGCCCTCCTTTCACTACTACCGGCCTCGCAACCTGCTTCCGCACAGGAGGGCAGTTGCATAGACGATGTAACCGGCTGGACGAATGTCTGCACGGCAGGCGATGTCTGGCTCAGTTCCCTGCTGAACGATGTGGATGCCAGTTGCATGCCGGGCGAGCTCGTGACCCTGAATCTCGAAGCGGGGCTGCTGGCTACGGCCTTGGAGCGCTATGACATTGGTTTGTTCCTGGCGGTCGACGGCGGAGGCGCCGACACGGGCAGATGCGAGCGTTACTACTTGCCTCCACCCCTGGCATCGGTAGGGACTTGCTCTGTGTCGGGCGCTGCCTGCAAGAAGGACGCCGACTGCCCGGCGGGCGAGACCTGCACTGGTGGATACGACCCCGAAAGCGGCAGCGGACCGTTCTACGATGCCGAGCCTGAGGATGCTCCGGACCAGTGCGGCGACCTTGAGCCGGGCGTGGACACCTACTACTTCCTCGGTCCGGTCACGGTGCCGTGCATTGACTCGGACGGCGATGGATACCTGGATATCGGGACCGCTGTGAGCTGGGATGATCAGAAAGACACTACGTGCGGCAGCATTGGCGATGCCGGGCCAAACACAGCGGACAAATGCCACTATCGGGCCATCGATATCATGAATGTGAGCGTGTTGCCGGGCCTGATCCAGGTGGAGAAGACGGCCCAGCCGGCGCAGCTTCTGGAGCCGGGAGGTTGGGTAACGTTCACCTTTGTCGTAGAGAACACTTCTCCAATCACCGTTACGCTGGAGGAGCTCGTCGATTCGGTGTACGGGCCGCTGGAGCAAGCGGGCGGTGACTGTGCGCTGCCACAGACCTTGGGCCCTGCTGAGGTCTACCAGTGCGCGATAAGTGCAGAGGTGATGGGGGATGCGGGTGCCGTTCACGCGGATGCCGTGACTGCCTGGGGCACCAACTGGAACAAGGAACCAGTCTCTGGCGCTGCCACGGCGGAGGTGTCGATCGTGGGGGAGCCTCCGGAGAGCGGCGTGGGGATGCCAGCTGCAGTCGTGAGCGGCGGGATGGCGGCAGCTGGGGTTGGGCTGCTCCTGGCAGGAGTGCTCCTGCGGCGCAGAACGGCCTGAGCGGGCTGCTGGAGAGCAAATAGCGTGGCTGGACAATCCAGCCTTGAGAGGCGTTGACTAATGGGGCTTGTTAGGACCCCAGTTTTTTGTTTGCTTCAGGTCTCCCGAAGTACAAGCGTGAGACGTTGTCCTCCAACGAGCCTGATATGGTCTACCATGGGTGAAACATCAGCCAATCTCCTCCAATCTCCGGCCGGGTGGACTGGCCTGTGCAAGGGGCCAGGCAATAGACAGCGGTTGGATCCTCCCTTTCCCTTTGGTGTGAGGGCAGGCAGCCCGAGGGAATGGCACAGGGTGCAGGTCCGGGTGTATCAAGGTTCGTAGCCTTTTTGCCAAGCGCGACTGCTTTGATAGCTCTTTTCCACCGTTTTCGGACAACCCTGAACCATAGTATCTGGCTGGTATTTTATCTTGTGGCGGGATCCGCCATGGGAAGGGCATTGCTTCTGTGTAAGGGGGCAGGCTGATGGCAAACGAGGAATGCGAAGTGGAACCTCCTGGCAGGCAAAGGCCTCCGGGCATTTGGGTGGACGTGCCGCTCGAGAAGTGGAACGACTGGCGATGGCAGCTTGCTCACCGGCTGAACACGGTGGATGAGTTGAATCGTGTGATACAACTGACACCGGAGGAGATCGAGGGCCTGTCTGCTCCAGGTCGCTTTCGCGTGGACATAACCCCATACTTTGCCACATTGATCGATCCCGGGGATCCAGATTGTCCAATCCGCCGGCAGGTCATTCCCACCAACAGGGAGTTGGTACCCTTCACTGCCGAGATGGTGGATTCGCTGGGTGAGGATGCTCACTCACCGGTTCCGGGGCTGGTGCACCGCTATCCCGACCGGGCGCTGATGCTGGTCACCACGCAGTGCGCGAGCTACTGCCGCTACTGCACGCGCAGCCGTATCGTCGGAGACCCCAGCGCGCAGTTTGGGCGGAACGACTACAACTCGCAGATTCGCTATATCGCCGGCAATCCGCAGATCCGGGACGTCCTGATCTCGGGGGGCGACCCGCTCACGCTGCCGCCACGCATCCTGGAGGACCTGCTGCGGCGCTTGCGGGCTATCCCCCATGTCGAGGTTTTGCGCATTGGCAGCCGTGTGCCGGTCTTTTTGCCGCAGCGGATCACGTTGGAGTTGGTGAATATGCTGCGCCAGTTCCACCCGCTGTGGCTAAATGTCCATGTGAACCACCCCAAGGAGATCACGCCTGAGGTAGAGGTGGCGCTGGCCCGCCTGGCCGATGTCGGCATCCCGCTGGGCAACCAGTCGGTGCTACTGGCTGGCGTCAATGACTGTCCGAATGTCATGAAGGATCTGGTACACAAATTGGTGCGTAACCGTGTGCGACCCTATTACGTCTATCAATGCGACCTGGTGCATGGCGCGGGCCACTTTCGCACGCCGGTGTCTGCAGGGATTCAGATTATCGAGTCGTTGCGCGGGCATACTTCGGGCTTTGCGGTGCCGACCTTTGTGATAGATGCGCCGCGTGGCGGGGGCAAAATCCCGGTTATGCCCAACTATGTGCTCAGCCAGTCAGCCAGTCGGGTGGTCGTGCGCAACTTTGAGGGCTTTATCACGACCTATACCGAGCCCGAGACCTATGACCGGCACGATCCGGCTATCTGTCCATCGTGCCAGAGGCGCACGGCTGTTTCTGGCGAAGAGGGCCAGGAGGGGGTCGCCGGACTGCTGGCGGGACATCGAGTAGCCATTGTGCCCGAAGGGTTCGATACGAGTCACCAACGACTGACCCGAATCCGCTGGGCACCGATAAAGAAGGCCATGAGTTCAGGAGAAGGGGAATGAGAGTCGCGCTGCTGGCAAATCTGAAAAAGAACGCGCCCACCTGGCGCGGCATGTCGCCTGACCGTTGGGATGACCTGGATTCGGAGGAGACGATCCAGTCTATCATGCAGGCCATAGCGTCGGGTGGGCACGATGTCACCTTTCTGGAGGGGGACGCGTCCCTGTTCGAAACGCTGCGCAAGGTCAAGCCCGATATCTGCTTTAACATCTGTGAGGGCCACCATGGCGACGGACGGGAGGCGCACGTGCCGGCAATCTTGGAGATGCTGCGCATTCCCTACACCGGTTCTCAGGTGCTGACGCTGGCCCTGGCCCTCGACAAACCGATGACCAAGCGTGTGTTGACCTACCACGGCCTGCCCACGCCACCTTTTCAGGTGTTCGAGCGCGTCACCGAGCCACTGGATCACCAGTTGAGCTTCCCGGTGTTTGTGAAGCCCAGCCGCGAGGGTACGGGCATGGGCGTCACTGCTGACTCGATCGCGCGCGATGAGGAGCAGTTGCGGATCCAACTCCGCCGGCTGTTCGACAGGTACGACCAACCAGCGCTGGTTGAGCGCTACATCGAGGGCCGGGAGGTGACGGTGGGCCTGGTGGGCAACCTGCGCTCACCGGTTGCCTGGCGCGTGCCCGACGACGAAGCTGCGCCGCGCATCATGAAGGGCCTGCATTTCTTCCCCGCGCTGGAGGTGGATATGGCTGCCTACCCGGTAGAGGAGGCGGGCATCTATACCAGCCGCATAAAGGTGGAGATGGCCCATGAATTCCACTATATATGCCCGGCACCGCTGACCGATGAACAGCTCGACGAGCTGAACTGGCTGGCAGCCAGCGTCTTTCGCGTCACGGGCTGCCTGGACGTGGCCCGGGTAGACTTTCGCCTGGATGCCAGCGACGGTGACCGGCCCTATATCCTGGAGGTCAACCCGCTGCCGGGTCTGAATCCCGGGTATTCGGACCTGTGCATCGAGGCGGCGGCTGATGGCTGGTCGTACGAAGAGCTAATCAACGAGATCCTGGATCTGGCCATCGAGCGCTACGATCTGGCGTAGGACCTGTCAGCACGTGCACTGGGGGTCCCGTGCAGGCTGGAGAGAGAACTCAAAAGTGTGGAGAGTGTGATGGAAGTTCTGCTGTGGTCTCTGATTATCTTTTTCGCGCGGGTGACGGACGTAAGTCTGGGCACGATCCGCGTACAGTTCATCGTGCGCCGGAAAAAGCTGCTGGCGGCGGCTATCGGCTTTGTCGAGGTGTTGATCTTTATTCTGATCGTCGGACGGGTGATCCAGGATATCCAGCATTGGCCATATGTGCTGGCTTACGCGGGTGGCTTTGCTACGGGCACGCTGTTGGGCATGGTCCTCTCGGAGAAGCTGTCTCAGCAGGTGGTGCAAACGACGGTGATCTGCAATGGCAGGCACGAAGAGATGGCGGCGGCGCTGCGCGAGGCCGGATTTGCCCTTACGCGCTACGATGGTACAGGACGCGATGGCCCTGTGGCTGTGCTGGAGGTAGTCTGCACGGCAACCAGGCTGCCGCAACTGCTGAAGGTGGTAAGAGGCACAGATCCCAAGGCATTCTTTTACACGCAGGATTTGGCTGCGCTACAGGGCGGGTATGTGTTGGGATTCAAGAGCAAACTCTAGGACACTGGCCGAATAGCTCCAGGTGCTGCACGGTGTTGGGCGGGACGCCCATCGAATGGCCGCAAGGCGCAGGATTTGTTGCAGTCTTGCGCCAGCGGCGGAACTCCCGCAACCTTCTGCGTTGTTACCCGCGGGCAGGCCTGGTTGTAGCGCCGCGAGTTTTATGGTAGACTGTATTCGTAGCTATCGACTTGAACGGCCCCGCTGAGCGGGAGGCCTCTCCACGCCGGGCCGCAGGTTCACCTTTCGCCATCATCGTCGCAGAGTCGCTGCAGCAGGCGGTTGCATCATAGTACGGCCCCGTGTCATGTCTGCGCTACATGTCCGAACTTCCGGAGTACACAATAGGATGCAGGGAGGCACCAGATGAGAGAGCGGACGACCTTGGGGCAGTTTGCTGGCCTGTGCATACTGTTGCTCTCGGTGACCGGGTTCACGGCGCTTGGCACGACGGCAACCCCGCCTTCACATGCGTCGGCCCTGGCGGGCCTTGAAATCACCGAGATAGATTGCGCAGATCTCGTCACGGCGATGGCGGTAGGTGAGGAGCAGTTCGAGCGATACGGGCTTGCCGAGAAGCTGCAGAATGGCAGGTTCGCGCCGTACGAGTTTATGGATTATATTGTGTGTAGCACTGGAGCGCCGGATTATATCGAGGATATTCTCTGGCTGTTCGCGGACATGTACTACGTGTTTGACAGAGGGAGCGGGGAGCTGGCAGTGACCTACGTCGAGTGGGGTGGTCCCCCAGCGGAGCCTTCACCCACACCCACGCATGAGCCGATTCCGGACATATCCGGAGCTGTGGATGACGACTCCCAGACGACCACGGTGTGTATCGACGCAACAACACCGATCCTCGAGATAGGCGATGATGACCCCGAGCAATTCGACTTCTGGGGTCTCTTGGGAGGCCCTCCCTGTGGATTGGAGATGTCGGGTTCCATCTGCTTGGATTGTGGGGAAGACGTGGTGTGGCGGTGGTTGGTACCGACGCCCAGCGGACAGGAACAGGAGCCGGACAGCAGCCTGGAAGGTAGGGGCGGGAGGACCTGCTTTGATCCCCATATGGCGGCCCGGATCACGGGCCAGGAGCTTGACGAGGATGACGCGGGCAGGCTGGCAAGGGGACTATGTAACTTGCAGTTCGGTCCTGGCGATCAGGTCTGTTGGCAGTGCCTGGAGGACGTGCCGGAGCCGCTGCCAGAGCCTACGCCCACACCTGTGCCCAAAGAGCGCGTACAGAAGGATCCCATATGCAGTGATTACCTGACGCCGGAGGTTGTGGGCCCCGGCGCGTGGGAGAAGTATGGGATTGCCGACAAACTGCGAACCAATGAGATCCAGCGACACCTGAGCGAAAGCCTTGGCAGGATTGTCTGTTACGGTCACCGGGAGGTGGATGGGGCAGTCATTGCTGGCGATGAGCTTTACTACGCGTTCGATATCGAGAGCGGGCGGCTTGTCAATGAGCGCATACATTGGCGCGAAGATCTTCCAGAGCAATTGCCCCCGCTCCGGATCAGCAGGGAAGAGGCTGAAGCCATGGTGGAAGGTGAAGTGACGTCCAGTACGTTGGTTGTCCTCAACCCAGACCAGATGCTGTTTGAGACGGACGTCATGTCGTCCTTTAGAGATCCCTGTTGGATGGTTCATAGCTCGGAACAAGCGGGCGATTTGGACATACCGAGGATTACGGTCATCAATGCCATTACGGGTGAAATCCTGGGTCGCTACTGTCCCTGCTGACGCGATAGTGGCGCGGAAATGCAGTGGCTAGGTACGGGCTAATCAACCGTTGCGAAAGCAGTTGGTGGTCGGTCAGGTGAGCATGCTCTGTGTAGCGACAGGAGGAAAACGATGATTCATGCCAGGGGTAGTCTGCGCGATGACCGGTATTTCGGTCCAGATCCGGCGCAGCGCGAGGTTGCTCGGGAACTCTACCGACAGGTGGCGGACCTGCCCTTTGTGTGCCCCCACGGGCACGTGGATCCGGCGCTCTTTGCCCGGGAGGATGCCACCTTTGGCACGCCGGCAGAGCTGCTGATCATCCCGGATCACTATGTGTTCCGCATGCTCTACTCTCAGGGGATCCCGCTGGAGTCACTGGGAGTGCCGCGGATCGATGGCGGCCCAGTGGAGACGGATCACCGCGCTATCTGGCAGACCTTTGCCGAGAATTTCTATCTCTTTCGCGGCACGCCGACCGGGGCGTGGCTGACCCACGAGCTGCACAGCGTATTTGGCATCGAGGAGAAACTGACGGGGGCGACGGCCCAGGCAATCTATGGCGAGATAGCCGCCAAGCTTGCATCGCCCGAGTTCAACCCCAGGTCGCTATTTGAGCGATTCAACATCGAGGTGCTGTGCACGACCGATATGGCGACCGATCCGCTGGCCCATCACCAGGCGATTCGTGACTCGGGCTGGGCAGGTGACATCCGGCCGACATTCCGGCCCGATGACGTGGTCAAGCTGCTGGCGCCGGGTTGGAAGGGGAGGGTAGGCAAGCTGGGTGAGCTCACTGGCACCGAGATCGGCTCCTATGCGGCGTATATCAGGGCGCTGGAGGAGCGGCGCAGTGCTTTCCGGCAGTTGGGCGCCAAGGCCACGGATCACGATGCCCAGACGGCATATACCGTAGAGTTGTCCGCGTCAGAGGCGGAAGCCATCTTTCAGCGCGCCCTGCGGGGCAAGGCCACAGAAGAGGATGCCCGCCTGTTTGCAGCGCACATGCTGATGGAGCTGGCGCGCATGAGCATCGAGGATGGCCTGGTGATGCAGATGCACGTTGGGTCAGTGCGCAATTGCAACCAATCGATCCTCGACCGGTTTGGCGCGGATGGGGGCTGCGATATCCCGCAGAGCACCGAGTTTACGCACAACCTGCGCGCACTGCTGAACAAGTATGGCAACGACCGCCGTTTGACCTTGATAGTCTTCACCCTGGATGAAGCAACGTACTCGCGCGAGCTAGCTCCGCTGGCAGGTCACTACCCGGCCCTCAAGATGGGTCCTCCCTGGTGGTTCCAGGACAGCGCGAGCGGGATGAGGCGCTGGCTGGACCGGATCGTAGACACAGCGGGGCTGTATAATACCGTTGGGTTTAACGATGACACGCGTGCCTTTCCCTCTGTGCCTACGCGGCACGATCTGTGGCGTCGCGTGGTGAGCAACTGGCTGGCTGGCCTGGTGATGCACGGTATGGTGGACATGGACGATGCGCACGAGATGGCACTGGATGCAGCCTACCGTCTGGCCAAACGGGCATACAAGTTCGGCGACTCCTAGTAAACATTGTCCTCTTTCCCTGCAGGATGGTGCATAGGTCGCCGCCGCACCTTTCCGGGTGCGGCGGAATTGCTATGACTGCTGCTGCCCACGGCGCATATCCTCCAGGTCTATATAGGTGCGGATGGTGCCCCCCTGGATGGCCCACAGCCCAGTGGCAAAGCGCTCGATGAAGTAGCGGTCGTGAACGATGGCCAGCACGGTGCCTGGAAAGCTGACCATAGCCTGCTCGAAGCGACTGCGCGAAGGGATGTCGAGGTGGTTGATCGGCTCATCAAGGAGGAGAAAGTTGCAGCCTTGGGCCACCAAACGGGCCAGCGTCAGGCGCGCGCGCTCGCCAAAGCTGAGGCTGCCCATCGGTAGAAAGACCTCATCTCCGCTGAAGAGAAAGTAGTGGAGCATGCTCCGTGCTTCGGTCTGGTTCATGGGCGCCACGGCACGGATTACTTCATACGGCGTGCTCTCCGGGTCCAGATTCTCCTGTTCCTGGGCATAGTAGCCGATCTTGACTCCTGCTCCCAGCCGCACCCGCCCGGCCTGGGGCTCCAGTTCGCCCATGATGATGCGGGCCAGGGTGGTCTTGCCCGAGCCATTGGGTCCCACGAGTGCGATACGCTCCCCGGCGCGCAGGGTAAGATTAACCTCGCTGAAGAGCGGCTGCTGGTCAAAGGCCATGGCAACCCCTTCGATGTGGAGCACATCGCGCCCGCTGGAGGGTGTGTCCACGAACTCGAGCTTCATCTGCCAGGTGCGCTCTGGCCTGTCGATGCGCTCTTCCGAGTCGAGGAGGCGCTGTAGGCGGCGCTGCTGGACGACGGCCTTGCGGGCGATGCCCTTGGCGATCTTGCGCGGGGCAAAGTCAATAGTTCCCAGCTCGATAGATCGGGCGTAGCCTTTTTTGGCATCGATGGTACCTTGCAGATGGGCGATAAAGTCCTGCTGGTCCTTGTAGGCAGCCCAGTGCTTGGCCCGTTCCCGTTCTTTGGCTTCGACATAATCAGAGTAATTGCCCGGATAGGCGGTCACGGTGTGGCTGGCGGGGTCCATGTCGAGGATGGCGCTCACGGTACGGTCCAAGAAGGTGCGGTCGTGGGAGACGATCAGGGCACCACCGCTGTGGTCCTGCAAGAAACCCTCCAGCCACTCCAGGGCCTGGATGTCGAGATGATTGGTCGGTTCGTCGAGCAGGAGCAGCTCGGGGCCCGAGAGCAACAGCCGGGCCAGCCCGAGACGGGTCTTTTCGCCGCCGCTCAGGTGATCGACAGGCGTCTGCTGGTCGAGGCCATGCAGATCGAGACCGTCGAGGATGGCCGTTATGCGAGCCTCGACCTCGTATGCGCCCAAGCGCTCGCAGGCGTCCAAGGCCCGGTCATACTCGAGCATGAGTTGCTGCAGGCGCTCTCCACCGGCCGTCGCGATCTGGGCGGCCAGGCTCTCCAGGCGGCGCTCGGCACGGGTCAAGCCGGCGATGGCGGTCTTGATCACCTGGTCCACGGTCATGTCCGGCTCGTACTCCAGTGCCTGGGCCAGGTAGCCAATGCGCACCGTGGCGGGCGAGCACCAGGCACTGCCGGTGTCGGGCCTGAGCTCTCCGAGGATGATCTGGAGCAGGGTGGTCTTGCCGCAGCCATTGGGTCCCACGAGTCCGACCCGCTCGCCGCGGTTAAGGGTGAACGACACGCGTTCAAATATGAGATTGTCGCCAAATGATTTCGACAAGTTACTGACTTCTAGCATCTCTGCACTCCCGTCCGGGCCGGGATGTCACAGATGCCCACGGGCAGTTCCCGTTGAGGCGGGCCCTCGTGCCGGTTCGACAGCGACGGGCTATGCCAGAAGAACAGAAAAGCCGCGGGCGTCGATGGCACCCACGGCTCGAGATTCATACCAAAGAATGGCCTGGCTCTACCGATCACACGATGCACTACGAACGCCAAAGCTGCATGATCGGTTGTAGCGCATCGGCTCACCTCCTGTCGGTATTATGGGGTCATTATAGCCGTTGAGTGCGGATGTGTCAAACTGTCGAGGAGACGATGCCGCGCGATTGGCAGTGTGCGCCGTGTTGTTGTGGCGACCGCTTCGGCGCTCGCAGGCTGCGCCGCTTCTCGCGGTGACAAGGTTGGGTTGGTTGCACTGATTCGTATCTGCCGTCATGGGACATTGCCTCTTGTGAGGTCATGGAGGCTGTGCTAGAATGGAGATAGATCGAGAGGAGGTGCAGGCAGTCGCCATGGGTTTTGTCTTTCGACTGGAGGACTATGCCAGTTACATAGAGAGGGTCGGTGAGGCGACCTATCTCGACGTAACGCGGCGCACCGACCCAGCTCGAATCGAGCGCGTCTGGGAGAACCTGCAGGCGGTGATCGATGCCTATGGCGCACCGTGGGTGGTCCAGATCTGGACCAAGGATGCAGCGGGCACGCTGGCGCGGGGCGGTCCTCTGCTGCGTTGGTTGCTGGATGAAGGGACGACGCTGGCTGCCCAGGTGACGGTCACCGGGCTGGGGGGCACCGTGTGGGAGCCGTTGGCGCCTGCCAAGCCGTTCGCAGGCGTGCCCGAACTGATAGCACTGTGCGGCGGGCCGGAGCACGTCAAGTGGCGCTACGATCCGGTGATTCCCACAGTGCACCGGATGGACCGCTTTCGCAGCTTGGCCGAGCAGGCAGCCGGGCTGGGGCTCAGCCAATGCGTGATCAACTTTATCGCTGCACCCGGTCGCTACAAACGGGTCGATGCCCGGCTAGCCGCGATGCTGCCGGGATGGGCCGAGGGGATGCCGGGATATGGCGAGTCGTGGCGAGTCGAGGCTGCCGGCGAGTTGGTCAAGTCGGCGGGAGAGTTGGGCCTTCGCGTGGCTGCCTGCGCAGAGTCGGCAGAGTTGGCGGGGCGAGTAGAGGGGCTGCAGGCAGCGGCGTGTGGCGATCACGCCTGGTTTGTGACCCTGTCGGGGCGCGACCCGGGACGGGCTCCGGCGAAAGGCAGCCGCCCCGAGTGTGGCTGCGCGGCCTATTTCGACGTGGGGCTGTACGGGCAGAGGAACCGCTGCCACCGATGCCTGTACTGCTATGCGGGATAGGGCGTGGACCGTTGTCCGCGCCGAGCGATATGGGGCGTCGGTTTTGAGAGTCCTGTGATCAGGCTGGCTTGCGCGCCCTCACCTTGACGCTGGCGACCTTGTGGGCCAAGTCGTGGGGTGACAGGCCAGCCTCAGACAGCAGCGCCTGTGCCTCGGTGCCTTCAACTATCTCGCCATCAGGCCCCGCCACGAGTACCTGCAGGTTCTCCCCATCGTAGATGTCGCTAATCCCCATGTAGCTGCGGGATAGGACCTCAACATCCTCAAAGCCTGCGGCCCGAATCTTGGACAGGTACAGTGGTTCGTCCAGCGCGCCCGCAACACAGCTTGCCCAGGCGTCGAGGCTGTCGCGGATTGGTCGGGGCAGGTCCCCATCGACGACAATGTCTGATAGATTCATCCGCCCGCCGGGACGCAGCACACGGAAGACCTCGCGGAAGACGGCGTCCTTGTCAGGGGATAGGTTGATGACGCAGTTGGAGATGACCGCGTCCACCGACTTGTCGTTCAGCGGGATCTCTTCCATCTCACCGTAACGAAAGTCGACGTTGGTCGCCCCCAGCTTTTTCGCGTTGCGCCGGGCGAGCTTGATCATGTCGGGTGTCATGTCCAGACCGATGACCCTGCCCTCCGGGCCGACCTGCCGGGCAGCCAGAAAGCAGTCGATGCCGCCGCCTGAGCCGAGATCGAGCACTACCTCGCCAGCTTGCAGCTCGGCAATAGCGAGTGGATTGCCACAACCGAGGGAGGCATCGGTCACGCTCTGCGGCAGGCCGTCGAGCTCTGCCGCAGAGTAGTAGGTGGTTGCAGGAGGTGTCCCCACCTGAGGACCACAACAGCTTTCCTGTCTGCCATCGCTGGCCTCGGATCTTGAGGAGCCGCAACAGCTGGTCTGTGAGTCTTTCTGAGTGACGGATGGCGATGAACCGCAGCAGCCTTGCGGTGCTGGACCGCCTGCATCGGTCGCGCCGGCGAAGCGGCGGGCGATCCCACCATAGGCTTGTCGGACTGCTGACTTGATCCGCTCTTGATCCCGATCTTTGGTCACGTCATTTACCTCCTCACATCTATGTGTTCGTCTATACAACTGTGGAAAGAAGGAATTTACCTACTCGTCGCACTGCTCCTGTGCTTCGAACTTGGCTACAAGCCGCCCGCAGCACTCGGTCACATTGTCCTGGTTGATAGCATAGAATACCTGCTTGCCCTCTTTGCGGCTGGTGACCAGGTTGAATTGCTTGAGGACACCGAGGTGGTGGGAGATGGTGGGCTGGGACATGTCGAACTCGGCGACGATGTCGCCTACGCACTTTTCATCCTCCAGCAGCATGGTCAGGATGCGCTGGCGGGTGTCGTCAGCCAGTGCTTTGCAGAACTCCACGCAGTCAATGGTCACGGCCCACCTCAGTATAAATAGATAATTTTCGATACGTCTATATATTAGCACGATGGCTGCTGTTTGTCAAGTCTAGCTCGGCGCTGGCGAGGAACACTTTGGACCCCTGAGGCGTTTTAGATTAAGGTTCTACAGACGGTTGGGGGGGGCGCGGTATGTTGACAAGCGGACTATGGAGGGGCGTATTCTTGGTACTGGCCCTGGTGAGCGTGCTGGTGGGGTGTGGTGGGGCAGAGGTGATGCCGGCACCGAGCCCTGATGCCTCTGCCACACCAGGCAGCCCAGTCGATCTCGATGGCAGCGAGTGGACCCTCATGGAGCTGGACGGTGCCCGCCTGCTGCCCGGAACGAATATCATCCTGTCCTTTGAGGAGGGGCGCGCTGGTGGCTTTGCGGGCTGCAATGCCTACGGCGCGTCGCCTGAGGTTGGGGGTGATGGCGCGCTATCGATCTCCCTGCTGGAGAGGACGCTGCAAGCCTGCCTGGAGCCCGAGGGGGTCATGGAGCAGGAGGATGCCTACCTGAGAGCGCTGCAGGAGGCAGCCGCGTACCGGGTGGCGGGCGACCGGTTGGAGATCGAGGATGGGGCAGGCAAAGTCACGCTGATCTACGCGCGGAAAGCGCGCGCAGCGATGGTTCCCAGCGATTTGCTGGGAACCGCATGGCAGCTGGTCTCGCTGGATGGCGCCAGCCCTGTAGAGGGCTCAGCCATCACGCTCGTCTTCGATGGCGAGGATCAGGCCAGCGGCTTGGCGGGCTGTAGGGAGTATACTGCCACCTACGAGGCGGAGGGAGACAGGATCGACTTTCTCTCTCAGGCGATGAGTAGCGATGAAACCTGCCTGGCGGACGAGGCGCTGTACCAGCAGGAGGGTGCCTATACCGATGCGCTGACCTGGGCGACCAATTACCGGCTTGGCGAGAGCCAGCTTGAGATCGAGACGGCGCGGGGTGAGATGCTGGTCTTTGAGGAGATGACTGGTGAGCCTGTGGTCAGCCTGGGGCCTGCCAGTGATGAATGCTCGGGGTATCTGGACTTGCTGGTCTCTACTTCGAGCGGCAAGGTCCAGACGGTGGTCACTTCCTACCAATGTGAAAGTGTGCATGTCGACTCGACAGGTCAGTCGCCTGGCCCGGCATCTCTCTCTGTGCCGGCGGACGCACCCTTGCAGCTTCATTTCGGGGCGGATCTGCCACCGGACAGCGTGGCGGCGAGAGTCTATGCAGAGCCTGACGTGTCGGCTTTGTTCTTCAGGTGGCCCGAGGAGCTGCCCGGAGGTGCCGGACCGGTGGCGGTGTTCGATGAGATCACAGGCCAGAGCCTGGAGATTCAGTCCCCGCTCCCCAAGGGCGAGTATTCGGTCGTGATCCGGGCCACCTGGGACGGCGATATTGAGGTGTTTTATGCCTTTAGCTTCAGGATTGGATGAGATGCGGTCTCTTCGGCCCATCGGAAACCGGCGCCTGTGCCTTCTGCTTCTACCAGTCCTCCTCGTGGTGGCAGCGTGCGCGGGAACTAGCCCGACTTCTGCGCCCGTTCCGACCGGGGTTGACACCAGCAGGCCCAGACCATCGCCCTCGGCTTTTCTGCCAGCGACGGCGACGGCAGAGCTCTTATCACTCCCTGCCACGTTTGATTCCACGACCTCGGTAGCTGTTGAGATTGCGCCAGGCTGGACGAGGTACGATAGCATCAACGAGGTTTCGGATGTGGCCTTTGGGCCCGATGGCAGCCTGTGGGCCAGCACAAGCGGCGGCTTGGTGCGCTGGGACCCGGAGGCCGACACCTACAGGCGCTACATGCTCCATGCATACGGACTGGCTGTCGCCCCTGACGGCGCAGTCTGGCTGGAGGGGGAATACGGGCTGTGCCGCTTCGATGGGACCGCGTGCGAGCCCCCGCCAGAGCTTCCGGTATTCATGACCGGTGCGAACCTTGTGTTGGACGGGGCGCCGGACGGGGCGCTGTGGGTGGGTAGCGAGCAGGGAGCCAGCCGCTTTGATGGAATCTCGTGGGCGGGCCATCTCTTGGGTGCGGGCGTAAGCGACCTGGACGCGGGATACCCGGGCGAGGTGTGGGCCGCGACGTCACAGGGCGTGGCGCGGTACCGTGAGTCGGATGATAGCTGGGCTGGCTACGCGGAGGAGCAGGGTCTGCCCGGCCATCAGATCTGGACGGTGGGCGTGAGCCCCGATGGTGAAGTGTGGGCCCATGTCGCCTGGGAAGGGTTGTATCGCTTTGGTGGGGAGGGGTGGCAGGCTGTCGAGGATCCGCCCGGCGGGATTGTTCGCGATATTGCCTTTGCTGCCGACGGCACGCCCTGGGTGGGAACTGTCGGCAGCACGCACTACCCGGGCGGGGCATTGTCCAGATGGACTGGCGACGCGTGGGATGATGTCAGCAGCGGTTCTGGGCTGATCTCGTTCCGGGCCGTGGCGCCTGGTCATGACAGTGTGGTTGCTGCTGCCACGAGCCTGGGACTGGGCCTGTTCCGGGACGGCGAGTGGCAGATGCTGAGGGATGGTCCGACCTCCAGCCGCGTGACCTCAGTTGCGGTGACCCCGGATGGGGCGGCCTGGTTTGCGTTTGGCGATCAGTCGCTCTCGACCAACGGCAGCGGCCTGAGCCGGTTCGACGGCGAGGAGTGGCAGTATTACCTGGGCGATGCCGAGGTGACGGCGCTGGCGGTGGCTCCCGATGGCTCGCTGTGGGCAGGCGTGGGGTGCAGCATCGAGCGCTTTGACGGTGTTGCCTGGGAGACGTTGGCACGATGCGATGAGGAGTTGCCCGTGGGCAACGTGATAGACATCGAGTTCGCAGCAGGTGGGTCTGCCTGGGTAGCCATGGGGCTCAACCTCGTCCGCTTTGACGGGGAGGTATGGATCCCTTATGACGAACTGGTCCACGAGGTGGTGGCTGCACCCGATGGTGCCATCTGGGTGAATGGCTGGGAGGGGACGGAGGGATCCCAGTACGTGGCGCGCCTGGACGAGCAAGATTGGGCAGTCTTTCATTTGAGCGAGTCAGTGCCCGGCACCTTTGCTGCGAGCGCTGTGACGCCCGATGGCCGTGTGTGGGGCATTGTGGCGGAGCGCGGCCTGGCTGCTTTCGATGGGCAGGGATGGTCGGAACCCGCATCTTGGGCATTCTATGCACCTCCTGAGGGTTCCATGCTCAGGGGGGCGGGACCGGCCCTCGCGCCTGACGGCTCGCTGTGGATGCGCCTGGAGCATGGCCTTGCGCGCTTTGACCCGGCGCTGACAGGGGCGGAGGGAGCGTGGACCGTCTACAGCCTCGAGGAGGGAGCGGAAGGCGGCTATGGGCCTCTTGCCTTTGGGCCCGATGGCGCGATCTGGGTAGGTGCGACGCGTCTCGAGCCTGGGGCGGGAAGCAGGTAGAGTGTCGCCCCCAAGTGATCATAATCGCCCCCGTCTGTAGGTTGTCGCTCTCTATCGAATGTGGTAGAATTGGAGCTGGAGGGTCAGCACTATGGAGGCGTACCACGACTTTTGCCAGATCTTTGTGGATCTGTGGCACAAGGGACTAGGCGATCCCCAGGAGACGCAGGCGCAGACGCTGGAGTGGCTGGTCGAGGGGTACTCGAAGACGCTCTACGGGCAGCAGTGGGGGGCGCCTGATCTGCTCGACCTGGCAGAGGACCCACCCCGTTTCTTTGAGGCCTACCGGCAAGCTTTCCCCATCGTCACCTACGAAGAGATCACGCCCTGGATCGAACGGATCGTCGCTGGTGAGTTCAATGCCATGCTGCCGGAGCCGCCCGTGGCCTGGGCGATGACGAGGGGCACGACACGCGGCACGCCCAAGCGCATCCCCATCACGCAGACCGATCTGGGCATACGGGTAGCCGCAGCGCGTGGTCTGCTCAACCACTTGCTGAGAACCGGCACGCTGGAGGCCATAGACGGCTACAGCCTCAACCTCAACTATCCCTCTGTGGTGGGGACGATGGATGTCAGCGGGCGGGATATGCCCTACGGTTTCAGCTCGGGCATCTATGTGCGGCACGCCGCAGAAGCCACCCCGGTCGAGATCCTGCCGCCGCAAGAAGAGATCGATGAGCTGGGCGGAGGCACTTCGCCGGGCGCCTGGCGGCAGCGCTTTGAGATGATCTACCAGCGCACCAAGGACGCGCCGGTGACCATGTGCGCCGGGGTCTGTCCATCGATCATCGAGTTCGGGCACTATGTCCAGCGGCAGCACAGGGTGCTGCCCAGGGATCTATGGGATATGCGGGCCATTGCCGCCACCAGCGTTACCGGCATCCACACCAAGTTCAGGCCAGCTCTGCGCGCGCTGTACGGACCGGTGGACGTGGTCGAGATGTACATCGCCACCGAGGGGACCTTTGCCCAGCAGCGCGATGACCGGTGCTTGCTCGTGCCGAATTTCGACCTGTACCTTTTCGAGGTTCTGACCCGGGGAGGTGAGGTCAAGATGTTGCACGAGATGCGTCCGGGCGACTATGGCAGCTTGATCGTTTCGACGCCGGTGCTACCCCGCTACCGCATCGGCGACGTGATACGCGCCTTCGATCCCCCCTATTTCCGCTGCATCGGCCGGGAGGGACCTCTGGCCCGATTGCGCTACTGGCTGGACGGCATCCGCTACCTGGACTTTGGGCGCGCCTGAGCCTGGCGAGACGGTGGACTATCGACGTCTTGGCACGAGGTTGCGCACCGTTTGCTTGCCAATATAGGCCAGCATGCCGCCCCAGTTCTGCCGCCTCCACGCGTTGCGCGAAAGGAGATTCCGCGCCAGCCTCAGCGGATGAAGGTACACGGTAGTCCAGGCCCAACGCGTGTAGCTGTAGACCTGCTGGGTGGTCATCTGTGCGGGGGGCACCAGGACGTGGGCCATGTCGTGCCGGACATAGTCGGCGGGTAGCTTGAGATGCCCTTGATCCACTGCCTCCTGGTAGGCCGGGGCGCCAGGGAACAGGGTGTACACCAAAAAAACGGGAAAATCGATGTTGAGCCGGTTGACCAGGCGCACCTTTTGCTCGAAGGTGCGCGGGCTGTCGCTGGGGAGCCCCACAATCAGCATCCCTTGACAGACGATGTCCTGCTCACGGAGCAGGCGCACGGCCTGCTCTACGGTCTCGGTGCGCAGTTGCTTATTTAACTCGTCGCGCTGTTCGTCGTTGGAAGCCTCGATGCCCAACTGTACCATGCGGTTGCCAGCCCGCCGCATGAGCGGCAGCAGGTCCTTGTGCTTGACTACCAGGTCGGCCCGGCCCTGGTAGTACCAGTTAACGTCGATCTCTCGCTGGAGGATTCCCTCACAGATAGCTGCTACGTGGTCGTGGTTCACGTTGAAACAGTCGTCGCCGAACCAGATATTCCTGCGCCCGTAGCGGTTCACCAAGGTGTCAACCTGGTCGATGACCCACTCGGGCTCGTGGGGACGCCAACCGCCGCGCCAGAACGGCCACTCGGAGCAAAAGTTGCATTGGAAAGGACAGCCGCGACTGGCGACTACGGTGGCGAAAGGGCCACCCAGCGAGGCAAAGTGGTAGCGTTCCATAGGCATGAGATGGAAGGCGGGCTGGGGGTGGTTGGCAAGGTCCAGGGGCGGCGGGACGGGATTCTCCACTATAGTGCCATCCTGGCGGTAGCTGATACCGGGGACCGCGGACAGTTCGTTGCCGGCCTCCAACGCCCGGGCAAGGGTAACGATGATCTGATCGCCCTCGCCGCGCACCACAATGTCCACCTCGGGCATGGTCTCGAGGGTCTCCGCGACGGTAAAGGTTGCGTGGGGGCCACCCAGGACGATTGTTGCCTGTGGCGCAGCCTGGCGGGCGACGCGGACGGCGCGGACAACCTCGGGCACGTAGGGGGTAAAGACAGTGATGCCGACAAGATCGGGGCTGGCCTGAGCAATGGCCTGCTCGGTCCCTGCCCAGCCGAGCTCCAACGCATTTGCATCCAGGATATCGACCCGGATCCCGGCCTGCTCCAGACAACCGGCCAACTGGGCCAGTCCCAACGGAGGCGCGACGACGTCGCCCATCATCTCCCACGGGATCTTTGGGGGTTCAACCAGCAGGACGCGCATAGGGTCTATCCCTTCCTAATGTAGGCCGCTGCCGGATGCCAACCCAGGCCTGGCCAAGCGGTGAAGGTTGGCAGGCTGACGTCACGACGGGGCGCATATATGAAACTGCACCCAGCGATCGGTATCGACAACCGGGTGCGTTTTCGGGCATGCAGGGCGCGAACAAGCCAAGAAGGCCAGGGCAAGGCCGGCGCCATGCATCCCTTCGGGATGTGGCTGCAAGGGAACGGATGTGCAGCCGGAACGTGATCGATTGAGATGCGCTATTCTTCCCGGTTGCGCAAGAAGAACGCCGCCAGACCGGCGATGCCTATGCCGATCAGGACCAGCGGCCCAATTACCTCCCAGCCTTCCTCAATGAGGTTCCCCAGGCCGATACCGATGAAGATCAAGCCGAGGATGATGTTGCCGGTCACTGGGCGCCGGTAGGCAGGCACAAGCAAGCGCGTCGCTACCCCGAGGAAGATGATCAACCCGGCACCGAGGAAGCCAAAGGCCCACCAGTCCAAGGAGCCAAGCACACCGATGTTGGAGGCCAGCCATACCAGGCCGAACCAGATGAGGACAAAGGCCCACAATGCTGCCTCAACGGGGTCCCGCCGCCACTTTTCGTCCCAGCTCTCGTCCCGACCCTTTTCGTCTTTCTCGCCCCGACCTTTCTCGTCCTGATACTTCTCGTCACGTCTCGGCTCGGACATCTTCTCCCTCCTTGTGCTGAACGTACGGAACACTGACGATGAGTGCATTATAACACAAGGTATGGTTGGCGTCAATGGTTGTGTGTTGCCGCCAGCGTCCCAGACTCGAGCACGTACTTCTCCCTTGGGCCTTTCCATGGTATAATCGGCGCAAATTGGACCAGATAAGTCAGAGTTAGGGGG
>Ga0207796_1000326_pt1 | contig 19826 bp, 14 predicted proteins | sample Pon1CUnioCityCA_6_FD_187274 | JGI IMG/M metagenome (GOLD analysis project Ga0207796, IMG submission 187274) | Marine sediment microbial community from Union City, CA, USA - Pond 1C Sediment 1 (SPAdes) | ecosystem: Environmental > Aquatic > Marine > Intertidal zone > Salt pond sediment ...
TCTCGGCGATAAAGGTCCTGATGATTTCTTCCATGTTGTTCATTACTCACACTCCTGTCCTGATCATCGCATCCAGCCAAGCGCTTGCCAGCCCACATTGATCGCAGACTTGGCCGCATACCAGCTATTCATACTCTTCAGAAAGGTCCATAGGGGCCGCGGCCGCAGCGCCCATTCTCGGAACGCGCGCCGCGCCCAATACTCGATCCGCTCTGCCGGCAACCCTGGATAATCGAGTACAGTGGACTCGTCCATGTCGACCTCTTCCCAGGTCGTGCCCGGGCGGAACCAGCCATTCTCTACGACTTCAAAGAAGAATGGTGTGCCAGGGTAAGGTGCTGCGATGTGAAAGAGCGCCAGATCCAGGGGCAGCTTCTTGGAGAAATCGATTGTCTCCCTAATCGTCTCCTCTGTCTCGCCCGGTAGGCCGATGATGAAGTAGCCCCAGTTCATGATGCCGGCCCGTTTGCTCCACTCCAAGGCTCGGACAATCTTCTCATCTGTCGTGCCCTTGCGCACCTGCTTGCGGATCTGCTCGTTGGCGCTCTCGATTCCCCATGAGATCAGCCAGCAACCGGCCTTTGACATTACCTCTAACATCTCGGGATCAACATAGTCCACGCGGCTGTTGCAGGTCCATCTGAAGTTGAGTCCCTCCCGGATCATGCCCTCGCAAATGCCCATCACATGCTCACGATTGACCGTGAATAGGTCCGCATACATATGCACATTGCGCAGGCCCAGTTCCCACAGCAGCCGGAGCTCTTTCAGCACGCTTTCAGGTGACCGGGTCCGCACTGAGTACTGGTAACTCACGTGTTTGATGCAGAACTTGCATCCCGCAGGGCAGCCACGGCTCGGGACGATAAAGGTGTACGGGCCCCTGATGCTAGGTGCCCTATGCTGTTGCCAGGGCAGAAGATGGTGCAGCGGCATAGGCAGGTCATCCAGGTTCTGGATGAATGGTCGATCAGGATTGACCTGGATCTGACAGCAATCGTCACGCCAGACTAACCCCCTGATCTCATCTAGACCCTGCTTCGGCTCAGGGGTCCAGTCCATATCTTGCGCCTGGAAGAGCCGCTGAAGTTCTTCCTCCTCGATCAAGTTACCCTCGAGAGCATCGATCAGTTCCCGAAGCGTCAGCTCTGGTTCGCCGCATAGCACGAAATCAAGTGACGGAAAAGACCTCATGGTGTGAATCGGCATCGGCGTCACGTGGGTGCCAAAGGCAATGGTGCGCGCGCCAAGGCTCTTGGCCAGAAAGACGCCGCGCATGTCGTTGGTGAGTGTTGGTGCCGTCACCTGGGTGACATAGTACTTCGGACGCTTCTGCCGCAGCAATTCCTCAAAATGCTCCCAACTCATGCGCAGAGGGATAGCATCGATGATCTCTACGGAATAGGCCGGGTGCAGCATGGCCGCCAACTGCGCCAGGCTCACCTGAGGCCAGATCATGTTCTCGCGGCTGCGTCGCCCGACGCGATGCTGGCTGCGGATCCAAATTGCACCATCAGGAGCAGGGGGGTTAACCAGCAGCACGTCCACTGCCGTCGCCGGACGCGCAGTGGTTGGCAGGTCTGACAGAACCTGGGAGACATCAGGGAAGTCAGCTTGAGGCAGCGAACGCAGGGGACGGCTGCCCAGATTCTCAGAAGCCTCGTTCACGTCGCGCTCTCTCCCTGCGGCTGAAAGCCTGTGGTTTGGTTAGAAGGTCGGCCGTTCAGGTCAGCCACCACCAGCATCTCGCGCTGCTGCAGGCCCTCAAGTATACGCATGACCACCCAGAAGATCATAAGTTGAACCCCCACTAGCATCAGTAGAGCGCTACCTAGCAGGTACAGCCATAACCGACTGACAGGCCAACCGGCAAAGCCAAAACCCAGGCTGATCCCGCCAGCTACCAGACCTCCAAGCATGACCAAGAGGCCCATCCATCCAAAGTGCCGATCCAGGGGCGGATCAAAGATGGGACGGCCAAATAGCCCTTGCCGAATCGGCTGTCGGTGGAAGAGAGCGACCAGGTAATTAAAGGTTGCCCCAAGCGTAAAGATGCTCACACCACCGACCGACAACACCAGTGCCGAGAAGACTGCGAACGTGCCCCAAGTACCCAGCTCGGTGATACCCTGTAGCCGCACCAAAACCAGGGCTAGCCCGATGAGCAGAGCCAGGACTACACAGACAACGCCTATCGCGCCCAGTACCCTCACTGGATTGTACTGGAGGGCTGTCCAGACAATCGATTGCAGGAAGCGTGTGCCATCGCCCACGATAGTCAGCTTGGAGCGCCCCATGCGCTCGGCATAGGGAATAGGCACCTCCATCATCTTCAGCCCTTCATGGATCGCCCGCGTACTCATGACCGGTGTGAAGTTCAGCCCGTCAGGCAGCGGATAGAGCCAGGGCAGCATCTCCCGGCGGATGATGCGCATGCCACTGGCACTGTCCGTGATCTGATGATTGCCAATGAGGCTGACCAACCTGGCGAAGAACAGATTGCCGATCCGCCGGCTCCGTGGCATCTGGCTGTCAGTGCCCGACATCCGAGAACCAATGACCAGGTCCACTTCGCTCTCCCTGGCTGCACGGAGCAGTTCCGGAAAGTGCTCAGGGGGGTACGTGCCATCGGCGTCAAGAAATCCTAGCCAGGTGCCCTTGGCATGAGCAAATCCTGTCTTCAGAGCAGCACCGTACCCATGATTGGTCTGATGGCGGATTAGGCGGACACCGGGATACTGCTCAGCTATGTCGGCCGTCCGGTCTCGGGAGCCATCGTCCACAACGATCAATTCCAGTTCACTGTTGGCTGCTTTCAGGGCAGGACCGATTGCTAGCACCCGCTCGACGATGTTAGCAATGCCATCTTCTTCATTATAAGCCGGAATGACAATTGACAGCATATCCGTACTCCTTCAACTAAAAATGCACAGGCACGCCTGCTGGGAGAGCGTCCCCGGTAATCTCTTTGACTACCCGCGCCGGTACGCCAGCCACCACTGTGTGAGCGGGTACATCCTCAGTGACTACAGCGCCAGCAGCCACCACAGCGCCACAGCCAATATGCACCCCATCGGTTACGATGGCCCCAGCCCCAATCCACACATCATCCTCCACCACGATACCCTGGGCAGTGATGCCCTGTTCCACAAAAGGCCGTTCGGGATCGGCAAATACGTGGTTGACAGCCGCCAGTTGCACAAACGGTGAGGTGTATACTCGGTCGCCTATGTGAACGCCGCCCTGCCCTCTCAGCACATTGAACTCGCCGATAAGGCAATCCCTTCCAATCTTTATGCAGGCATGGGGCAGGTCACGAAAGTTGTACACATGCAGTTCTGCATGGTGCATGACAAGCGTGTTCTCGCCAATCGTGATACCCCCGGGGCACGCGTGCAGGTACACACTCTCATCCAGATACACATCCCGCCCTAGATGGATGCAATCGGCAAACCGTATGCGCACCCCTTTCTCGATAGCCACACGCCCATTGATGTGCATGATTAGCCTGTAGGCCACGGCTCTCAATCCGATGCCTGCAATCGTTGGGATCCAGCCGAAAAGAGCAAGGATCGACTGCTCCCAGATATACCTGCCCTGACTGCTCGCCTGCCGCGAGAGGTAAAGCCGCAGATCACTCTGATGAGTTACTGGCTTTTCGCTGCCTGCTGGATCCATGCCGCCCGTTCAGCATCCCCGATATGCTCGTACCAGAAGATACGCGCATCCAACTGACCCTGCTCTGTATTGACATCACTCCACAGCGCCTGGCCTTCCTCGATATAGCCATTGACAATCAGCGCCTCGCCTAGCAGCTGCCGTGTGGTCGTGACGTTGGGCTCAGCCTCATATGCTGCCCTGAGGTGCACCAGCGCATCCCGATATTCTCCCAGCGACAGCTCGATCATGCCCAATCGCCGGTTGGCACTTGCGTTCTGCGGGTTCAAGGCCAATGCCTTCTCAAACTGGGATACCGACCGGCTCATGTCCACTTGGCGCCTCACTTCATCCTGGAGCGGCCACTCGGGCCAGCTATAGACGCTCAGTTCCGCCTGGCTCTGATACACCGACCCCAGGCTGGAGTGAAATAGAGAGAGGGTCCTCTGGGGCCACAGCAGGGCCAGACAAATCGGGATCCCCACAACGATCAGGCTTGACGCACGGTGCCACCTGGCTTGCCGCACCTCCTGCGGTGCAGTTGGGATCGCAAAGGTCAGGGGCAAGAATAGAAATAAGACTCCCCGTCCGTACAGCGCAGTGTCCACGGTCCCATGCAGCAGCACGATGAGCATCGACAGCGCCGCGATCCGCACCAGCGACGACTGGTCTTTCATCTGGCCTGATTCGGGCTTGGGCTGCCCAATATGGCGCCAGGCGAGGACTGCAAACAGCACCCACATCCAAACAAGTGCCAGCAGACCTGGCAGTCCCTGGTCGATGGCTATGCCGAGAAAAAGGTTATAGCTATGAAAGATAAAGCCAACGTGGATTAGCAGTGCATAGGATGAGTACAGCATCTCAAACCCATCCAGACCAGCCCCGACCAGTGAATAGTCTTTGGCCAAGATCAGGCTGTTACGCTGGAACTCGAGCCGGTTGAACCAGGTGCCCGGATCGAAGAACTGGGCAAACGAGATCTCTTCTGCCACGAGCCACAGAGTCCCGATGACTACAGCGACAATCAGACCTGCTACTGCCAGGCCCAGTGCGATCCACCTCTGCCCTTTGGCATTAGGCTCCAACGGCACGACCAACCACCACAGGCCGCCGAGAAGCCCTGCCATGCCACATGCAAGCCAGGCGCCCCGTGACGACGTCATTAGAAGTCCGAAGAGCACCAGAGCGAGGGCTAACCAAGCCCATAGTAGACGCAACCAGGCTGCTCTCCCCTTGGTGCTGGGCGAGGGCTCGTCCAGCAGCCAATGCCTCAGGACTCCCCAGGCAACAAAGGGTAGCATCATGCCCAATAACCCACCAACGTCGTTGGGATTCAGCCGCGGACCTTGCACTGGTGGCAGCAAGCTCTGAAGGCGCTGTCCCAACCGGGTCACCGATCCGAACTCGGCAGGCCATAATGCCCAATCGTTTGTTACCAAGAAATACAGGCTCAATCCCAGTGCAAAGCCTGTTATCAGTCCCACGCGCACCATGACAGGCGTGATACGTGCATTGGCAAAGGCATAGAACAGGAGCACAGCCCCCACAATCAGCCAGAACTTGGTCCATGCAGTATCCCGATCGTACGCAGCCCACACAGCCAGGGCAGCCGTCAGCACAAAAAGGGCCAGAGGCAGATCAAATGGCGTCCGTTGAGTCAACCGCCCCGTCCAGACAAACCGGAGCAGCCACGGGAATAGGGCCACAACCAGAGGCCATGCACCTATCTGCGGCAGGGCAAACCACAACCCTGTTGCCAGTGTTGCGCATGCCAGGTCCAGGTAAGGCAGCCAGGTAGGCCCTTCTATCGAGGAATCAAACACTTTGTCTCTTGGCATTGGATTGGGAAGGCTCACTGTACGGCAAAGAAACGTTCAAGGCAAGGGCAAGCCCGACCTCATAACTCTCTCATCCAACAACTTTCAGGCAGGCTCCGCCGATCTGGCAAGAGTTGCCTCATGCCAGATTGGTTGTTGCCTATTCAGACTAGTTCTGGCCGCTCACCAACATCCTACATTGCAAGCAACCGCTAATTCGCCTGTTACCCCAAATGCCCATCACAAGCGAATCGATCTTGGGCACCCACTCTTCCTCACGGCAGGACTCTTACCGGGCTACCGCTGCAGTCAGGGGATCCTGCGCGCACAGCATGGAGAGCTCTGTATTGTGGCGCGTGTCCTAGTCACTCACAGAGATGCTGGATGATAGTAGGACACTCTGCCGTGAGGCTTGACCACAGATAAACTAGACGGCAATGCAAGGCAACAGGGCACTACCTATCACGGACGGCCCTGAACAAGTAACCCTGCCCTCGACGGGTCACAATCCGCTGTGGCCCCTCGCCGTCTGGCTCTAACTTCTTCCGCAATTGATGCACATAGAGCTTGACCGAATCACGAGCGCCAGAAGAACCAGGCCCCCAGACATAATTTACCAACCGCTCGTGGGAAAGCACCTGACCAACATGCATCGCAAAGCAAGAGAGAAATCTGAATTCGGTAGGAGTCAATCTGACTGGCTCCTCGTCTAGCCAGACCTCCCCACGCGTCAGATCAATGACGAGCTCTCCATCCACAAAATAGCTCCGCTTCGAACGCTCAGCCCGGTATGCATCCCTACGCAGAAGAACTCGCGCTCGGGCTAGGACCTCTTGAGTGAGAAATGGCCTGATCATGCAGTCATCTGCACCAAACTCCAACCCCTTCACACGATCCAGCTTGTTTGCGGTGGAAAGTAGCAGGAGAAGGGGTCTGTCTAGAAAACCTAGCAGACGACGGCAAAACTCCCAATCTGTCTCCTGGGGATCCAAACCTAGGATCACCATGTCGGGCTCGCTAATCAGCATCGTCCGGATAGCCTCAAGACCAGGCACAACATGCTCCAGCGAATATCCTTCACGGGCGAACGCAGGCTGCAACTCCCTATCAACGGAGGAGTCTTTGTCAATCAGGAGAATGCTGGCTGTCACCGGTGCCTCCCTGGATTTAACCCTGCTCAGTGTGTTGGTGCGAAAAACACACCTGCGTCAACCATTAGGGGACACACCACATGATAGGCGAACTTGGTTAAGTCCGGGTTAAATTTGAGTCTTAAAATGGTTAGAGGATAGGTTAAAGGGAGCTTTACCTATTATAGCGACTGAAACGGTAGCCCAATCCTCGCTCAGTCACAATATAGCAAGGTTTACCGGGATCCTGCTCGATTTTTTTGCGCAGATGATGGACGTAAACTTTGAGATAGTCTGTCTCATCGATGTACTCCCAACCCCATACCTGTGTCAGCAAACTCTGGTGTGTCAAGACGCGGCCCGGATTATCCAAGAAGCAGTCCAAGACCCGGAACTCGGTTGGAGATAGCTCAGTTCTCCGCCCATCGACAATGATCTGCTGCTTTGCACGGTCCACAGTCAAGCGCTCATCAACCTGTACCATCGTATCTTCAGATAGCGGTTGACTGCCACGTCGCAGCGCGGCGCGCACACGAGCTACGAACTCGGCCAGGCCGAACGGCTTGCTAACAAAATCATCGGCACCCATCTCCAGGCCGTGTACCTTGTCGGCCTCTCGCCCTAAAGCAGTTAGCATGATGACCGGTACATCCGAGTACTGCCGTACTCGCTTGATGGTCTCCCAGCCATTCATGCGGGGCATCATCACGTCAAGTACAACAAGGTGAGGATGCTCCTGCTGTAGGAGTCGTAGTCCCTCCACACCATTAGGCGCGGACAGAACCTGATATCCTTCTTGGTGGAGACGGAACTCCAGCAGTTCCGTCATCTCCTCATCATCCTCGATGACCAGAATTTTCGCCTGCGATGCCATCTAGTCCTCGCTAACTGAGCCACTGGGCCTGAGGGCTGTGGCTATTGTCAGAATGGTATTCAAATCGTGTGCGAGCAGGCATTTCAGCTGCGAGTGTGAGAGAACCCTATACTGATGTGCCTTACCCTTCCGTCTAGTGCACGAGCTGAAGTGCAAGTCGATGTAGAGAAACAAGTGGCCTTCAGTCAAGAGGCGCTGCGAAGTACTGGTTATATGAAGACGGTGTCACCATGTATACCGTGCGAGACCAGCAAAAGATACGGGCACTTTGAGCCTACTTCAAGCACCGCCAGACAAAGTGTAACATGCTCCTCCTGAAAAGTCAAGATTAGTGTCTGGATTTGGCAGTGGAGGCAGCATTCCTTGCTACCCCTTGCATCTCCATGTCGAGCAAGCTCACCTGATCTACATGGCGGCATCTTGACTTTGTCACGACTCTTGTCATCCCTGGTTGCGATAGGGCCGATAAGGAACAGCCAGTCATGTAAGCCGACCTCGAGATTGCCAGTAGCGGCACTTGTCCCGCTGATAGCCTGCTTTCGCGTTTCCGGGGCGTTGAGCGCATGGCAACACAACGACCACACCATCCCCGTATTGACAATACTCGCTCTTTGGCTATAATCAGTGCGCCTCGAGCCGCTGCAACTGAGGGTTGCACGCAACTCGGATCAGACCATTGTGGTCACTGCACAAGCTGTGGAAGGATGGGAATGACTAGAGAATTGCGGGTTCCGCCCCCGCCCAGCTCTGGCGCGACGGAGCGGCGACAGCCCAGAAATCAGGCCCGGCGCGCCGGCTCTTACCAGAGAATAGGGACGCGCCGTCCGACCCTGTGGCTGGCAGCATTAGTCGTTGCGCTGGGGATAGTCTTGTGCGGCCTGCTCCTAGTCGTGGCCCCGTCTCTTCTCGGTACGGGCATCGACGGCCGGATCAATCTGCTGTTGCTTGGCATTGATAGGCGGGGGGGAACTGGTTGGGCCTATCGCACCGACACAATCATGGTAGCCACCCTGGATCCAGACACCCGGGCAGCCGGCATCCTCTCCATCCCACGGGACCTGCAACTGACAATTCCAGGGCACGGACAGGATCGGATCAACACTGCCAACGTGTATGGTTCCCTGCAAGACAACCCCGACGGCGGACCAGCCTTGCTTGAGGCCACCATCGAAGCTAATTTCGCTATCCCGATAGATGGGTACTTGATGGTCGACTTTCGGGCGTTCGAACAGATCGTCGACACATTGGGAGGGATCGAGATCCAAGTGCCCAATTGGCTGCACGACACCCGTTACCCCGATCCCAAACCGGAAGACCCCTTTGCCTACAAGACCATACACTTTGAACCCGGCTTGCAGCACATGGACGGAAGCAAAGCGCTGGAATATGCTCGCTCACGCATGAGCACCAGCGACTTTGACCGGGCCAAGCGGCAACAACTAGTCCTTCTTGCCATCCGTGAGAAAGCACTGAGCCTCAACGCGATACCACGATGGCCGAAACTCGCGGCGGTTGCCATCGATTCGATCCGGACCGATCTGGAGACACACGAGTTGCTTGCACTGGCCCTTTGGGCAGCGAGGCTAGATACGTCGAAACTGAAACAGGTTGTTCTGGAACATCCCTTTGTATTCAGTCACCGCCGTGCTGACGGGGCTGCTGTGCAACTACCCCAATGGGACCTCATCAACCCTGTGATCGTCGACCTCTTTAGCTCCCAAGTCGTACAGTAGGCCAGGCGCCACCCCTAGTCTCAGCGTGCAGTAGCCTTACTCGTCACCTCGGCATTCAAAAAACAGGTACGTCTTCCTGCCCTCAGCCAGGTGCACGACAGCTGCGGGCCTGTGTCTCGGCTACACACGGGCTGTTCTGCACAAGATCTCCAATAGATATCCCTGGAATCTCCATATCTTACCGCTATCATGTCCTGTGAGGCAGGAAGCATCCAGGTGGCATAGCAAGCGTCTCAGGCATGGATCGATTGTGGTAGCCACAGTCACACAGGGCAGCTAAAGGAAGGAGGTGATTCACCAGACAACAGGTGCATCACAGAAGGTACAGTAGCCTCGGTCGTACAGGCGGGGAGCTTCTGAGTAGATGCTGGTCAGCGGTTCCCCGCCCTTTCATTGTAGCGGGACGGAGCTCGAGCCCGCCCGTTGCTCTTGCCTGGTTGCGAGATCTCCACCTGCCCTTCATGCGTTCTCCATAGGTTCTCCACATCTTTGTGGTATCATCAGCATTGATTCCATGTTGTCTGCTGGCCAACATCACAGCAGAGGTTGCCTCCCGAAAGGCCAGACAACTTTGCACGACTGGACAGTGGATACACATGCAGATCTATGGTACCATAGATCTGCATTGGCATTCTCAGCAGAATCCAATATTGGGAGGAATAGTGTGCGTAGAAAAGCCGTAGTCGTTTTGGTGTTGGCTTTGACTGTACTCGGCAGCGTGGCCTGCAGTCTCTCCGATCTCTCAGCAATACTGTCCGAAACGCCGGAAGCACCGGTGGAAACGGCGACGCCCTGGATCGTGGAGGTGACACCCACACCGCAAACAGTCATCCAGACATCTCTGGATGTGGAAGAGCAACTCGTCACATCCCTGTACGAACGTGTAAGCCCGGCAGTGGTGTGCATAACGGCCCCCGATCGCTTTGGCGAGTGTATCGGTTCTGGATTCGTGATCGATCTGGAAGGCCATATCGTCACCAATGATCACGTAGCGCAGGCCGCCGAGCAGCTACTGGTCACCCTGGCGGACGAGCACACAGTCTCTGCCACCGTGGTAGGTTCCGACCCGGGCACTGACCTTGCAGTCCTACAGATCGATGTGCCAGCGGCAGAACTTACTACAGTCGAGCTGGGCAGTTCGACATCTCTTCAAGTAGGTCAGCGGGCCATTGCTATCGGCAATCCCTTTGGCCTCGAACGAACCATCACAACCGGCGTAATCAGCTCCCTGGGGCGTACGCTACAGCGCGACGACAGTGAATTTCAGATCGCCGAGGTGATCCAGACCGATGCAGCCATAAACCCTGGCAATTCGGGCGGGCCTCTGTTGGATTCACAGGGTAAGGTGATCGGCGTCAACTCGGCCATTGTATCCGAGAGTGGCACCAACTCCGGCGTGGGGTTTGCCATCCCGGTGGATATCGTCCGGCGGGTGGTACCAGAACTGATTGCGGAGGGTAAGTTCCGCCATCCCTGGATCGGCGTTACCGGGCGGAGCATCTCACCGGAGATGGTAGAGGCCGCGGATCTGCCGGTAGATACTGGAGTCCTGGTCTTTGAAGTGGAGCCGGGCAGTCCGGCAGAAGAGGCAGGCCTACGTGGCGGCGACCAGCAGATCATGGTTTCCGGCATACCTATGCGGGCAGGCGGGGATATTGTGATTGCCATAGATGATGTAGAGGTCAAGCGATTTGACGACGTGGTCAACTACCTAGCTAGCTATACAAGCGTAGGCGACTCGATCACGCTAACGGTGATCCGTGCCGGAAGCGAGTTGGATCTCACCCTCACCCTCGAGGAGCGCCCTGAAGATCGCTAGGGGGGCTGCACATGGCTCATGCCGGTTGGGATATAGAATTGCCCTCAGGTGATGATAGATTTTCTGGCCCACAGCCGGGTTTCAGGGTCCGGGCAGCGCGGGAAGAGAGGGCTTGGCGAATTCTGATGGTCGATGACGGCGGTGTGATCGCTGCCACGGTACAATCACAGCTGGAGAACAGCGGGTACGACGTGTTGATCGCCAAAGACGCTCAGATGGCGCTGCAGATGCAACGCCGCGAGCGACCTGATCTGGTGCTCGTGGATCTGATGCCGTGGAACGTCGATAGGGCGGAGCTTGGCAGAGAAGCAGCCGCAAAGGCAGACCTGGCTGCGATGCCCTGATCACTCCCACGGTTTGCTCGGACCAGATAGCCAAGGATGGACCCGGGGATTCTGATCGGGATACAGATATTCGCCAATGCAGCCCACTTTGGCGTGCTAACAGACTCGCCTTAGATTTCAATCTCTATACCTACTCCTGCTTCACGTGCTAGAGTGTAGACTTGGGCAGCGGTGCTGGCATCTTGGACAGCCAGCCCTACCGACTTGAAGAGTGTAATCTCCTCATCCGACTCACGGCCTGGCTTTAGACCTGCAACAATCTCACCCAAGCTGGCGTGGATGTGGTCTTCGGTGATAGCCGCCTCTTTCAACGGGATGATCAAGTCACCCGCCTCCACCAGACATGCCGCAGCCAGGTCAGGCACCAGTTTGGACCTCTGCAGCGTCAGTGTGTCAAGTTCGCGGGTGTTGGGTGAATGAGAGCCGATCCCGTTGATGTGCGTGCCCGGCGCAAGCCAGGCCCCCTCAAAGATCGGCTCGCTGCTGGAGGATGCAGCTACGACGATGTCATTATCGACGCACGCCCGCGGATCTTCGGTGGGCTCGATGGCTATCGACAGGAGATTGGACATCTCGGCAGCAAACTTGTCACGTCCCTCCTGCCACGGATCAAAGACGAATGCCTGTTCGATCGGGCGAACCTCGCACACAGCCATCAACTGAGTGCGAGCCTGCACCCCAGCCCCAAAGATGCCTACACTGCGGGCATCCTCTCGCGCCAGATACTTGGTCGCCACACCCGATACCGCGCCCGTACGCATCGCAGTGAGGAATCCAGCATCCATGATCGCTAGCAGTGCCCCTGTGCGCGGATCATTCAGAAGCAACGTGCCAATGGTTGTTGGCATGCCGTACTTTGAAGGGTTATCGGGGTAAACGGTGACGACCTTCAGCGCCAGCGAGCCCCCCTCACCTTCACCGCCTACGTATGCCGGCATCCCCAGGTGAATGCCATGGTGTTCAGAGATGCGAATAGCCGTACGCTGTGGCATGATGACGTTACCCATCGCCAATTGTCGAAATCCCTCTTCGACAGCAGCAATGGCGTCCTTCATAGCCAACACTTTCTCAACGTCCTTGCGGGTTAGTAGCAGTGGCATGTCTTTACCCCTCCCTCGCCTATCAAACTAGCGTCCGACTGGCAGCGCCGCCCTACCTCGGTACGCAGCGGCCCGTTGACACCAAGCCCGCCTCCAAGCACGATACCGCCTTTCATTATAGAGCGCAATCAACGAGTTGGCAAGACCCTGGCACGACAATTGGTAACAAGTCAGCGTATCAGCAGTCGCTCAAACACGTGCTCAGGCAGAGCATCCAGCCGGTCGACGATAATATCAGCCGCGCTCAGGGATTCTGCATCGCTCGTGCTTGTTACAGCTATGCACTGCATGCCAGCCCGCCTGGCAGCCTCCACTCCAGCAACTGCATCCTCGACAACGACACAGAATTCAGGGGAAACGCCAAGCCTCTCTGCCACTGTGAGGAACAAAACCGGTTCCGGTTTGCCCGGCATGTCTACGCCTGACACGATCGCGTCAAAAAAGTTGCGGAGCCCGAGATCATCGATCAGCACGTCGATATTAGCCATCGGTGCCGAAGAGGCGATGCCCTGACGAAAGCCTGCACGCTGAAGGCGATCAAGCCAGGTGCTCACGCCAGGGAGTGGCTTGGCATAGCCCTGAACCGCAGCACGGAATCGGGCTTCCTTGCGGGCGCCGATCTCTGACAACAACTCGAGCGTGAGCCGCTCTCCCAGAAGCTGTGACAGGATGCCAGCGTTATTCATGCCAAAGGTTTTGCGGTGAAACTCACGCGTGAACTCGACGCCATGCTCGGCCATTACCTCGCACCAGGCCTCGTAGTGAAACTCGCCAGTATCTACCAGCACACCGTCCATATCCCAGAGAACAGCCCGTGTACTCATCCCAACACTCCTATGATCTGTCGTGGGCCTGGCACCTACGAGCGCTGCATACAGTCATGTTGGCATGCACTGGTGCACAGGAAACCGGTTAGTTCAGGCTTGTTCTCTCGCCTGGTTGGAGCACGCGGACTTGGGTGTGCGGGGCCATTTGCGAGGCGTACTCAGCAAAGGCATGTGGAGGGAAGCTGAGATGGCTGGCACCTCTCCAGAACGAGTCGGGACCGAGAAAACGAAATGAGCCCCAGTGAATCGGCACTGCAACTGCGGGTTGAAGCCGGTTCAGTGCCTGAGCAGCCGTGAGCGGCGTCAAGTGCCCCGCTCCTACCCTGGGGCTGTAACCCCATACAGGCAGCAGAGCCAGATCCAAGTCAAAGTCCTGTCCTACGTTGTGCATCTCATCAAAGAGGTCCGTGTCTCCGGCGAAATAGATCGAGAGGCGGTTGCGCATCACGTAACTGAGACACGCATCCATAGGCCGTGGTATCGAAAGCGCTTGCCCGTGCATCGCGGGCAGCGCCGTGATCTCAACATCCCCGGCTTGGACCTTGTCGCCCTCTGCCATCTCATGTACCTGGACACCAGTCCATCGCTCCAGATACCTGCCACTGCCCTTTGGGGCGATGATCGTTGTCTTGGATGGCAGCGATCGTAGCGAAGGCAAATCCGCATGATCATAATGCAGATGTGATAGGAGCACGATATCCGGCGCGCGTTCAGCCAGCAACGCACGCGCTGGGTTCCGTCCGTGACGCTGGAGAAACAGCACGCGATCCCGCAGTAATGGATCAGTCAACACTCGAATCCTGCCAATGTCTACAATGACCGTGGCATGTCCAACATAGCTAACTATCGCCAAATGATACCCCCGTCGTTTCAATACTCCCGGGGCCCGAAAGCCCGGCGCATTATACCCCCAGAGGGGTATCCTGTCAATCCTCATCCGGCCCTTGTTGTCACGTACTGTGAGATCTGATGTCCCCGGGCGGGAACATCGAGCCGAGGTCGCCTCCCCCTACGCGTATGGACTGCAACACACCCGAGCTGTAGTAGCCCCAACAAACCGATCGCTATAACCTCTGATGCCATCAAGTTGCAAAACACGCGGAGTATGGTATAATACTGGGCGGTCGCCACCGCTTTGCACCTTTAACAGAAGGGGTTGCGGGCGGTTTTTTATGTGTTCGGGAGGAGATAGTAGATGTCCGTTCACAGCGAGGGCCAGAACGACGTAACACTAGCCAGGACGCTGGGTCTATTCGATGCCACCATGATCGGCGTTGGAGCCATGATCGGCGCCGGGGTCTTTGTGTTGACCGGCATCGCCGCAGGCGAAGCAGGACCAGCAGCCATCATCGCTTTTGCCCTCAACGGTATTGTTACGCTCTTTACTGCTTTCAGCTACGCCGAGCTCGCCTCGGCAATCCCCGAGGCCGGAGGCGGTTACTCCTTTGTCAAGCGTGCCATGCCGCCTGTCGTTGGCTTTTTCGCAGGTTGGATGCTATGGTTCGCCTACACGGTGGCCTGCGCTTTGTACGCGGTCGGTTTCGGTGGCTATTTCATTGAACTGCTTGGCAGCTATTGGCCTACGGCTCACGCTGCGCTGATCGGATCGCTGGGGCACCACGCCTCGGTTGCAGTGGTGACCTTTGTCATCAGCGCGTTCTTCATTGGGCTCAACTACCTCGGTGCTGATGTGACCGGCAAGGCCGAGAATATCGTGACCATGGCCAAGATCATTATCTTGGGAGTATTCATCGCCTTTGGCCTTGCTGCCTTTTTCCAGCATCCTGATGCGCTATCTGCCTTCTCCCCGCTCTTTCCCAAGGGCTTTGGCGGTGTGGCCGTTGCCATGGGACTCACCTTTATCGCCTTTGAAGGATACGATCTGATCGCAACGGTGAGCGAGGAGGTAAAGGAGCCCAAAAAGAATATTCCAAAGGCTACCTTCATTTCCCTTGGTATTGCCGTTGTCATCTACCTCTTCATACTTCTCGTCTCTATCGGCGCCGTCGACCCGACCGAGTTCGACGTGTATGGCAAAACATACGATCAGCTCTCCCCAACGCTAGAGATCTACGAAGCCATCGATCCTGCAGATCCCGCGATCAACACATCATGGGAGATACTGGGTATCTACAAGGAGACAGGAATCGTACGCGCCGCCGAAAACTTTATGCCGCAATTTGGTGTAGCGCTGATTGTCGTCGGTGGCCTCTTTTCCACCATGTCAGCCCTCAACGCGAGTGTACTGGCCTCCTCACGCGTGGGCTTTAGCATGGGGCGCGAGCGGATGCTGCCCGGAATTCTGGGTGACATCCATCCCCGACGCCGGACGCCTCACATGGCAGTGCTGATCACCGGCCTCATTCTCCTGGTCATGGCTGTGGGACTGCCAATCGAGGTGGTTGGCTCGGGAGCCAGCCTGATGTTTCTGCTCTCATTTGCGCTGACCAACGCTGCGATGATCGTAATCCGGCTGCGCGAGCCCGATTTGCAGCGAGGATACCGAGCCCCGCTATTCCCTTGGCTTCCGATCCTGGGTATCTTGTTCAACCTGGGCCTGGCCATATACCTTTTCACTTTTCAGCCAATGACGTGGTATGTAGGGCTGGCATGGTTGGCAATTGGCGCTGTCGTCTACGTAGCCTATACTGGACCCGCCACAGGACAGGAAGAACGCCTACCGGTCAAGATTCTGCATGAGGAACGACTTGTGCCCAAAGAATACAAGGTACTTGTACCTCTGGCGAGTGAGGCGCAGGCGCGGATGCTTGGCATCTTGGGGGCTGCCATCGCCAAAGTACACGATGGTGAGCTGTTGGCATTGCACGTGGTCCAGGTGCCTGTACAGCTCTCCCTCTCTGATGGGCGCATGTTTCTCCGGGAAGGGAAACCAATCCTGGATGCGGCTATCGAGCAAGCCAGAGAAGTGGACGTTCCTGTGCACACCATGATCCGGTTGGACCGCCACATTGGCCGGGCGATCAACGAGACAGCGCGGCAACGTCAGGCGGATCTGATGATCCTGGGTTGGCCTGGTCACACCGACAGCCCGCGTAGTGCATTTGGTAGTGTCATCGATCTGGTGGCCATAAATCCCCCGTGCGATCTGGCAGTCGTCCGTTTCCGCAAGCGACGCAGCCCCAGACGCATCCTGGTACCCACCTCTGGCGGAGCCAACACCAGCCTGGCCATCAAGTTGGCCATTGACCAGGCCAAGAGCTATGCAACAGAAACCGGCGAGGAACCTGTGATCACGCTGATGTACGTGTGCCTGCCAGCGGATGCCTCCCCTGAGAAACGTGCAGGTGGATTCGAACTACTGCGGAGTCTCGCCGCGGGCTATGACTACCCCATGGAAGTGACGGTACTTGCGGACGATGATGTAGTGACTGGCATCGTGAAGGAATCGGCAAACCACGATCTTGTCGTCATCGGCAGCACCGGCGAGCGGTTGTTTGAACAGGCTCTCTTTGGTACCATTCCCGAGCGCGTGGCCCACAGCGCGCCGGTGACCGTCATCATGGTAAAAGGATACAAAGGGCCGATTCGCTCCTGGTTCCGCCGCAACTTCTCCTGGCTCTTTGCGGTGGGCGAGAGGCGCAGGCGTAGAAGAACTAGATGACTGGCAGTCAAGAATTCTGATTTGCCAAATCGTAGCGCTTGTGCTAAAATGCCCGGCATGCTCGCTGATACAGAGCGATGAGAACCGGAATGGTTTCCTGGAAACGCATGATTTCTTCGGACCCCGGGCCGAGTCTGCCTATTGAGGGCTTGGCTTGGGGTGCGTTCTTGTAGAGAACCTGTTACATTTACTGGTAACTTGTAGCTGAGGATATATAGAAGCGGAGGAGCTGACATGAAAGAACGTGCCAACTCGACAGCAAGTACCTTGCGCGCACTGCTCGAGGGCAAAACAGGGGGATGGATCCTCAACGTTGTGATCGTCGTCCTCGTGATCGCGGGCCTACTATTGCCACCGGTATCCGCCCAGGAGCGTGTCTTCGAAGCTGGGTTCCAGGCCATTGACCGCGATGAGGGAGGTTCCGTCCGAGACAGTGACGGAATGCAAATCACGGTGCTGCCCAAAGGTCTGGATAAAGACGTCAAAGTGAAGCTGGAATCTGTGCCGATGGCCGGTTTCCTGGAAGGTTCTGCTGGCAGAGACCTGAAGGAGGCGGCTGAAGCACTGCCGTCCACGCTGCACGTCCGTAGTCCCATCTACGAGATCGGCCTCAAGGGAACGATGCCAACTGATGTCGTGCTGACGGTACCGATCCCAAACAATGCCGAGCCGTACGAGACGCTCTCTCTCTACAGCTGGAATGGCGAGGAGTGGGAGTTCGTTCCGAGTCAACTCATCCTCGAGGATGATCTTCTGGAATCTAGACTGGACTTTCTTCCCCAATCCGTCGCCGCTTTCCAAAGCACACCGCGACCGCCACTGGTGAGCGCCGAGTTGCCTGAATACGTGTCGCTGCCCGAATGGGGCGACCAGTCCTTGTCGGAGCTGAATCCACTGGGCTACTACATGGGACCTGAGAACGACATTCAGGGTAGCCTGCCTAGCCTACCCGAGACAGAGGGACAGGAATCGTTCCGTGTGCTCCCTACACTCCGCAACTGGACCGATGATGGTGTGGTGCGCAGCGATCTGGTGGACAACATGCTGGTGGTCCCCGAAAGCTGCGATAATCATGCCCAGGCTATCGTCGATCTGGTCGTAGCCGAGATGTATGCCGGCATTGACCTGGATTATCGAGGCATCACACCCGATCTGCGCGCCGAGTACACTGACTTTGTGCAGAAACTAGCTGATGCACTCCATGCCAACGGCAAACGGCTAACCCTGCATGTTGAGGCTCCTATCCAAGTTTCTGAGGAACGCTGGGAAACTGGCGCCTACGACTGGAAGGCCTTGGGACGCAGCGTCGATGGCTTCAAGTTTCCAGCCATTCAGGATCCCGGTGCCTACGTACCTGGTGGCGCGATGGAAACGCTCCTGTGGTGGGCCGCCGGTGAAGTCGAGCGATACAAGCTCCAACCCATGTTCACTGCACGGAGTGTGGAGAACGCCGGCGGCGTAATGCTTGAGCGAACCTACCGCGACGCCCTGGCTGAGCTCAGCAGACTGACAGTCGCCGAAGGAGATGATCTCCTCATTCCAGGAGAAAAAGTCACCGTCAGCCTGGATACACTGGGTGTCGAATTCGACGAGAGCTCCGGTCGCTACTGGTTCACGTATGTCGACGGGGCAAGTGGACAGGAACGGACCGTATGGCTGGAGGATGCCAGCAGCCTATCTCGCAAACTCGCGCTGTTGGAACGCTTCAACATCGGCGGTGTCGCCGTACGCGCCCTGTGGGATGAGGGCAACGATCCGCGTCTGTGGGACGTTGTGCGCGATTACCAGTCCTCCATCCAGGGGAACATGGCCATGGTCGACAGCAGTTTCTCTGTTCTGTGGACTGTTGAGGACACAGAGGGTGGACTCTACACGGAAGAGGAAACTGGCCTTGATCAGACGCGGTACACATGGGTGGCGCCCAACAAACCTGGCAAGTACGAGATCGGGGCTTCCATCGTGGCCAACCTTGGGCAGACTGTCGCGGGCAGCGCGCGCATGGCCGTGCTCGTGGAGGAGCCTACACCCACGCCCACCCCACCTCCAACGGCAACTCCTATTCCGACCGAGACTCCCACACCCACGCCAACACCTGAACCCACTGCTACACCAAAGCCAACAGCCAAGCCCAAGCCCGCTGCAACCAAGACAACTTCAACGACGACTTCCAGCAACCCACCTCCAAACACCAACTTTGGCTACGGCATCCAGGCACATATGGTGCACAATGGTCAAGCCGGCACAGTCATGGCCAAGACCAAGGACCTAGGCTTTAGCTGGGTTAAGCAACAAGTTGAGTGGTATGCTCACGAACCTGCCAAAGGCGCGTACGAGTGGGGCCCGCTGGATGAGATCGCTGGCGCCGCTAATGCGGCAGGCATTAAGATTCTATGGAGCGCCGTCAAAGCCCCGGACTGGGCCCGCGCAGGACAGGATCTGAGCGTGGAAGGCCCACCAAACAACCCACAGGACTATGCTGACTTTGCCGGTGCCCTGGCCTCCCGCTACTGTGGAACCAGCGTCAAAGCCATTGAGGTCTGGAACGAGCAGAACCTTCACTATGAGTGGGGGAATATGACCATCAGTCCGGCCGCCTATATGGCCCTGCTCAAGCCCGCGTACACCCGGATCAAACAGGTCTGCCCGAGCATGATCGTGGTCAGCGGCGCGCTGACGCCCACTGGTGCCCCAGCCCCGGTAGCCATGGACGACTACCAGTACCTGGAAGGCATGTACAGGAACGGGCTAAAGAACTATAGTGATGCCATTGGCGCCCATCCAAGTGGTTTCAACGTGGCGCCCTGGGTACGGGGCGGCCAGGAGGCCTGTGACTTTATCACCCAGCAGGGCTCGAGCTTCCGCGGTCCGTGCAACACACTCCATCACTCTTGGTCCTTCTACGC
>Ga0207796_1000327_pt1 | contig 19777 bp, 15 predicted proteins | sample Pon1CUnioCityCA_6_FD_187274 | JGI IMG/M metagenome (GOLD analysis project Ga0207796, IMG submission 187274) | Marine sediment microbial community from Union City, CA, USA - Pond 1C Sediment 1 (SPAdes) | ecosystem: Environmental > Aquatic > Marine > Intertidal zone > Salt pond sediment ...
CGTCGTCCTGGAGCCCATTACGGAGCTGGTTTACGAGTCGAAGTTCATCTATTTCTCGAAGGCATTCGATGATCGGGCGCGCACATTCTGCATGTGCCCTCACGGTCGGGTGAGCACGGAGTTCGCCGGGGATGTGATGACGGTGAACGGGCACTCCTTTGCCGAGCTTCAGACAGCAAACACCAACTTTGCCATCCTGGTCAGCAAGACGTTTACCGAGCCGTTCGACGATCCCATTGCCTATGGAAAGAGCATCGCCCGCCTGGCTAACCTGCTCGGGGACGGGGTCATCGTCCAGCGCTTGGGAGATCTCGAAAGCGGGCGCCGCTCCACCGCGAAGCGGCTTTCCCGATCAGTCGTTTCGCCGACGCTTGAGAGTGCAACGCCAGGAGATCTGAACCTGGTGCTTCCGTACCGGTACGTTGTCACCATCATGGAAATGCTGCACGCGATGGATGATGTCGCCCCCGGCGTTGCCTCCCGCCACACACTACTGTACGGCGTCGAGGTCAAGTTCTACTCGTGTCGTCTCCGGTTGACGGCCGAGATGGAGACCGAGGTCGAGAACCTCTTTGCCTGCGGAGATGGCGCCGGCGTGACGCGGGGGTTGGTGCAGGCCTCTGCGTCCGGTCTCCTGGCGGCGCGAGCTGTGCTGAGACGCCTGGCAGTCTAGCGGCGTGGGACGCGGGGAACGACGTCTGCTTGCTTGGGAAAGACCAGAGCGAGACGGAACCGGGGCTACGCTCCGATGTCGGCTCTTGCTTGGAAGGGCTGTTCACCGCGTCCCTGTCCGCTCTGCGGTCGGACAGGCTTGCGCAGAATTGACCGGCGTGGGGCAGAGTGGAAGCGCTGCAGCGGGCCGACGTCAGTGCCCGCGTCGGATCCTCGCATGATTGACGGATGCGGACACCCGGCTGGTCTCTTCCGTCTAGGGTAGATTGCTCAGGAGTGTATCCGCGCTTGGGCGGTCGTTGGGCCCTTGACCGACGTAGCTCCACAGGACAGTACGGTCTGTGTCGATGACAAAAACCGAGGGAGCGGCGAGGCCGTCCTCAAACACGTCATAGACGTTAAAGGCCTCAGCGACCTCGTGGTCTGGATCGGCGAGCACAGGGTAAGCGAGATTCAAGGGCTCGCGTACTCCCGTGTCGACATATGAAAGCTCGGCAACAGCCAGTGCTACGAGTTCTACGCCGGCGTCCTGGAAAGCCTTGTAGTTGTTCTGCAACTGAACCAGTTGCGTTCGGTCAGGCCCTCACCCGCACCTCTGGAAGAACACCAGCACCACGGGTCCCTCCTTGAGCTGCTCACTCAGGGTCAGGCTTCCGCCCCCGGATTGATTGAGGGTAAAGTCGGGAGCCACCTCTGGTACATCGGGGCGCGGAGCCGGCGTCGCCGTGGGAGGCCGCATGCGGGTCGGTGTTGGTGTGTTCGGCGTCGCTCCCGCAGAGGGTTCTCGTGTGGGCGTGGGCGGGACTGGGGTAGCGCTTGAAGCGGGCTCTGCGGAAGTGGCGGTCGAGAGTTCGGACACGTCCTGGAACACCTCAATGTCTGCGTCTTGTTCTTGCTCTGCGAGCCAGGTATTCAGGTCCGCGCCCTCGGCGTCCAGCGCGTCCACGGCAGCCTGTACGGCGAGCAGGCGGTGGATTGTCTCTTCGAGAAAAGCACGCTCGACGGAGACGGCCGCGAGCTCTGATACCATTCTCTCTTCGTCAACGCCCCAGGCCTCTTTCATCCTGTCGATGTAGTCCTCGACATCCTCTTCCGAGGGGCTATCCTTTGCCGGGGTGCCCTGCAGAACGAGCTCCTGCTTGATCAGGCGCTGGAGGGTCTCAGACTCACCGAGAGATTCTTGCCCTGCAAAATCGCTCAACACCTGATTGAGCGCTGTCGCCCTCTTAAGATAGTCCTGGCTGATGGTGTAGTCGTTGACGCGGGCCACCAAGGTCGAACCGGTCGGGCTCGGTAACGGTGTTGCAGTGGGTGGGACGGCTGTGGTGGGCTGCACCGTCGGCGTGGGGCTCTCCGGCTCGGGGGCCGCCGAACCAGGCAGCAGAAAGGCGAGCACAAACAGCAGCGCAGCTACCACCAGCAGCGAGGCGCCAAGTGCGATCCAGATGCGCGAGGATGTGACGTTTGCAAACAGTCTCTTCATAGCTGACCTCCTTGAAGGCTAGATGGTAACATGAGGGATCACAGTTGTCAATCACTTATCAGACTCCTCAGACTCCGGTGGTGGGCGGCTGGAGCGCGTGGATGAGGCCAAGCGGGGTCAGTAGGGCCGCGCTGGGCCCCCCCCGGTTGGCGGCGCTGGCTGGGATCTGTGTCAGCGTATTGGATGAGTTGGAGAGAGGTGACCGGGATCCGTGGACGGAGGATGATGTCGAGGGAAGGAAATCATGGGACTGATGATTGGCGGTGCACACTGGGGTTTCCCGCCTGTCACGGGTGGGGTGGAGATACACTTGCTTACGATCTGTCCAGAAATGGCGCGGCAGGGGGCAGAGGTCACCGTCCTGTGCGGCAGTCCCGGCGGCGAGCGTGCGACAGACCGGGTTGACGGGGTGACGATCGAGCGTCGGGACGGCATGGTCCCAGCCCGGCTCGAAGAGGCCCGGGGGGGGTGCGGACATCTATGCGGAATCGCGAGCGATGTTTGAAGGGTTTCTGGACGATAACGAGATAGACGTCGTGCAGGCGCACAATCTCCATCTGGATTTCTTTGAGCTATCAAGGGCGCTGGAGACGGCTTGCAGAGCGCGCGGCGTGCCGGTCTATCTGGTGATGCACAACGATGCATTCATCGATCGCTCTGAGGAGACCACGCACCGCATCGTGAGAGAGATTGACTGGGCCAAACTGGTGCCTATCAGTGAGACGATCCGCCAGTCGATGATGGCAAGACTGCCTGGCATACATGAGGACAAGTGGCAGGTGATCATACACGGCATCGACATTGAGACATTCAGCCCGGCCGCTGAGGAGAAGAAGGAGGCGCTCAGAGCTTCCTACGGTCTCAAGGATCGGCGCGTCATCCTCCATCCAGGACGGTTCTTGCCGTGGAAGGGGATTCTCCCGGCGATCAAGTCTATGCCGCGCGTGATCGAGGACGTGCCCAATGCCTTGATGGTGATGACCGGGCGTGCACAGCGCATCTACAAGGATCGGGATGAGCTGGCGATGTACGACGCGAAGATTGACCGGACGATCTGGGAACGGGGCCCGCGGGACCACGTGCACATTGGGACGTACACTCACGAAGACATTCCCCGTCTGACGGCGTTGAGCGAGGTGATGATCTACACGACCATCGGCAAGGAACCGTCTGGCTGGGTCCCGGTGGAGGGGATGGCGTGCGGCGCCCCCGTGGTGACCGATTCGGGCGGCCTGACGGAGTCGGTGGTGGACGGCAAGACGGGCTTTGTGATCAGCAAAGACGAGGAGAAGGGTCCCCAGGAGTTAGCGCGTCGCCTGATACAAGTGCTCTCCGACGAGGCCCTGGCTGAAAGACTGGGAGAACAGGGACGTCGGCGGGCAGAGGATCTCTTCGACAAGGGCCCCATGGCCACGGATTTCATCCAGCTCTCCGAGAGTCTAGTGGACCAGTCTGGACCTGTGCCATAGCTTGGACGCAGCTTCGCGGCGGGGATACGGAAGCGTCGAGTTTCCTCGGTATGGGGATCGGCGCCCCACCCCAGGCGGAATGGGATGCGTCCGACTGCGGTCCAGAATCAATGGTACCACAGCGGATGTCGAGAAGACGACGGATTGCGTCCGCTCTCTCTTTGTCCCGGGTTGGGAATAGTTGGAGTTTGGTCAGAGTCAGTCGCCACGTGCGCTACGAAGGCCGGAGGGGTGGGCGCGGGACGCGCTGGTTCGGGCCTCCGTCCGCAATGAGCTGGCCCCAGTGAGCAAGGGAGTCGAGGATTCGGCCCTGTCGACACCGGCCGGCACGGCCAACTAAACTCCAACGGTTTCCAACTAAGGCCAATGGAGACTCAAACCTGTCCCGTCGTCACCCCGGCTGGCTTCTCTGGTAGACTAATGAAAAAGCGGGGAAGTCGACCCGGGCAAAGGAGGATCGGCTTTTTCGAGCATCGCAAGTGGGCATAACGGGAGGCGTAGTGTGGCAGAGCTTGGCTTCAATGTCGGAGTGACCGTGCGCTGTGCGGATGGAGAATGTGGACGGGTGCCGAAAGTTGTCGTCGATCAGTTGGTTCGCCAGGCTCACCACCGCATTGGGGTGCGCTGGACAGTCTCTTGGGCAGCCCGATCCAACTGGGAGGCTCGCGCGTCGTCGGGATTGAGTCGGGCTGGCAGAAGCATCCCGGGCACGAGTTAGCCCGACAGACGAACTAGCCGACCGGTTCGTCGTATCAAGTCGGCGCAGCTCGCGGACAAGCACGAGGGCACACTCGTGATGCGTCGTCGAGGTCGGGAAGGAGGTGATAGGCGGGCCCGAATCGAACACCGTCATAGTGGACAGCTCCGCAGGATTGTCCCCGATAATCGATAAGAACACAATGAGCGTAAGGAGGCAGGGCGATGACAGTTGTCAAAGTGATCGAAGTGCTGGCGCAGTCCGAGAAGGGCTGGGAGGACGCCGTCCAGAAGGCGCTTGATGAGGCGTCCAAGACGGTGCGCAACATCAAGTCGATCTACGTGAAGGACTTCCAGGCGATCGTGGAGGACGGAGAGATCACGGGCTATCGAGTCAACACCAAGATCTCGTTCGTCGTGGCCGGGGAATAGGCGGGGTACCCCGCCTCAAAGCTGAGGAGGGCGGAGGCGGTGTCGAAGGGACATCGTCTCCGCCCCTAATCGGGCAAGCGGCTTGTCCTTCGCTCCCGGTGCGGGCACCATCGATCTCAAATCGCCAGGAGCGTGGCCAAGGAAAGGGGGGCAGAGGTTCGGAGCTGCTGCCCACGTCGACAAGGAAGGGCGGCGTCCGGTGGGGACAGAGACGCTGCAGCAGGGCCCTCCCGGCAGTGTCCGGGCGGCGTATACACTGAGATGGGCCGACACGGACGCACGAAGTAAGCGGGGGGAACGCCCCGGCCAAGAAAGGAGCGCATGTGGCACTTGAGTTGAGGTGCACAGCGTTTGGGCGGGAAGAGATGATACCCACGGAAGATACGTGCGACGGCGATGATGTGTCTCCGCCGCTTCTGTGGGCCGGCGTGCCCGAGGGGGTGGGTAGCCTCGCCCTAATCTTCGAGGATATTGACTCTGTTAAGGGTGTCTGTCTCATTGGGTGCTCTACAACGTGCCGCCTGAGGTGAATAGGCTGGAGAAGGGTGTTTCGCCTTCCAGAACCCTGCCTTGGGGCGGTATACAAGGTGGGAATGACTTCGACCGGATTGGCTACAGGGGGCCGTGCCCGTCCGAAGGGAAGACGCATCGCTACGTTGTTCGTGCATTTGCCCTCAAGGGTAAGGTCGCCCTTGAATCTGGCGCCGCGCGCGACGAGGTTCTTGAGCGGATTGAGGAAAGAGTGCTTGAGGAAACAGAGTTGATGGGGCGCTACCGACGTTTGGCTGACCGATAACACACGGAGGAGGTCATGAGTTTCGAAGTGACAAGCTCGGCTTTTGCATCGGAAGAGACGATTCCGGATCGGTACACGTGCGAGGGAGCGGATGTGTCGCCGCCGCTGTCGTGGAGGAATGCACCCGCGGGGACGGAGGAATTCGCCCTGGTCTGCGAGGACCCGGACGCTCCGGGCGGCACGTTCACGCACTGGTTGCTGTATGATATACCTGCCAGCCGGGATGCGCTGCCTGAGGGCGTGAAGACGGACCCGAGACTGTCCTGGGGTGCGGCCCAGGGACGGAACGATTTCGGAAACGTGGGCTACGGTGGCCCCTGCCCGCCGATCGGCTCGGAGCACCGTTACACCTTCCGGCTCTATGCCCTTGATGACGGGCTAAACCTGCCGCCAGGCGCCAGCCGGCACCAACTGCTCAGCGAGGTGGAAGAGCATGCCGTTGCTCGGGCAGGCTTGATCGGACGCTATGGCCGTCCTTGACACAAGCTGTCCATAGAAGCGGCGCGTCGTGAGCGCCTGGCTGATCAGAACAATGCAGCAGTCCCTAACACGTGTCGTAACCGAGGTTCTCATGCAGCAAGGAGTGTGTAAGTGAATAGTCCGTGGAAGCCCATTGAGCTCATAACCATCGTGTTCATCGCGGCGGTTCTAGGCGCGGGATGCAGGCCGCGCACCGTTGAGATCACGCCCGTGCCGACGGCGACGGAGACGCCCGGCGAGCGAGCGGAGACGCCGACCGCGGAGGGGGAGGCTGGGGCTTCGTTGCCGGAGGCGACAGTCGCCATCTCGCCCGGGGAAGGGCCTCCGGGGACCGAGGTACAGGTTGTTGTGTCAGGCTTCCCCGCCGAGACGGAGGTGGAGCTTGGGGTGGGTCGCAAGGGATCTGAACCCGACCGCGTGATGAGCAGGCGCACTGATCGTGGTGGTTCGTTCAGCACGGCACTGGCGATTCCACCGACAGCCATACCTGGCGAGGGGTGGGTGGTGTCCGCAATGGGAGAAGAGGGGCTCGTAGCTGTGTCCGATATCTTTGAGGTGTCGAGGCCGGCGTATCGGCCAGCGGTGAGCGTGTCTCCAGAGAGCGGGCCGCCGGGCACAGAGCTTGCAGTTGTGGCCGAAGGCTTCCCGCCGGATGCCAGGGTTGAGATCGGCGTCGGACGCGAGGACTCGGAATATGACGTGGTGGGCAGTCTGCAGGTGAGGGGCGACGGGTCTCTCACAACGGAGACCGTTGTCCCCAACTATGCCGAGGCGGGCGAACGGTGGGTCGTCGTGCTCGTCACGGAAGACCGGTCGGTGAAGGGTGTCTCCAACGTCTTCCAGGTGGAAGGTGCCGGCTACCAGCCAACCGTGGACATCGGACCGGAGAGCGGTCCTCCTGGAACGAGAGTCCGTGTTGTGGCGCAGGGGTTCCCTTCGAACACCGATGTCGAGATTGGCATCGGACGCGTTGACTCGGAGTACGATGTGGTCGCTTCAGCCCGGACCGACGCGAGTGGTCGGGTAGATACCGAGATCGTGATCCCGGGGTATGCGACGCCGGAGGATCCGTGGGTGATCGTGGTGGCGAGCGAGAGTCCGCCCCTGAGGGCGATTTCCAGCGAGTTCGACATCACGCGAGCGGCGACGCCCACTCCTGGCGGTGAGCTGTTCACACGGACGAACATCTACTTCATCGCTATCGGCGACGAGGGAAAGATGGGCGAGGAGGTCGGCTGTGGCGACAGTGTGGTCCCGGTGGAGGTGGCGATCGAGCCGACCATCGCTCCCCTGACGGCGGCCATCGACAAGCTCCTGTCCGTCGGAACGCGAGAGTACGGCCAGATAGGGCTGTACAATGCCCTCTATCGCTCAGATTTGGAACTAGATACAGTGCGAATAGAGAATCGAGAGGCGACCATCGGGCTGACCGGGGAGCTGGCCTTGGGGGGTGTGTGTGATGAGCCGCGGGTTCGAGCGCAGCTTCGGCAGACTGCCCTTCAGTATTCGACTGTCAACGAAGTATCGATATTCATCAATGGGAGGGCACTGGATGAGGTATTGGCTGCTCGGACACCTACGCCTGAGAGTGGGCAGCTCTCCCGGACCAACATCTATCTGATTGCCGTGGCTGACGACGGTCAATTGGGCAAGGAGATCGGTTGCGACGACAGCGTGGTCCCGGTGGAGGTGGCGATCGAGCCGACCATCGCTCCGCTGACGGCGGCGCTGAACAAGCTGCTGGCCCTGGGCACCAGAGAGTACGGCCAGTCAGGGCTCTACAACGCGCTCTATCGCTCCGACCTCGCGGTGGAGGATGTGGATATCGAGGCGCGAGAAGCCATCATCAAGCTCTCGGGGACGTTGAGTCTGGGCGGGACGTGCGACGAACCGAGGGTCCGGGCACAGCTCCAGGAGACTGCGCTGCAGTATGGGACCGTGGATCGGGTGTCGATCTTCATCAACGGGACGCCGCTGGAAGAGCTACTAGGGCAGAGATAGGGCAGAAGGCCCGACCCCATGCGGAGAGTATGTCGTAGCTGCACTGATTTCAATAGGACGGCTCGACCGACTCACGTGAATGGCCGGGAGGTTTGTTGGGAATTCGATGCACACTGAGGCTTCGTTCAGGTCGGGCGGGCGCGCGGACCAAGCCACTTGGAGAAGCAACGGAGTACGGGAGGATGGCATCTCATGGCTGTGGAAGACGTCGTCACACTTGTAACGGAATACTGCGCAGACGGGCAAGACACATTTGAGGATCTGCACGGCCCGGAGGCTGCTATCGTCGCCGAGGACGCGATCGATCTACTGAAGGGCGAGCTGAGCGGGCAGTTGAACTACGACGCTTTGTGGGCCGAGTTCGAGGCAGCCCCAGGCGAGACGGCGCCCGACCTGGCCGGGGCATTGGAGGCTGTGATCGAGGCGGATCCCGGGCTCGCCGAGAAGCTGGAGGCGCTGATAAAGGAGTACTATGCCGCCGGCAGGCAAGAGGATGAGACGATCGGCCCTGAGATGGCGGAGCCACGTTCCTCTGAGTTTGTGCCCGGAGAGAAGGCTCGGATCCAGGCGCACGAGGCCGAGCCGCGAAGCCACACGGACACAGCCGGCGAAGGGACGTATCTCTACGGGAATGTGCGGGCGGGCGATGTCACAGTGGGGAAGGCTTTGGAACCCGGTCCCGACGTGCTCGAGGTGCGGGAAGAGCACCAGATGTTGGGCTTTGACGTCCACGAACTGTTCCAGCAACTGCAAGTCACCATTGGAGGCCAGCTGGAATTGAGCGAGCAAGAGAAGGATGAGCTGCGCGAACACCTGGAAAGGCTGGAGTCGCAGCTCATGCTAGGCGAGGAGGCTGAGGAGGCGCGCATCGTCGAGCACCTGCGGCGCCTGGGGGCGGCCGATCCTGATTTTCTTGCTCTGCTGCTGGAAGGGCTGCGCCACACCCAGACAGAGGCACAAGCTACTGTCAAGAACGCCATCGAGCGGGTGACTGAGTAGCGACTCGCGCGCCGGGGCTGGCGCCGGGTACCTTCTCCACAGATGAAGCCCCAGCTGCAGAGAGCCGAATCGGGGGACGGACAGCGTGAACACGGCGCGGGCGTACAATGGTACAGCGATCCATGGTCATGTTGAGGGCGGCCGGCTCAATCAGCTCGTCGGGCGGATGCCGGCAAAGCGACAGTGAATGTAGCGCCTTCTCCTACAGTGCTCTCCACATCAATTCGGCCGCCCTGTTCCTGGATGATGCTTCGGCTGACGAACAGTCCGAGCCCTGTCCCCTCTTCCTTTGTGCTGAAGAAAGGGTCGAAAAGGCGGTCTATCACTTCATCCGGGATGCCGGCTCCCTCATCCGCGATGGCGACCAGAACTTCTCCTTCCCGTCTGTCGTAGACGGTTCGGACGGTCAACTCGCCTCCGTTGGGCATGGCATCGCGGGCGTTCAGCACCAGGTTGAGAAGCACTTGCTTGATGCGGTCTGGCACCACTTCGGGGTGCGGTAGATCCTCCGCCAGACTACGCACGACACGAATCCGATTGTTCTTCAGGTCTTTGCGGCTGACCTTCAGCACGCTCTCAACGATCTGATTCACATCGGCGGGCTCCCTCTGTCCACCGTCCGTGGGGCGGCTCAGATCACGCAAACGGCTGACAATCCGGGCGGCTCGCTTCAATTCGTCGTGAGCCATGGTGACGTAGGTCTCGACTTCATCGCCGCCCTCTTCCATAGATTCCTCCGCGAGCCCGAGGCATCCGATGACTGTTTGAAGGGGGTTGTTGATCTCATGGGCCAGCGAAGCGGCCAGTCGGCCTGTCGTGGCCAGCTTCTCCGACTGGACAAGTGCTTGATGTGCTCTCTTCCTTTCCGTGATGTCCTCTATGATGGCGATGATGAATTGCGGCTGATCCTGGCTATCCCGCACCAGCGAGAGAACGATGCGAGCCCACCGCATCTCGTCCTCTGATCCCACATAGCGCGTCTCCACGCGGTGCTGATTTCGTCTGCCCTCCGCCAGGTCTCGATAGGCCGCAAGATCGGCCGTGATGTCGTCACTGGAATGGGCAAAGTCAGTCATCCTTCGGCCGACCAGCTCATCGCCCTCGCGCCCCAGCATCTCCTGCAGGGCAACGTTGCCGATGATGATGTGACCCTCTGTATCCAGCAGTGCAATGCCCAGTGCTGACTGCTCGAAGATGGCCCGGAAACGCGCCTCGCTGGCCCTCAGCTGAGTCGTCCGGGCGGCGACGCGCTGTTCCAGCTCCTCGGCATAAGCCTGAAGTGCCTCCAGCAGCTGTGCCTGCCGGATGCCGATGGCCAACTGCTGAGCTATTTCCTTTATGGCCGCCATCTGATCTGGACCCGGTCCCCCCGTGATGCTCATGCCGACGTTGAGAGCGCCCATCAACTTGCCTGCGGCCTGAAGTGGCACGCTGACGAAAGAGCGTACGCCCTCCGCTCTCAGGGCCTCGGCCGCCGGCGAAGGGGGGACCTGGCTCAGATCCGGGTCCACGTGCACCTCGCCCCTCTCCAGAGTGTCCAGTGATAGACTCCATTCCAGCGGCATGCGGCGGCTTTTTCTTAGGTCCGTCTCGCCGTCGGCGTCAACCGCCAGGAGCGAGAGTTCCTCCCTGTCCATATTGAATAGCTCCACACTGGCCCGCTGGCACGTCACCAGCTGCCTGACCCGGCTGAGCGCGGCCTCCGCGATTCCCTCGGCGCTATGAGCGACCAGGATGGCCTGATCGAGCTCGTGGAGAACGCGGAGGCGCTCCGCATACTGCCGCACGGCTTCCTCAATCTGCTTCCTGGACGTGATATCGCGAAAGACGCCCACAGCGCCGGTGATCTCTCCATCACGATTCCGGATGGGCGCGGTGCTCACCAGGAGGTCTCGTTTCTCGCCGTCCGGCCTGACGAGGGACATCTCCAGATCCTCGTGTGTCTCTCCATCGAGGGCTGCACGGGTCAGTGGCAGGTCACGAGGACGATAAGCGGTCCCGTCTGGATAACACAGGCAGAGGTCGGCCTGGGCGTGGTAGTCCTCTCCGTACGGCACCCGTCGCGCGTAGAGCGCTTCGGCCGTCGGATTGGCGAGCGTGATGCGCGCTTCGGCATCGGCCACGATGATGCCCTCCGGCGTGTTTGCGATGATGGCGTGCAACCTGGCTTGCTGGGCCTCCAGCTGTCTCATCAACCGCTCGCGTTCTGTGACGTTGAGCAGCGAAAAGACCAACCCCTCTACGTCGCTGTCGCTGTTCTTCACCGGCACCAAGGCCCAGTCCCAGTACGTCACGCCTCTCTCAGGCTGGTCGGCATAGACAAAGGGTTTGCCGCGGAAGGAGATCGGCTCTCCCGTCTCCACCGCGCGGCGGAAGATGGCCTCGTTTTCCGGATCGGGAAACAAATCGAAATGGTTCTTCTCAATCAGTTCATCTCTGGAGTGGCCAGAGCCCGCGGCGTATGCTGTGTTCACGTGCACGAAGTTGAAGTCTTCATCCAGGTAGGCCAGCTGGGCATGCGTGTTCTCCATGATCATCTGGAGTCTGTCCCGTTCCCGCTGGAGGTCGCCGGCCAAGCGCTCTGCTCGCCGGCGCTGCGTGCTTATCTCCGCCATCAGATCCTCGCGCTCTGTCACGTCGCGCCAGACCACGACGGCTCCGCTCACGGAATCATCGGTCCACAGAGGCGCTGCCGACGCCATGAAGATCAATTGGTTCCCGTCGGCGTCACAGACGGCGTATCGTTGTCCCTCGACGCGCTCACCGCGTAGGGCCTGGCTTGATGGCAGGCTCTCAATTGTCAGCGGCTCACCCTTGAGGTCGCGGATGTGCAGCGCGTCGATCAGCGTTTGCCGATCGGTTTCCGAGGGATCCCTTCCGTACGCTTCCTTCGCCGCGCGATTGACGCGTAGCGGTGAGCCTTGGTCGTCGTAGACGATCACGGCGTCTGTCATTGCCTCAAACACGGCGTTCAGCTGATCCGCCTGGCGCTGGATTCGGCCCGCCAGCCGCACGGTCTCCTTCCGCGCCCGGACCTCACGACTGACGTCGCGGACTATGAGCAGGAGTCTGTCGACCGCCCCGTCGAGATTCTGGAGGGGCACCACATCGATGTTCCAGTAGGTCTGACCCTCGTCAGTCACGTGCGGTCCCTTGTGTTCCCGCAGCCGCGCGGCTGTGGCGGATCGATAGACCTCGTCCAGAAAGTCGACCTGAGTTGGTTGGCTGGTCGGAAAGACCTCCTCAAACGTCCGCCCTAGTACGGGACGGTGAGCACCCGGCATGGCCCGATAGTAAGCGTTGGCCATCTCGAAGCGATGATCCCGCCCGCGCACGACGGCAATGCCCACCGGAGTCGCGTCCATAAGACGTTCCAGGAACGTGCGTCGGCGACGGTTCTCTTTCAGGAGATCGCGGCCCTCACTGATGTCCCGCAGCATCCACTGCAAGCCGGGGTGGCCCGATCCCTTCAGCGTCCGGGCCACGGTCACGGAGGCGAGGAAATCATCGCGCTCACGGGGCTGGATTCGGAGCTCCAGCTCGACACTTTCTTCGTTCCCTCCAGCCTGAGCGCGTTCCATCGCGGCATAGATGACTTCACGGTCCTGCTCCTCCACGTAGCGGCTCCATGGCTTCCCGACGATAACGTCCGCTGGCGCAGAAAGGAGTTCTGCGGCTGCCTGATTCGCTTCCTCCACGATGCCTCTGCCATCTGTAACGATGTACCCGTCCGAGACAAACTCGAACAGCTCCTGGTAGCGTTGGCGTTGGGACGCCAGCTCGGAGCGGGCTGCCATCAAATCCTCGTTGTGCTGGCGAATGTCCTCATCGGTGACGTGCAGTCCTCCGTACACCTGCGAGAGGTTGGAGGTCCCCTTGGTGCCCCGCCGCTCCATTCTCTGCAGTCCCTTTTCCAGTATGGCTTCTTTCTGCGCCCGCGCAGAGGCGTCGAGTGCCAGGCCCATGCATCCGAGGATTTCGCCCTCGCGGCTTCTGAGCGGCTCGACTGTGCAGCGATATGTTCGGGCGTCGAGGGTGATTTCGAAGGTGGCGCTCTCGCCCTGCAGGGCTTGCCGGTGCGCTGCGAGGACGTCGGGGACGTCCGCAAGTTGTTCGACGGCGGAGAGGGGCCGGCCCACTATCTCGCCTCGTTCCAGGTCCATCGCTGACAGGATCGCTCCGGAGAGGGACGTAACCCGCAGATCTGCATCGGTGGACCACACGGGGGTGTGAAGGTGCTCAACCATGAGCTCGAGATAGGCATCTCTCCTCGGGCGGTCAGGCTGTCCGGGCCGCATGCGGACGGGCATCCCGCTTTCGGGATGCGTCACCGTGTCCACCTGACCGCCCATCAGCGCCTGTAGCCTTGCCCTAATGTCCTTCAACTGCTGCACCAGGGTGCGGATCTGGTCGCGGTCTGTCTCAGCTCTTTGATTGTCCATGTCCACCATCACTCTCGCTGTCTAGCCTTGCGCGAATTCGGATGGCCCGGGCGCCTGCTCGCCGGGTTACCAGGTCCGGAGGGTCGCGATCCGAGAACGGAACCCTGTCAGGCCGCCACGATCGTCTCCCTTGGGGGAAGCGCCCATGGTGATAGTCCTACAGTAGCAGGGCTCGGGCCGTGAGGCCCCGAGGGTGCGTTGGGCTGTCCGCTTGGAAGGCCCTGAAATGCTCAGAACCCGACGCGGGTCCGCGGGCCTGGACTTTAGTATAGCAAAGGGTTTAGTGGCGGTCAACAACGAACCGATCGGGCACGCGCGCCCATCGGCCGGCGGATCCGGCCCCGTAGGTTGCGTACGATGCCCACGGAGGCAGTTGCATTGAGTCCTTGGGTCTTCGCGCGACCGGAGCAGGCCTGCAAAGGTCGGCAGGGGGATCGATGAGGCCGGCGGTGCGGGTGAGCCACCAGCGGAATTTGGAGCAGGCGTTTCTCCTGGCGGGGGGGGTGACCGTCTTGGCGCCAAGAGATGCCTTTACCGCCCTCGACGCTTCAGCCCCGCCGGGATGGGTGTCGAGCTCAAGGGTGTCTCCGTCTCGAAGTACGTAGTCGGCCGGGCGTCTGATACCGTCAATGGTCAGGTAAGGAGTCCCGCTCCCGACTCGATCGAAGCGAGAGGCGAGATCGCGCACCGTGGTATTGGCTGGGAACCGCGGCGCGTGTCCGTCTCCCGTAAACACTACGATCCGGTCGTCCCCAGCATGCACGCGCAGACGAGCCCGGGAGGTGGCGAAATCGACCGTCTTGTCTTCGACCGGCAGCAGCTGGCGGAGCCTGGTCAGTAATTGCTGATCCTCAGCTTCGCTTTATGCCTGGTTCTTGTACCAACAGTGTGCCGCCACGCCATACTCGGCTTCGCGATGCATCGCCTCCGTCCGGACATGAAACTCGACCGGCTTCGCAGAGATGTCGGGGACCGGGTAGACACAGGTATGGAGGGACTGGTATCGGTGCTCCTTTGGAAAGCCGATATAATCGTCAAAGGTGTCGGGAACCGGGCGGACGCGCGTGTGGAGGAGCCCGAGGACGGCGTAGCACTCCTCAACCGAGGGAACGATGATGCGCAGACCGATCCGATCCATGAGGTCATCAAGGGAGGTGTCGAGTCGGCGCATCTTCCGGTACATGCTGTAGAGCCCTTTGGCGCGGCCTTCGAGTGTGGCGGCGACGGAGGCCGGATCAGCCGCGCGCCGTGAGGATGCGTTTCTGACGGCGTTTACCCTTGAAGCTTTTCTCCACGAAGATGGGCTCGTGAGTGAAGGGGTCTGTCTCGGTGTAGTACATGAGGGTGGCGTACGTCGACGGGGTCGGTGTGAAGATCTGGACTTGTTCCGGCACCAGCCCCAGCTCAGTTACCGCAAACTCGCGCAGGCGATGCATGTCCTCTGCCGTGCAGCCCGGGTGGGCTGCGATGAAGTAGTAGGTCAGGAACTGCGGCAAACCGGCTCTCTTCGTTGCCTGGTAGAATTGGTCTCGGAAAGCGAGCAGTCCTTCCGCAGTCGGTTTGCCCATGGCCGCGAGCACGTGGTCCTCGCTATGCTCCGGTGCGATCTTCAGCTGACCGGATACGTGGTTGGCCACCACTTCCTGCAGATAGTCGTCGCCATGGACATCATCGGCGAGCAGCATGTCGTGACGCAGCCCCGACGAGACGAAGACCTTCTTTACGCCTGGTACATTCCGAAGACGACGGAGCAGCTCCAGGTGCTGGCTGTGGTCAACGGGCAAGGAGGGACAGATGTCAGGGTAGATGCAGCGCCTATCCTGGCAAGGGCCCTGGTGTAGTTTCCTGGAGCACTCGAAGCCATACATGTTCACCGTGGGCGCGCTGAGGTCCTGGATGATGCCCTTGAAGTCTGGCTTCTGCGTTAGGCCGCGAACCTCCTTCTCGATCGATTCCGGGCTGCGCCAGCGGACCGTGCGTCCTTCGTGAACGCCAATGGCGCAGAAGTTGCACTCGCCGTAGCAGCCGCGGTGGCTGGTGACGGCGAAAGCGATCGTCTCCAGGGCCTTGATCGGGCCCTGCTCCTCGTAGTATGGGTGTGCAGCTCGCTCGAAACTAAGGCTGTATACGTGATCCAGCTCGTCTTGCGTCAGGTACGGAGACGGCGGGTTGTGAATAAGGTACCGGTTCGCGTAGCGCTGCATGAGTCCCTGAGCGCTGCGCGGATCGGTGTTCTCGTAGAATGTGTGGAACATCTCGATGAAGGCGTCGGTTGCGCCCGCAGACCGCTCGTCGCCCGTGATCCTCTCATACGAGGGCAACCGCAGATAGCCTTTCTGAGGCGTGTCCTCCACATAGCACAGGCCGCGCAGGTGGCGGGGGTCCTTGCCGAAGCGGAGAGCGTCAGCGAATGCCAGGACACTCTTCTCCGCCATGCCGTAGATCAGATAGTCCGCCTTGGCGTCCAGGAGGATGGAGCGTCGGATGGCATCATCCCAGGCATCGTAGTGGGCCACGCGGCGGAGGCTGGCCTCGACGCCGCCCAGCACGATTGGCGCGGCTGGCTCACTGGTCGTCCCCTTGAAGGTTCGCTTGATCAAGTTGGTGTAGACAATGACCGCGCGATCCGGGCGCCTGGTGTTGCGCCCGCCGGGTGTGTAGTCGTCGGAGCGGCGGGGCTTTTTTAGAGCGGTGTAGTTGGCGACCATCGAATCGATGCTGCCTCCGGAGACGCCCCAGAAGAGGGCGGGCCGGCCGAGGCGCGCGATATCGTCGGGGCTGTGGATGTCCGGCTGAGCGATGATGCCCACTCGGTACCCCACGTCCGCCAGCACGTGACCGATGACGGAGACGCCGATGTGGGGGCTGTCGATGTAGGCATCGCCGGTCACGAGGATCACGTCGAGCTGCTCCCAGCCGCGCTGGTCCATCTCCGTTCGTGTTGTTGGCAAGAACATCGTATAGGGATTCTGCCACAGCGGGTGGGTGTCGTCAAGTGAAAGGGCGCGGTCGCCGATCGACGGGGTGTCCTGCGGGGCCGCCCCCTGTCATTCCGAGCGAAGTCGAGGAATCTGTCGTTAGGGCGGGTGGCTCCGGTGGCGTGCCACGAGATTTCTCGACGCGCTTCGCTTGCTCGAAATGACAGGGCTAGCATGACGTCGGGTCCGGCTATTTGCTCCGCTCGCTCGAAATGACGAGGCTAGCACGGCGTCGGGCCCCCTACTCGCTGCGCTCGCTTGGAATGACGGGTTGCGGGCGTATGCGGCCGGAAACGGTGCATCCATCTACCAGCCTTTGCTCCGGTTCCGTCCAGAGCCACAATCCGCTGGCTGTATCTAGAACAGATGCATCTGCTGGGTCAGGATTGCCTCGCGCGTGCCGTGCACGCCGGCCAGTTTGCTGTCCAGGACCCTCTCCACATCGCCTTGAACGGCGGGTGTGAGCGCGCCATTTTTCGCCCTGACCAGGGCCGTCGCCACCAGTGGCGTGTCCAATGGAGCGCCGATCTGAGAGAGGATGTAGACCGTAGCTTCCTGAACCTCGCTGACCTGCTCGACAATCTCCTGAGCCGCAATCAGCGCCAGGACATTGTAGACCTTGCCCACGTGCGAGATCGGGTTCTTACCGCATGCAGCTTCCAGGCTGGTGGAACGGAAGGGTGCGATGACGCCGTTAACCCGGTTGCCCCGTCCTACGGCCCCGTCATCGCCCATCTCGGCCGAGGTCCCGGTGAGCGTGAGATAGACCTGGTCACGCTCCATATCGTCAGCCGTGTTGACGACGACCGTTACCTTGCGGTGGTCCAGTTCCTCCGCAAAGTCCTGGATGGTGGCTTGCGCGGCGTCCCTGGCCTTCCCATACGCAGCGCGGCTGTCGATCTCGACGGCCAAGAAAGGTAGGGCGACTGTCAGGATCAGCTCGCCGTTCCGCCGCATGCCCATAACCTTGACGTCCTCACCGATGGGGAACCGGTCGATAAGCGCGTGGTTGATGTACTGCGCCGTCTCGTAGACAGCGTGCTCCAGACCAGAGCGCGGCCAGTGGCTGACGCCGAAGCTGGTGTCGTTGGCCGTCACGCGGTTGACGACGTATTGGAGCTCGGCGGCGCCCCGACCGACGTAGCTCCGAATATCCATGTGCTCGTCGGGATCGAGATAGCGCATCGTTTCTCGGATGTGCCGCTTAGCCGCCCCCACCGCGATATCGTCAAGCGGGATCGCCTGTCCTTTCCACGAGGGAACGCCGCGGCCGGCGATTTGGATGAGGATCGGTTTGGTGATCTCGCCACCGCCGTAGCCGAGCTCGACCTCCCCGGCCACTAACTGTACCTTGTCAAAGTTGTGGTGTAAGAGGACGTCCAGGTGTTCCTGGCACCAGCGCGTGTATTCGACGGATATGCGCTCCGCGATGCCGTCGCACAGGCTGTCCGGATGGCCGATGCCCTTCCGCTCCACAATTTCGACGGGGATGTCCTCCACGGATGGGCCCGTCGCTTCAGTCACCACGATGTTGCGTGTCGTCACGTTTGCCTCCCAAGCTTTCTCTGTAAGCAGTGTGTTGATTTCCGAGCGCGGTGAACAGCCCCTGAATGGGCCTCCGACGTCTCCGAAGCCACTGGTGCTGGAGGGACTGTGGCGGCTTCGCGGCCGCTCTGCGCTCATACGGCCCCTGATGAAGGCTCTTCGGGTCTCAATCTCAAAGTGACAAAAAAAGACCCCTTCCTGAAAGAGAAGGGGCGCAGCCGCACCGGCTTGAGCACCTCTCATCTTCCAGAAAGACCATTCTGCCGGAATTGGCACCTGCCTGGGGACATTACGTCCGGGCGGTTGCCGAGGTTTCACAGGGCCGGTCCCTCCACCTCTCTGGATAAGAGCATTGCCAGGTATTCAGTTGTCGCGCTGGCATTTCAGCGCCGGCGACGATGATACCACGGAACGGGGAGATGTCAACCAGGGTCTCGACGGGGGCTACGGGGGGCGATTGTCCGAGGCTCATCATCCATCTCCACCGGTGTCGGGCGCTGCCAGCGATGTGGAGCGACGTGAGGGTTCTGGTCCCGCCGGACCTCTTGGACCTGTCATCTGCAGGTGGCGAGGTTCAGCAGACGAGGCGGCGAGTGGATCAGCGCATCGCTCTCGAGGTTCCCCGTCAAGCATGGCGCGAAGCTGCGGGAGGGCCATTCGGCGGTCGCTGCTTTCGTAACTCACCGAATCAGGGCATAATCAGGTTCAAGTAGGACCACTGAGCCCCTGCGTTCAGCCCCGTTGTAGCGCTCCCGCGAGCGAACTGGCACCCGCGGCTCGCTTCGGAGGATGGGCGACAGCCGGCGGAGCGCAAACCGCCAAGATGTCTCGATAGAGGAGAAAGGATCGGCTCACGATGTCGAACAGACGATGGCTTGCTTTGATCAGCCTCGCCCTGCTGCTCGGACTTGTAGCGTGTGCAAGCGGCACAGTAGAACCGACGGCGACGCCTGTGCCCACGTCAATGCCGTCCCCCACCGAGTCTCCGGATGACGACGGAACGCCGCCCGTCACTGATGCAGACCGCGAGTACATGCGGTGGCTGGCCGGCGTACACGGCAAGTTGGAGGACACGTCGCGGGGGCTGATCGAGCGCTGGCAGGCGAGCGAGGAGGCGGGGGCAGATAAAGTCAGTTCGGATACCATAAGAGAGATGGCGTCTCTGGCGAAGACGCTCCAGGACTACGTCGATGAGGTAGAGGCTCGTGAGGACGTGCCGGTGGGGGTGGCTGGAATCCACGTCGCCTTGCTCAATGAGGCGCATTCCTGGGAAGCTGCCGCGCCGTTGCTGGTTGAGGGGATCACGGCGCTACGCGACGGGGATCAGGCAGGCTTCCAGGAGAAGGCCGAGGAGGCCGATCGGGAGATACAGGCCGCCGTGGAGGCGCGGGAGGCGCTTCTGGAGGCGGCGAATGAGTTGCTGCGGTCGCTGAGTGAGGCAGGGGGGGATTGACGCCGGAGCGGGCCAGGGACTGCTGGTTCAAGGGTGGCGCGGTTTCAGCGTTCCGTGACCGCAGTGGGTCGAGGAGGGGCCTGGCCCGGCTCGGTAGGAACGGTCAGCGGCGCGAGCACACGTTGACGGTGCCGGGATTTCGTCGCGTGGAGGCTGGGCGGAGGCTGTGTGAGAAATGGCGGATGCGTTGGTGCGGGTCGCGGCCTCAGGGAAGAGCGGGGGCCGTGACCCCGACGGCTGTTCAGGGTCTACGCTCCTGAAGCAGTATCGGCTCTCGGGCTCCGTCGGCTGACGGTCTCATGGTCAGGGCAACGACGGATCCCAGGGACAC
>Ga0207796_1000328_pt1 | contig 19760 bp, 21 predicted proteins | sample Pon1CUnioCityCA_6_FD_187274 | JGI IMG/M metagenome (GOLD analysis project Ga0207796, IMG submission 187274) | Marine sediment microbial community from Union City, CA, USA - Pond 1C Sediment 1 (SPAdes) | ecosystem: Environmental > Aquatic > Marine > Intertidal zone > Salt pond sediment ...
AGCAGCAACCGCAGCGCCGAACGTACCTTTGCCTGATCATCTGCCACTAACACACGCATATCTTTGGCCATCCTTCCTCGTCAGAGTCCGTTTCTGATCCCCATCATACCGCCAAGTCCGCCCAGATGCACCGGGCATCTGGGTGGACTTGGATCGGTCAGGTGGTCGGTTATCAACCTGGCCCACTGACCAGGGACTGGCGCGGTCAGATCAGTAGCCGTATGCTAAGGACGATCAAAAGGCCGGCCACGGCGATGACAAGTCCCAAGCCGGCGCCTCGCTTGCCTTCTTTTAGCTCGCGGACAAGTTGGACAACGACGGCTACGAGCAGTCCCAAGCTCAAGCCCATGGCCAATTCGTCGAAAATCAGCCCCAGCGCTGCCCCCATCGAGATTCCCATGGCGATGAGCGTGCCAAAATCCACAAATCCTGCATCTTGGTCTTGACGTGAGGTGCGCGCTGTCTCAGCAATCGGACGTTCCTCCATCTGGGTCATTGAATGCCTCCTTCTAACATCGGGTCCAATGATGAATATGGCTGAACCCAGTATAAATCAAAGACTCCCCAGGTGCACCAGGCATCTGGGGAGTCTTTGCCCTGGTCAAGTGACCAGGCTTTCCTCAGTCGAGCAGGCCTTCCTTGACCGCCACTGCCACTGCCTCCGTCCGGCTGGCAGCGCCCAGCTTGGACAGGATGCTGCTGACGTGGAACTTGATCGTCGAGCGGCTGACCACCAACCGCTCGGCGATTTCGGGGTTGCTCAGACCCTCGACCAGGAGGGCCAATACCTCGATCTCTCGGTCGGTGAGGTCAAAGCCGATCTGGGGTGGTTCGCGGGTGGCCTGGATCAGCGCCTGGGCCGCCTCGGGGGCCAGGGTGGGCCGCCCGGCGTGCGCCTCGCGGATGGCCTTGGCCAACTCGTCCGCAGAGACGTTCTTGAGCAGGTAGCCGATGGCGCCCGCTTCCATCACGCCCTCGACCAACTCTTTTTCCTTGAAGCTTGTCAGGGCGATGACCTGGATGGCCGGACATTTCTGCCGGATGGACCTGGTGGCCTGTGCCCCATCCATGCCGGGCATGACTAGGTCCATCAACACGACGTCGGGCTGAAGCCGGTCGCAGAGCCGCACCGCTTCTTCGCCGCTGCTCGCCTCGCCGACCAGGTCCAGGTCGTCGAAGGCCAGCAGAAAAGCTCCCAGCCCGCTGCGCACCACGGCGTGGTCGTCTACCAACAAGACACGAATGGGAATAGGTTCACTCATCGAACTCCTCTGTGTATGAAACTGTAAGCTTTGTACCGGCTCCAGGCTGGCTCTCAATTGTCAGTGTCGCGCCGATGGCCTCTGCCCGCTCACGCATGATACCAAGACCCAGGCTGTTGGGCGACAGGATCGCCGGGTCAAAGCCCAGGCCATCGTCATAAACCTGTAGTTCGACCTGCGCCGGCTGGCAGCTCAACCTTATGCTTGCTGCACTGGCGCCAGCGTGTTTGGCCACGTTATTTAGCGCCTCCTGGGCAATGCGATAGAGGGCGATCTTGCCCTCGGCCTCCAGACGGCATTCACCCTCCACCTCCAGGGTAACTGGTACCCGTGCCCGGCCGGTGATCGACTCCGCCAATTGGCGCAGCAGGTCGGCGAGCTTGGCTTCCTCCAGCGCCGAGGGACGCAACTCCAGCAGCAGGGTGCGCATCTCAGCCAGCGCCCCCCGGGTCAGCTCCCGCAGTTCGGCCAGGCGCCGCCGGGCCTCCTCGGGGTTCTGCTCCCAGAGACGCGGCAGGACCTCGGCGATGAGGCTCGACGAAAAGAGGGTCTGCGTCACAGCGTCGTGCAGGTCGCGGGCCAGCCGGCTACGTTCGGCAGCTACTGCCGATTCTTCTGCCTGGGCGTACAGGCGCGCGTTTTCGAGAGCCACGGCCACCTGGTTGGCAAAGGTCAGGGCCAGATCGGTGCGCTGGGCAGCAAAGAAGCCGGGCTGGCTGTGGTCGAGGGTCAACATACCCAGCACTTCGCCTTTGACTGTCAACGGGACCCCCAGCCAGGAGCGTATATATCCAAAAACTGACTCCAGTTCATCACCCGCCATCTGCCGGAACATAAGGGCCTGAGGCGTGTCGCCCCGGATGTCAGAGATGACGAGGGGTTCTCGCTGCTGAATGACCTGGCGGTTGACACCCGCTTCTTCTAGCGGGAAGCGTAGTGCCAGTACCTGATCCTGGGAAATGGGACCCCGGTAGGCTTGCACCAACAGGCTGCCCTCGTCCAGGGTCAGAATAGATGCCCCTGTATACTCGACGACCGTACGCAGTTGGTCCAGGATCAGGTCCAGGAGAGAACCCAGATCCAGGGTAGAGTTGACGTTGTGCGAAACTTCCAGAAGCGTAGAAAGCTGATGCGTACGTTCCGCGACGCGCTGTTCGAGATGGCGCTGGGCCATCACTCGCTCGGTAATGTCGGTGGCAAAGCCCTCCAGGGCAATGACGTTGCCAGTGGGGTCTGCGACGCCCCGGCCCTGCTCCCAGACCCACTTCTGCCCCCCGGGGGTGACGAGACGATAGGTTAGCTGGAAAGGCTGTTCTTTTCCCAACGCGGCCTGCACCTCTTTCCAGACCAGATTCCTGTCGTCGGGGTGGATCAACTCGCCGTAGGAAATCTCTTTATTGCCGATCAGAGCCTGGGGTGGGTAACCGGTCAGCTCCAGCGCGCCCTCGCTCACGAATTCCATGGTCCAATCGGTGTCGTTGCGGCAGCGGTAGGCCATACCCGGCAAGTTGCTAATCAGTGTCGCCATCCGGCGTTGGCTCTCCCGTAACGCCTCCTGAGCTTTCTTGTGCTCGATGGCAATCCCCACCAGGTGGGCGGCCATCTCGATGGTCCGTAGCTCCGCCTCAGTGGGAGCGCGGGGCTGCCGGTAGTACATGGCAAAGGTGCCGACCACGTCCCGTTCCGGAGAAAAAACCGGCTCTGACCAGCAGGCTCGCAGTCCGTACTCCTGGGCCAGACTGCGCAGGCCGTCCCAGCGCGGATCGGTGTCGATGTCCTCAACGATGACGCGCTCGCCTCGATAGCTGGCCGTGCCGCAGGAGCCAACCAGGGGTCCGATCTCCAAGCCCTCAATGGACTGCACATACTCTTCCGGCAGGCTAACTGATGCACCAATGTGGAGGTGGCGGCCGTCCTCATCGAGCAGGAGCACCAGGCCCAGCATGCCGGACCACTGCTCCTCGATGATGCGAACCAGCGTGTGCAGCGTCTCGGAAAACTCGCCGCCGGTAGCCAGCAACTCCAGGAACTGGCGCTGCCCAGCCTGGATGGCCTGCGCTCGTTGGTGCTCCAGGGCATTGGCAAAGACAGCAGCCACCAAGCCCAGCAAGCGCAGGCTATCCTCCGGCCAGGCCTTTTCCTCGCGGACCGAATCAAAGCCTACAAAGCCGATGGTCGAACCCCGATAGACCATGGGCACAGCTACCAGCGAACGGATATCCTGGCGCTCAAACTCGCGGCGCTCGGTATCGGCCTCGGGCGGGAGGTCGGCCACGCTGGGCACGTGCAGGATCTCACCATCCAGCAAGCGGCGGTTGGACCAGGCGAATCGATCCACCGGCACGCCCTGCATTTGCTCGATCTGGGGTTCGACGCCGTGAGCAGACCATTCGTGGCTGCAGCTCAGCCAGGCACGGTCCTCGGAAAAACGGAATACGTAGCTACGGTCCACGCCCGTGAACTGGCCGATGGTCTGCAGCGCCCGCTGGACGCCCTGATCGATCTCGTCAAGGGGCATGTTGATGAACTCAGCCGAGATGGTGCTGACCACGTTCTCAAAGGCGACACGGTAGTGCAGGGCCTCCTCGGCCAGCCGGCGCTCGCTGATGTCGGTGTGAGAGCCGAGCAGGCGGTAGGGAGTACCATCGTCGCGGCGCAAGGCCTTGCCCCGGGCCAGGATCCAGCGATAGCCGCCGTCTTTGTGCCGCAGTCGATGCTCCAGCCGGTAGAAAGGCACGCGCCCATCCAGATGTTCTTGGAGCGCCGCCATGGCTCGCTCACGATCGTCGGCGTGGGTCAGGGCCTCCCACGACGCGAATTCGTTCTGAACCTCGTCGTCAGTGTAGCCCAGCATCGATTTCCAGCGCGGCGAGAAATAGACCTCACCGCTCTCGATATCCCAATCCCAGATGCCGTCGTTGATGCCTTCCATCACCAGGGAGAGGCGTTCTTCCCGCTGGCGCAGCGTGTCCAGCGTTTTTTCGAGTTTCCGATGGGCGCTAACCTGCTCGGTCACGTCAATGGTAGCATTGAGAATGCCCGTCACTTCCCCGTCCACAGTGATGGGAGCCAGCACCATGTTCCAGTAGGTGACGATGCCTTCCGACTCAAGGCGCACCGATTCCAGGCGGACGGTCTCGCCGGCCAGCGCTCGCTCAAAGAGGGGCAGCACGGTGGGTTCGGTGCCAGGCAGAAAGTCGAAATAGTACACGCCTGGCCCGATGGGCGCTGCCGAGGGTGGAGCGTGCAGATCGGCAAACTCCGCCCAAGTTGGGTTGTAGCGACGGATCCGGTACTCCCGGTCGAAAATGGCGATGCCCATCGGCATCCGGTCGAAGAGGAGTTCCAGCAGGTTCAGCTGCCGCCCCAGCGCCGGGTCGGGGTCAAAGGCCACCACGTGAGCATCGCCGGCGGCATCGGCGGGTAAAAGTTCGAAGAGGCAAGCTTCCGCACCCTCGGCCTGACAGGCTCGTTGGATGCATACCACATCTCGGCGGCCGGCCACGACGTTGACAAAGCCGACCAACACGCCGGCCGTGTAGGCACACACTGGGGCGCCTGCCCTATCTCCATGTTTGCGTGCCGTCCAGGCTTCAAAGGCGTCCTGGGCGCGGATCAGCACCCGACCCAGGGGCCAGTCGCCCTCCAGAATCTCGAATCGGCCAAATCCAGCGGCCTGGTAGGCGGCAATGCAATCATGCAGCGGCTGCACGCCAGCATCTGCGCTTCCCTCGCCGGCAAAGGAGCGGGCAAAGGAAGCGCCGCCGTTGGCCCCTGCCTGTTGCAGCACGTCGTCGGCAAGCCTCGAGCCGACCAACGTTTCCATCTGTCGACGCAACGCCCAGAAGCCGTCTTCCACATCGAGCAGGGTCATGCGCACCCCGCCAAAGATCAAGACACCGGGGCGCTCTTGTTCGAGCAGGGCATGGTAGGTCATGGGCATCACAACACGATTATACCCCTGAGATGGGATCTCGTCAATCACATGTCATCAGGTCGATACGGCTGCTGCAAAGCCCAGCATCAGGTCTCCACCAACGCTCACCGTCCCAGTCTCGGAGACGTTGTGCGCTCCCGGTGCTGCCTGTCGCCCCGAGACAGGCCTCCGAGCTTGCCGGCCTGGTGTCTGCCAAGCAACTTTGCAGTAGCCCTGATCAGATCGATAGGCTGGTCTCAAGCGTCCTGGTCGCAGAGTTGATCCAACGCCATCAGGACGTGCTCCGGCGGTTCGCCTTTGCTGACAAGAGCGTGCGCCCCGGCTTCCATTGCCGCCTGAGCTGCCTCAGGTCGGCTGCTGAGGATGACGACGGCCATGGCCGGGCATTTGTGACTTAGCTCAGCTACCAGATCGATCAACTCCTGGCCTGGTAGTTCCCAATCAAGCAGAATGACATCGGGGCAGGCAGCTCTGACCCAGTCAAACACGCCCGTAGCGTCGACAGCTTCTCCCAAGATCTGGATGCCCGGCTGCTGCTCCAAGAGCAATCGAAGCGCCGATCGCACCCTGGCTCGACCATCAGCGATCAGTACAAGCATCTCGGTCACTCATACCGGAACTGCCACACGGCTATACCCAGAAACATCGCCGCATAGGCCAGCAGGATGCCAGCTGGCAGCAGGACCGACCCCAGTCCCTGGGAGCGGACCACGATGTTTTGCAGCCCGTCCATGGCCCAGGCAGTGGGTGTCACGTGGCCGATCACGGCAAACGTCTCGCCGGCGACTTCTAGCGGGAACCAGGCGCCGCCTAACGCGGCAAAGAGGAACATGGCGATCAGCGACCAGGTGATGACCTGTTCCTCCTTGGTGGCCAGCGCGCCGATGAGCAGACCCAGGCTCGCGGCGAACATCGAGAGTGTGACCATCATGGCCAGGGTAGCCAGCGGCGCTTGCAGATAGTCCACGTCAAAGAGGAGCTGGCCCACGGCGACAAGCAGCGCCTGCTGGAAAAAGACCACGAGGAACATGGCCAGCACGTGGCCGCCGATGATCGTCGCCCGATGGGTAGGCGTGGTCATAAGTCGTCGGAGCGCTCCCGTCTTGCGCTCCAAAACCAGGACCATGGCTGAGGTGATCAGGCCAAAGATGGCAAACTGGATCATCATGCCCGGCGACGATTGGGCAAAGCCGCTGGGGGCTTCTTCCTCAGTTGCTGCGCCCGTGGCCTGTTCTGCAGTCACGCGGATAGGGGGTGTTTGCCAGCTGGCGATGGCCAGGTCTACCGCCTCTTCCAGGTAAGCCTGACGGGCAATCTGGCTGGAGAAGCCCTCTCGCGCATCGCGCTCCGTGGCACTGATATGGGCTGTTTCCACAGCCCCCATCAGACGGGAGGCCGCGGTCTCGATGCCACTGTGGGCTGTCTGGCCGGCGGTCGTGGCCCTGTCAGCGATGACGGTGAGCTGCGGCGATTCGCCAGCGAGTGCCTGCCGGCTGAAATCCTGGGGCACGATGATGACGGCAGCCAGGTCTCCCCTGCGGACCTGCTTATCGATCTGATCCTTCTCAGTTTCGTCAAGAGTCACCGGCCGGACGACGTCCGACGCGGCTAGCACGTCCTTCAGGCCCGCGGCCAGGCTGCCTGCCGGATCCTGGTTGACCAAGCCCACCGGCAGGCGGGGATCGTCCTCCGCCTGAACCGGGGCAAAAACAAAGCCGAAAAAGAGGGTAAACAGGATGGGCATCACCACCAAAAAGAGAGCCGATTTCCAATCGCGGACAATTTGCAGCAGGTCTTTGCCTGCGAGATTGAGAATACGCACGTGAACCTCCTATGCAAACCGCTTGCGGAATAGAATCACACCAACGGCAAATAAAAGCGCCCCCAGGCCCAGCATCACGCCCACAGGCAGGAGCACGCCGCCCACGCCGCTGCCTTGGAGGGCCAGCTCCCAGCCATACATGGCCCACCCCTGGGGCATGACCAGCCGCACGGTGTCAAAGGCCTCGGGAATATTGGGCACACCGCTGGTAAAGAGGCCGCCCAGCATGCCGGTCAGGGTCAGGACACCACCCATCACCGGACCGGTCTGGCGAGTGTTCTTCACAAAAGACATGAGCAGCACACCAAAGCCGGCGGCAACGACAATGAGGCCCAACGTGACCAAGAAGACAGTCAGGGGCTGGCCCCACTTGATGCCAAAGATGAGACCCGAGGCCAGCAGCAGTACGACGACCTGGACAATCAGGGTCAGCACAACAGTCAGGAACTTGCCACCCAGGATGATTGCCTGGGATGTAGGCGTGGTGAACAATCGCTCCAGGGTACCCTCTTCGTCCTCGCGGATGATCGATTCAGCGCTGTTGGCGCCCATGAAAAAGGCGAAAAAGATAGTCATGGCGATCATGATGGCCCCAATGGTGCCCGTCCCTTCGCTAGCCGATTCCCCAACCCCTGCCGGGGGTCGGCTATCCACGCTCGGGGTTGTTTCGTCTCCATGGCCGTGACCCGATGACTCCAGCCAGGCAGCGTATGCCAGGGCCGCCTCCTGAGCGACCGTCTCGTCCGCCGCCAACTGCTGGGTTACGACTCCGGCCGCGATCTTGGCCCCTGCAAAGCCGTCGATGAACTGGCTGACCAGATCCTCGACGATGCCCGGCCCGATGGTCAGCGTGGGGTCCTCGTACTGGACTACGGTTGCCTCCCTGCCAGAGGCCAGGGCCGCCGCCGTGAAGTCGTGTGGGATGATAACTGCTACATCGGCCTGCTGCTCCTCCACTGCCTTACGGGCCGCACCTTCGCCGTCGGCGAGGGTGACCTCCAACATGTCGCCCAGATCCTCGCTCTGCAAGAATTCGACGAGCATTTCGCCGGCGGCGAACCCACCACTTTGGGCACCTGGACGGTCGAGGTTGGCGACCTGCACACGCACCGTCTGCAGGTCCAGATCACCCCCGCCGGCCAGACTGCCGAAAGCAAGGTAGAGGAGCCCGGTAATGAGTAGCGGCGCGCCGAACATCATGATCAGGACAAAGGGAGTCTTGAAAGCCCGCAGCAAATCTTTGAAGGCAATATCCAATGCTTTCATAGGATACCTCTCAGTCTCTTAGGACCCGGCCGGTCAGGTGTAGGAAAACCGCCTCCAGATTCGGTTCCTGGATGTCGACGGACGTGATCCGCACATCGTTCTGGTTGGCCGATTCAAAGAGACGGGGCAGGACCAGATTGCTGTCATCGGCCAGGAGCGCCAGTGTGCCGTTGTTGGTGGTGATTCGGCGCACGCCTTTGATGGCACGCCACGCAGTTGTGACCCGCTCAGCCGGCGCGTTGAGGGTCAGCTCGACCCGATCCAGCTCGCCCACGATCTTGACCAGTTCGTCGTGGCTGCCGCTGGCGATGATTCGTCCGCGGTCCATGATGGCGATCCGATCTGAAAGCTCCTGGGCTTCCTCCATGTAATGGGTGGTGTAGAGGACGGTCATGCCCTGACGGCTGAACTCTTTGACTGTATCCAGGATGTTGCGTCGGCTCTGAGGATCGATGCCCACTGTCGGCTCATCAAGGATGAGGACCTGAGGCCGGTGGAGAAGGGCGATGCCGATGTTCAGGCGGCGTTTCATGCCTCCCGAATAGGTATCCGCCCGACCCTTCTGCCGGTCGACGAGGCCGATGACGTCCAAAACTTCATCGACGCGGCGCGCCAACTCGGCGCCGCGCAGGCCGTACATCTTGGCCCAGAAATTCAGGTTCTCGCGGGCCGAGAGATCGCCATAGAGGGCAATCTCTTGGGGGACGACACCGATGACACGCTTGACGGCCATCGGCTCGTGCCCTATCGAGTGCCCCATCACTTTTGCGTCGCCGGAAGTCGGTTCCAGCAGGCAGGCGAGCATGGAGATGGTCGTGCTCTTGCCCGCGCCGTTGGGGCCGAGCAAGCTGAATATCTCACCGGCCTGGACATCCAAGCTGGCACCCTGCACGGCGTGGATATCGCCAAAGTCTTTGTGCAGGTCTTGAATCTCGATTGCCTTGCTTTTCATCGATCACTTCCTTTCTGCCGCAAAGGGCTTCTGCCCCACTCGAAAGACTTGCTCTTGGAGCATAGCACAGCAAGCTCCCCGGCGCATCGGTCAGCTGGGGGGATCGTAGCCTGGTCAGATCGGTAGTCTTCTGCCCAGTCAGATGACCCAGTTCACAGGCAAGCGAGGCATTTGTCTTGCACTATCCGTCACCTTCTCTGGAGAAGATCAATTGGAGACGGAGGCCGGCCAGTGGTGCCCCCCACACGCTTGGATCACGTTCTTGCCAGGTACACAACCGCTTCTCCTTCTTGCCAAATCAACTCCACCGTGGCAAATCCCGCCCCCAGTAGTGACTTTTGCTGCATCTCCACCGTCAACGGAATATCAATGTGATGAATGCCCTCTTCTCTTTCTTCTACCCGGGCCATCTTTTCCCGATATTCGGCCAATAGCTGGGCTGCCTTCCCCTTGGAAACAACATAATCACCCTCGATGTACGCTCCGCCGCCTCGCAACGCTCGTCGAATTCTCCCATACAATTGACCTTTTCTCTTCAGCTTCAAATGATGCAGCGTCATCACCGAAACCGCATAGTCGTAGCGCGCTTTGCCAAGAGGTATCTCCAAATAGGATCCCTGAATTAGCGTCAGCTGCGCCAGGTGGCTTGCATATTTCCCTCGAGAGTGCTCAAGCATGCTGGCCGATAGATCAATCCCTGCGATTTGAGCGTTGGGAGCACGCTGGAATATCGGGGCAAACTCCAGGCCGGTGCCACATCCAATATCCAGGATCTGCAATTCGTCGTCTGTGCGGGGTATGGGTTGCGCTACCGCTTCATAGAACGCTTCGAAGGAGTCAAGAGATTGTTGCATATGCTCATCATATTCCCCAGACCTTCTGTCGAAAAAGTCGCCCATACTCTCTGGCAATTGAGCTAGTTCAGAACACATCTACTTCCTCCCCATGACGTGGGTAGTGCTGGATCTTGTTATAGCCGTCAATGACCGGCAGGGCTGGCAGCCCATCGGCCAGTCGCAAGACCTTTCGGAGCGTGCGCGGGCCTGGCCGGGGTTGTCGCTAGCGGTGGTCACCTTGCGTAGACTGAGTGCCTACTTGCCTGAGTCGATCCATCACATATTCGCCGTAGCCGGTGTGGCCTTGCCAGTCAGGCTGAAACATGGGCGGTTCGGCCTCGGCGTCGTACCAGCAGGCTACCCAGCCGATATCCCGCTCGTCCAGGTAGGACATGAGAGCCTGGCCGTAATCCGCCGCGCTGCCGTTGAGATAGGGCTGCTCAGCAGACAGATTCTCCCCCATAAAGCCCCACTCAGTGATGAGTACCGGGTAACGCTCGGCCACGCGGCCGAAGTAGATGCCCCACAGGGACTCTGAATGAGACGGGTAGATGTGTGAGGCGTAGGCGACGTTCTTGTCCTCAACCGGGGTCACCAGCACCCAGGCAAGATCGCGCCCATGGTCTGTGCCGCCGACGATGGCGGGCTGCCGAGCGCCTTGTTTCCGGATTACGGCGACCAACTCGGTGGCTTTGCGCTGCCAGTCTTCGGGCGAGATGCCCTGCGGCTCGTTGAAAACCTCGAACAGCACGTGGGGTGCGTCGCGGAAGTAGCTGGCCACCTGCGTCCAAAACTCGACCGTCATCTCCTCGGTGTGCGAATAGAGTTCAGGCAACAGGGGCGCCTCGCCCGTCTCAATGTTGCCGATAGAGTGCCAGTCGATAATGGCATATAAACCCAACTCGCCAGCCCAGGCCACTGCCGGATCCAGGTAGCGCCACAGGTAGTCGGGGTTCTCGGTCCAGGTATGAGGATGGACCGGGATGCGGATCACGTTAGCGCCGCTTGTCGCCATCTCTTCAAAAAATGGACGGCTAAAGCGCTTCTTGCCTTCCAACTCGTAAGGTTCGCTGGGCATCAATCCCTGGAGTCGCACAACCTCGCCATTGGACGTCACAAACCGCCTGCCCTCAACGTGCAGCGCGGCAGGAAAGCTGTCCAGCCCCTCATGTTCAAAGTGTTCTGTCTGCTCCACAGGCAAGTGGATGCGCAAGTTGTCGGAAGTCACCGCCAACACGGCGACGGCTCCCAGCAACACCAAGATCACACTCAAGATGCCTCCCAGAATCCTGAGCAATCTACGCATATTCAATTTCCCCTCCTCTTTTCATCTGTACAAGGTACCCTACTCTCAACACTGCCTCGATGAGAGAAAGAACTGCCATCAGGCCCAGCCAGAAGCTCACGTCGGGCAGGTAGTTTAGTATCGAAGCCCTGGTGGCCGCCAGTCCTGCGTTCTGAATCAATAGCCAGGGCACGATCAGGAGGACAAAGATGCCAAAGATCAGCTTCCAGAGCGTGCCCAGTACCATGGGGGGCGAGACACGATCCTCGATCTGTTCACGCCAGCGATCCAGGCGCAGCAGTGAGCGGACTTGGAAAGCGAGCGTCACTACGGCGATGGACGAAAAAATGAGGTATACCGTGGTCATCGAGACGCCTGGTTCGGGTGTGTGGCCCACCAACCGATCCACGACACCCTGGACAATATCCTCGTAGGCAAAGAGCATGTGTGGATAACTGACCTGGTTGGCGAGCAGGGCCACACCATAGTTCTCGTCAGGAAGTAGCACGGCGCTGGCGTAAAAGGTCTCCAGGCTCCCGTCGTGGCGGATGGCATGCATCCCCTTCCATTGTCCTACTTCCCAGCCCATGGCGTAGGTGCTGTCCACCCCCGCCGGCGGGCGGTGCATCTCGGCCAGGCTGGCTGGCGAGATGATGGTGCGGCCGCTATAGGTGCCGTTCATCTGGGCAATCAAATAGTGGGCCATGTCCTCGGCTGTCGAGATGATAAAACCGGCCGGTAGGTCGTAGGCGAGGTGGGGCTGCCGCCGAGGCACAGGAAAGCCAAAGAAGGCATTGTAGCCCTGGGCCAGGCCGGCTTGCTCCGCTGCCTCCCGTGAGGTGAAGGATCGCTTCATCTGGAGGGGCTCGAAGATGTGGTCCGCCATGTACTCGCCATAGCTCTGGCCGGACACTGCCTCGATGAGTAGGCCGAGGGCCGTATAGTTTGGATTGAAGTATTGGAACTCGGTCCCGACGGCGGCCGTTGGCCGGGCGCTCTTCAGGGATCGGACCGATTCTTCCAGCGAAGCATCGGGCAGTCGGGGTGCATCGGTGTAGCTGGCCCGCGACAGCCCACTGGTCTGGTTGAGCAGTTGACGGACGGTGATCTGGGCCGATGCCGCAGAATCCGCTACCTCGAACCAGGGAAGATAGTCTTGGACTGCCCGGTCGAGTTCGATCCGGCCGGCATCGACCAACTGCATCACAGCCAGGGCGGTGAAAGACTTGCTGACCGAACCGAGGTAAAAGGGTGTGTCGGCCTGGACCGATCGACCCTCGCCGGCCGTGCCATAGCCCCGGGCGTGGATAGTCTCATCGTCGTGGGTGATGGCCACTGCCAGGCCCTGGATGTGGTGGCGGCTCGTCTGGGCTTCAATGTAAGCGTCGATAGCCGCCACATTGGAGCCACTCTGCTGCGCATGGGCGGCGGCGCCCATCGGAGCCAGCAAGGCAGCCAGCGTGAGTGCAACTATCCACCCTGACGATGGAGACCGCTTCATGCAGCGGATCATCGAATCCTTCAGACCTTTGCTCATGCGCTCCCGATCCCTGGCGCTTCTGAATGGTGCGCTGAATAGTGTGGCGGGAGTTGGAGCACAGTCTCTGGACCTCGAAACACCGCCGCTACGTGCATGGCGACGTGACTCACCAACGCGCCCAGCGGGTTGGTGCTGACCAGGTAGGCCAGTGTGATGAGCGAGTTTCCGATGAGGACCATGACTACCTTCCGGTTGCGGAATTCGCGGTATCCGAGGTGATACAGAAGGGTAACAAACAGGCTGGCCAGCAGGGCAGGAACCCCGAGGGCGATCTTGCCCGGCCAGGTGGCCGTCCAGCCAGCCTCAGAAAAGCCGGTCCAGATGGCCAAGACGGGCATAACGTTCAGGAACAAGGCGTCCATAGCCCCATATCCCAAGCCCACCCAGAGAGCGTCAAAGACCAATCCGCTGCCCGTCGACCGCGCTGAAGCAGGCTGGGACCAGACGTTGCGAATCAGGAATAGCCCAACCAGCGTGCCGGCCAGCAGTCCCCAATACCAATTCTCAACGAGCAGGGCGATCGGGTCGATCTGGCTCCAGAGGAAAAACCCGGTCAGAAAAGCGCCTCCGAGCGCAAAGTAGGGCACGAGAAACATCCGGCGGGACAACCGCAACCAGCCCGAGAACAAGGCAGCAACGGCAAACCCGAGCAGCCCGGCAGCCAGCACCCATCCCAGATAGAGCCATGCTAGATGTGTCATGTCAATCCCTCCTATTGAGTTACAGACTTCCCATTTGTAGGATATCATGGATCGTCCATGCGCACACCCGTCAGCTTGGGAGTCTTCTTCCCGGTCAGGTTGCCAGTCTTCTCCCTGGTCAGATGACCAGGGGCTTGCCCTTTTCCTCACGCAAAGACAAGATCTTGACCGAGCCATGATCGGACCCAAGTCAAATCCAAACACCTCTTAACAACTTTTGAACATCCCTGTGCTATAGTGGAGCCGACTTCGACGAGCCGGGAAAACCCAAAGAAGGAGTTCAACGTGTTGAAACGACTTGGTATCACGATGTTGATCTTATCAGTGCTGGTCGTGGTCTTGGCCGGGGTTGTGTTGGCCCAGGATGACTCGCCGCCAGCGGGGGAACTGTTTCCATTCAGTGGGGAGTGCCAGGGTTATGCATGGGAGGATATGGCAGGGGCGGGAACGGCTATGCCGGCACCATGCCTGCTCTTCTGGCTGCGGTGGCTCTCCTCTACCACCTGTGCCAGTTCATCTTGCTAGGCCCGACTCTGCAGGATGCCGACGCGGCGGACAGCCGAGGCCAGCTTGGGGGCATTGGCCAGCAATTCGATGACCGTTTTGCCTCCGACCAGTGGAAATCAGCGATAACCTTGCTGCAGAGGGGGGTGCGCCGCGCATCAACCATGATCTCAGAATGTTGACTGATGGTTCAACCCGGCGTGGCGCTGTAAAGACCCCAGGGGCGATGCCAGGAATATCTGCGTACTCGACGATCGGATCCTATTCTACTATTCCTTGGAAACCTGTACGGCGCTAGACCTGCGGCGGCTCCTTCGCACCAATGAGAAGCCTGTTGCCAGGGCAAGGATGAGTGCTGCAATGGCAAACACCATCAGGCCGGGCATCTCTTTGGGCTCAAGTATGATCACCTTGCGGGCGATGGCGATGAGTGCCACCTCAAGCACGACTTCGACATGTACCACGTGCTCCACCAGGTAGGCCCGGAGCGTCTCCAGCAGCTCGATGCCGATCAAGATCAGCAGGAAGAAGCCAAAGATCTCCAGCAGCTCGCTGATCTGCGGCAGGATGATCGGTGGCGTGATCACGTCCAAGATGATGATCCAGCCCAGCTCAACCGTCGAAAGCAGGATGACGATCGACATCATGACGATTAGGGCGAACACCACCGCCCGTTCGAACCACTTGAGGTATCTGTCCATCTTGCCCCCTCCTACCCCTGCTTGGATCCAGACCTGGCCTCTAACCTCGTTCCTATGAAAGGGCCGGACCGTGCCGCAGCGCACGAACCACCAACACGGCCAGGGTCACGGCGGTCAGCGGAATGACAAACGCGAGCATGATGAGGCTGAAGGTATTAAGCGCATCGTGCTGCGTAGCGTCCAGGATCACATACAGCGTGTAGGCGACATAGTAGCCGAGGAAAAGCACACCCTCCCAGCGCGCGATCCTGCCATCCAGGAAAAAGACGGGCAGGCAGGCCACAGCCACAGCGATCATGACTGGAATGTCAAAGGCCAGCACCGCCGGGGGCACCGTCACGCCGCCCCGAGACACGGTCGCCGTCAAGCCAAGCACGGCCAAGATATTGTAAATGTTGCTGCCTACCACGTTGCCCACCGCGATGTCCCGCTCACCCCGGATGCTGGCCGCCACACAGATGACGAGCTCTGGCATGCCCGTGCCGACTGCCACTATGGTCAAACCGATGATCAGCTCGCTCAAACCCAGCGTCAGAGCCAGCGCTACAGCGCCGTCAACCAGCCACCGCGAACCGAGCACGAGCAAGGCCAGCCCGCCAACCACCAATCCGATCTGGACGACGGCGTCCCACAAGCTGCCGCAGGCCTTCCTGCCAAATTCCTGGGCATACTCCTCCTGCACCTGGCGGCTCGCCTTGCGGCTCTGGCGAACCGCAAAGACCGTATAAGCCACGATCCCAGCAACAAGCAGAAGGCCATCCAACTGGCCAATCGCCCCGTCGAGCCCAAGGACCAGTACCAAGACTGAGATACCGATCATCAGCGGCACTTCCAGCCGGACCAGTTGCTGGGCCACGACCAGCGGGGTGATCGTCGCTGAGAGGCCCAGGATGAGCAGGATATTGACGATGTTGCTGCCAACGACGTTGCCCAGCGCGACTTGGCCGGAAGCCATGAGGCTCGATTGAATGCCAACAGCCAATTCTGGCGAGCTGGTGCCCAGGGCGACGACGGTGAGGCCGACGATCAGTGGTGACACACCCAGGGTGCAGGCGAGTCGCGAGGCACCGCGTACCAGCATCTCGGCGCCGCCGATCAGCAGACCGAAACCGGCAACAAACAAAAGTAGTGTGACCAAGTCCATGAGAGGATTCCTTGCCGCCTCCACTCAGGAGAGCGGTAGCCAGGCGCTCTGCATCAGCGCAAAGAGCAATGCCAGGGCCAGGATCAGAAGACCGATGAGAATCGCCAGCCAGGTAGATATCCGCTGTCGCATTTTCATGTCCTCCTATACCAGGTCAAAGCGTTCCGAGTGAAAGTCGCCCAAATGCATGCCCAGCTCGACCAGTGCCTTTTCCACATTATCCATCATCGGTTTGGGGCCGCAGATAAAGACTTCGAAAGCATCGCGGCTCCGCTCGGGCGGAAGGTGACGAGCCAACAGCTCTCTGCTAACAAATCCCTGTTCGCCCTGCCACCCCTCTGGCGGGTCGCGGAGCACATGTACCACCCGCAGGTCTAGCCTCTGCCGGAGCGAGTCAATTTCCTCGCGAAAGGCTGCATCCTCCCAAGTGTTGTTGGCATAGATCAAGAGAAGGGGACGCCGGTCGCCCCGGTCGGCCAAAGTGCGCAACATGCTCATCATAGGGGTGATGCCAATGCCACCAGCAACGAACACGTAGCTCTGCGCATGAGGATGCCGGTCGACGCAGAACGCCCCAAACGGCCCATCCAGGTACACGAGCTGACCAGGCTGCAGATCCTTGATGGTCCGCGTAAAATCCCCCAGTTCCTTGATGGTGAAAGCGACGCTGTCAGACTGGCTGGCACTGGACGAGAAAGAAAAGGGATGCTCGGCGTCTTCAAAGGGCGACTTCCAGGCAGTCAGCCAGGCGAACTGGCCCGGCATAAAGCTCATGCCGGCATGCCCGACCGGTTTGACGACCAGTGTCCAGGCGTTGCCGCGCTCCTGGATCACCTGGTGGACGGCATAGGGCCGACGCAGCAGCAGCATAGGCTTGATCAACCGGATCCAGACCAGCAAGCCGACCCAGAACAAACCATAGCCTGCCCAGAACACCCGCTTCCAGGGTGTGTTCACATAGTGAGCAGCCAGGACGATGTGAGCCATCGCCAGCGAGACAACGGCGATGGCCAATATGCCATGCCAGATCCGCCAGCTGGTGTACTCGATCTTGAAAGGCTTGCGCCAAATCGAAGCGGCGATCAATGCCGCCAGCAACAGCACGGCCACCACCCCAGCTCGGGCCCGCCAGGGGGCTGCAAAGAGATTGAGCAAACGGAGCGTATCGGGTGCATTGATGAACAGCAGCAGGGGATGAACCAGGATCAGCACAAAAGCCACCAGCGAGATCTGGCGGTGAAAGTGATAGATGACATCGCTGCCGTAGGGCGCTTTGATTACCTTGAAGCGGGCCGTCAGCACAAACTGGAGAGCCATCATGGCCAGCCCACCAAATCCCAGGGCCACCGAGAGCTCGCGCCAGAATTCCCGGCCCGGAGGCACCGGTCCGATCAACAAGATGAGGAGAGGGGTGCTCGTCAGAAGCAAGTAGACCAGGATCCAAAACACGCCTTGCAGCCAGAGTCTGCCTCTCATTCTTGGCATGGTCCTACACCTTCTTCTTCTGGGCCCGTTTAGCCGCGGCAATCTTGGCCTGGATCTCCGCCTGTCTCTTACGGGCTTCGATCCGCTGCCTGACAAAAAGCACGGCGACGACGATGAACATGGCTATGGAGACAACGCGCACCGGCCAGTCCTCAAAATTGGCCCCTATCAGGTTGGCGTGAACGGTGCCAAAGACAAAAGCCAGATAGTTGAAATCATGGATGGTGCGCCATCGCCTGCCGATCTTTTTGCGCCACACAGCGGAGAGCGCGCCTACGGCGAAAATGTACCAAGCAATGCGTCCTCCATAGCGGAGCATATCGTAGAAGGGAAGGAAGACAGGTAGAAAGACCGTGGGGTCAAGTTCATCCCAGGCCACACCGATGGGGTGCAGCGTAAGCAGCACCGCGCCCGTAACCGAGAGTATGTGGTGGGCATCCACAAAGGAACGGCCAAAGATCTTCATCACATGCCTTTTGTAATGGGAAGAGACAATGGCCAAGAAGACGGCAATGTAGCCCAGCAACGCCAAATCGCGCACAATCCAGCGAAGGAGGGTACCCTCCGTTCGCCAGGCCACCAGACCGCTCGCCGCTGCCAGAATGCCAGCAGCGGTCCAACTCACATACCATGCGGGTCTGGTTCTTTTTGCTCTTCTGTTTCCCGAACGTGCCACTGAGATCCTCCTCTATCGACTGCTGGTGTTGTCAGCGCATCGCCGGTGGCGCAGACATTTTTCCAGTTCGACTGCCAGGTAGCCGACCAGGCCCACGCCCACGATCCGGCCCCAGGCAGCGGGGCCGATCGGTGCGCTCGATCCGGCCAGCGCGCAACACCGTAGCCTCAGTGGTCATTGTCTGGGCCAGCGCACCCATGGGCTTTTTGTCTTCTTGGGCGTCAGCACATTGGGCCCGAAACGCTCCTGGCGGTGTTTGATCTCGAATAGGTCCAAGCCACGCTCAAGGTTGGTCTCCAGCAGCTCGACCGCTTGCTCGACCAGCAGATGATGCCAATGTTTACCCACCAGAACCTGCATGATTCACTCCTTGGCTTGTGCCAGATCATCGCGGATGACCTGGCTGAGCGGGATGCCCACACGATAGGCGGCTGATGCCAAAGCGTGTGCAGTCACCGGACCGGCGAAGAGCAGTAGAGCGATCAAGACCAGGCCCTTGCCCAGTCCCAGGGGCGTCCAGGCTACCGCCCCAAGCAATAGCAACACCGCGCCAAATGCACCTACCTTGCCCACAGTGTGCAGCCGGCTATAGACGTCCGGGAGCCGCAAGTAGCCCAGCACGCCCAGCACTGAAAAGGCTGTGCCGGCAACCACGGCCAGAATCGTTACCAATTGAAGTACAATCTCCATATCCATCTCCCTCTACCTGCCGCTTTGACAATGCCGACATTCCCATCCCAGCTCGCATTCGACTTCTGCCTGAAACACCGACTGCTGTCCGCCTTCAGCTGTGAGACCATCAGACCCCTGCTACTTCAGAATATCTGCTCGTCGGCGACGTACTTGGCCAGGGCAATCGTACCAATAAAGCCCAATGCTGCCAGGCCAAGTGCCGCGTCGATGTAGATGCTATCCCGCTCGATGAGCGCCAACAGGACCAAGATCGCCAGCGTCAGGATATTGAGCAGGTCGGAGGCAGTCAGCCGGTCAATGATGTTTTCGCCGAGCCACAGCCGCCACAGCACTGCAGCGAGCAAGGCAACATGAACCAGCAGAGCAATATACAAGACATAGGTCAGCACGGTCGTCATTGGAGGCCTCGGCTTTCAATTTGCTCAACTCACGGAATGATCTTACGCAGCAGTTCAAGGCGCAACCGCTGCGCCTCGGCTACATATTCGGTAGCCTGGGTTGCATCCAACGCGTGGGTGTACATCACACCGCCCTCACCGATCTCAATCACCATCTCTCCAGGAGCCAAGGTGATGGCGTGAGCACTGAGGGCCGTGGCCAGCTCGGAATCACAGCCCGTAGGGATGGCGATGATACCCTGCTTAACTGGCAAGGCCGGATCGAGCACAATGCGGGCCACAACCAGACCACTCTTGACTGCATTCAGGATGACAAGGAACAGATACCGGCCCAGAGCGAACAGTGCTGGCGGCAGCCGCCGTAGCTCGAACCTGCCGCGTGGTGGCCGCAGCAACGCCGTCAACCCTGCCGCGATCAAAAGACCCAGGGCCAGGTTGCTCGGCTCCAGGTTTGATGTCAGGGCCAGGTACACCAGCCATAGACCCAGGATCATCCAAAACGCCATCGTCTTATCCTCCCAACACCGCCCGGATGTAGGACTGCGGATCGCCCAGCCA
>Ga0207796_1000329_pt1 | contig 19752 bp, 16 predicted proteins | sample Pon1CUnioCityCA_6_FD_187274 | JGI IMG/M metagenome (GOLD analysis project Ga0207796, IMG submission 187274) | Marine sediment microbial community from Union City, CA, USA - Pond 1C Sediment 1 (SPAdes) | ecosystem: Environmental > Aquatic > Marine > Intertidal zone > Salt pond sediment ...
CTCCCGCGAACACCTGCCGCACCTCGTCCGTGCTCACGCCGCTCACCGGCACGTCCGGATGGACCGCGATGGCGATACCGTCGCGAGCGATGGTGTGCGCGATCAGGTCCGGGTACTCCTCCATCTCCGAGTCCTTCAGTGCGCGGGACGCGTTGCCGATGGGCGTCGTGCCCTCGGCCGCCGACTTCACGCCCACGCTCGAGCCGCCACCCTGTACGTCGATCGCCACGTCGGGGTTCTGCGCCATGAACGCCTCGGCCAACGCCTGCGCCAGCGGCTGCACCGTCGACGAACCGGCTAGCTGAAGCTGACCGCCGGCCTCTTCCTCTTCCGCTGGCACCTCAGTGGGTTCCTCCGCTGGGGCCTCCGTGGGCTCCTCTGCGGGCTCTGCCGTCGGGGTCGCCTGCTGGCATCCCACAACGGCTGCAAGCAAGGTCACGATTAGCAGCCCTGCGAACACGAAGCTGAGCTTCTTACGTCGGGTAGTCATCTCTTCTAGCTTCTCCTTTTCTTGTAACGGTTTTTCGGATCTGCCTCTTCACAGGTAGTCAATGGCAAGCTCGGAGTCAGTGAGAAACTGCTGAATCTCAGGGCTCTCGCGAATGCTCACCAGATTCACCTGATTATCGCGCCAGAGGACGAAGTGGTAAGTGTTTGCCTCCCTCGAGGCCACGGGGGACTGCCAATGTGGACGCGCGTACACGGGGGGCTCGATATACCAACCGCAGTCCAACATCTCTTCCAAGCTATCTCGAGATGATTCGCGCGTCTTGACCTTGGTCATCGTACTTACCCCCGTCGGAGCCCCTCTGCTCGTCACAGGCACTCTCCCAGGAAGGCCAGGACCAGTGGCCCTGGTCAATTGGCCGGCCTCCTGAACATGCGTCGATATTTGCGTCCAGCAACGAGACGCATGGTAGCACGACGATCTTAAGAGGGTTTTGCTAGAGGTTTAACGAACGGTTACTGCGGTGTTAACGAGAGGTTAAGACAGGAAGAATGAACGTGAAGGTCGCCCCCTCACCCTCAACACTTTCGGCCCAGATGGTCCCATCGTGGGCCTGAACGATGTGCTTCGCAATAGAGAGCCCGAGACCGGTGCCGCCGCCGCTTCGGGCTCGGTCGGCCTTGTAGAACCGCTCGAAAACGCGCGGTAAATCCTCGGCCGGAATGCCGACGCCCGAATCCTTGACGCTGATGGCCACCCACTCACCGGAGGCGTACCTCTCGAAACCTGGGGTGGCCTTGGCTGACGGCAAGCTCTGTTCGGGGATGGACTCAAGCAGCGACGCAGAAACCACGATGGTCCCGCCAGGGGGCGTGAACTTGATAGCATTGTGGACCACATTCGTCACCACTTGCTGAATCCGATCCGTGTCGGCCAGAACCTGCGGCAGATCCGGCAAGATGTCCACGGTCACGGAGAGCTCCACCCGCTCTGCCTGGGGACGGAGCCTCTCAACCGGAGGAATCACCAGCTCTAAGACGCTGGCCGGCTCCAGTCGAATCGGCGCTCGTCCAGACTCGATCCGGGACAGCTGCAGCAACTCCTGGACCATCTGCGTCAGGGCATCTACCTCCACGTCCATGCGGTCCAGAAACCGCTGGGCAGCTGGGGGATCCTCAAGAGCGCCGTCTCGAAGTGTATCCACCAGCGCCTTCAAGGCCGCCATCGGAGTCCGAAGCTCGTGCGAGATGTTGCTGATGAAATCCCGCCGCACAGTCTCCAATCGACGGAGACGCGTCAGATCCTGCAGGATCATGAGACACGCCTGATCGTGCTCTCGGAGCGGCGTCGCGATGACCTGGAAGAAGGCGCGGTGCCGGTCCATCTCAATCGGCTCGACTTGCTCCTCACGCTCCTTGTAACATCGCTGCCAGAGATCGATGATGCGATGGTCCCGAGCCACCTGCGCAAAGGAGCGTCCCAAAGCTTGCTCCTTGTTCGCCCCCAGGAGGTCCGCCGCCGCCGGGTTGATGAGCCCCACGATGCCCTGGGCATCGGTGATGAGGACACCGTCGGCCATATTGTCGAGGACGGCGGACAACCGATCCTGCTGTTCGGTCAGCGAGTTGATCGTCTCCCGCAGCTGAATGGCCATCTGATTGAAGGAGCGGGTCAACGCGCCGATCTCATCCCCCGTGGTAGGCAGAAGGCGAGCGCTCAGATCTCCGGCTGCCGTGCGGCGGACGACCTGGGTCAGGCGTCGTACGGGCCGGGCGATCCTCTCAGCGATGAAGACCGCCAGGATCGCGGCGCCAAGTACGGCCAGCGCACCCACCGAAAGAATGACCCGGCGCAAGCGGGCCACCTGCGCCTCCACTTGGCTGACAGGAAGAGCGACGCGGGCGAACCCCGCTATCTCTACGCCCGAGCCTACAGACACTGCGGCATACATCATCTCGTACCCCATGGTGCGGCTCAGCCGCGTACTGATCCCCTCGCCGCTAGCGAGGGCCGCCTGCACCTCAGGGCGGGACAGGTGATTGTCCATCTCCATCCACTTGGCGTGGGAATCCCCTAGGACCTTACCCTCAGCATCGATGAACGTAACGCGCGCGTCGAGCAGATCCGCGTAGTGCTGAGCCAGGCCATCAAACCGGCCCCCGGTCGCATCCCATGCCGACACCGTCTTCACAGCATCGCCAATCAGCGTAGCTTCGCCCGTTAACTTCGCCTGAAGCTCCTCCAGGTAAGACTGGCGGATCAGACCTGAGAGATAGATGGACATGCCAGCCATGGCCACCACAATCAGGATCAGGTAGGGGATGGCAATTCGCCAGCGTAGACTGTGGAACATTATGGCTCGCTCACGCGAAGGCCGCCTAGCCCTCGAAGCGATAGCCGACGCCGCGCACTGTGACAATGCGCGTGGGGTCTTTCGGATCGGGCTCGATCTTGTCTCGAAGCCAGTGAACGTGAACGTCGACGGTGCGGCTACCGCCGTCGTAGTCCCAACCCCAGACCCGTTCCAGGATCAAATCGCGCGAGAGGACGATGCCACGGTGTCGCGCCAGGAAAGTCAGCAGGTCATACTCTCTCGGCTTGAGACGGAGGTTCTCGCCGCCCCGCGTGACCTCACGACGAGCCATATCGATGCGCAGGTCGCCGAAGACCAACGTCTGGGCATCTCTAACTTCATCCTCGGCCGACAGCTCTTCTCTGATAAGTCGTTCACGGCGCAGCAAAGCTTTGACCCGCGCCATAAGCTCGCGCATGCTGAAGGGCTTCGTCATGTAGTCGTCGGCCCCAACTTCGAGGCCGACCACCTTGTCGACCTCCTCATCTCGGGCGGTGAGCATCAGGATGGGGACGCTCATCTCCTGACGCAAGATGCGACAGACCTCAACGCCATCGAGACCCGGCAACATCAGGTCGAGCACAATCAGGTCAGGGTGCTTCTCCCTGGCCATGTCAATGGCAGTCCGGCCATCCATCGCCGTCAGAACCTGATAGTCCTGACGAGAGAGGTTGTACGCCAACGTCTCCACCAGAGTGGGCTCATCCTCCACGACAAGCACGATCTCACTCATATCACAGCCTTTTGTCCATCGTCCGGGAGTAGTCGTCCAGCGGCCACTCAGCACGCTCCCGTTGCATCCCTGCTCAGGCCGTCCACCTCGCGTGCGTAGTATACCCTGTCGGGATGCCTGAGTCAACGGGATCGATCGCGGGTCTGTTGCGTCCGACCGCTCCCGTGAACCACCAGCTCCGCCAGACGGTGGGTCCTGTGGAGATTACTCCTCTACCGGCACAACCTGCATGCCGTCTCCCGTCGACACGTAGTCGATCGGGCCCTGAGGCACACGCTTGTCAATCTCAAGACTGCCCGCGTCCATTGTCTCCCAGATCGTTTGAAAAGGGGCCGCTCCCGCCACCCATTTCTCCACGACGACGATTCCGTGCCCAGGCAGAACCGTGAATACCACTCGCCGCGGATCCTCAGGGTTCTGCAGCGCCTCTGCCTGCGCGAAAGCGTCGGCGATGCCGCGAGCCTGTGCCTCCGTGGCGCACGTCACCGGGTAATGATGGTACGGGGGTGCCATCGGCACGTATTCAACACGACGGGGATCATACCTTGCGCACCCACGATGGCCATGCAGTTTAGACCGCACGACCGGCACCTCAGCCCCGTTCCCCCACCCGTGCCCAAGGGTGATACGAGGCAGAGGATCGTCCATCATCACCATCTCCACAGCCTCGGAGGAGGGAGGAGCCTCCGCACGCCCTTCGATACGTCGGACCAGGGCTCCACTCCCATCCGCCTTCAGACCGGCGACCACCGTCAAATCCTGTTCAGTGATGGAGCCTTTGTAGATTGGCCGCGCGCTGCCGGTGACCGTCGCGACAAGAGCATCCAGCGTGGGGTCCCAGGTTGAAAAGCATCCCTCGCTGTACTGACTGGACACAGAATTGGCCACCGCGGGGACGTTGACCAAGTCGGCGATGCGCACCGTCTCCGTGAAAAAGCCACGCAGCCCCAGTTGCTTGCCAGCCTCGCACATGGCCTGCGGCGTGCCCAAGTTCGCCCAGACCTGGCGTGAGATTGGCTCGCCGATAGGAGCATGGTTGGTCACCTCGTGCGTGCTCCGAGCGGTCACGATGCGTGTTACGATCTCTTGATAGAAATCCTCAGGCTCATCCGCCGACATCCGCGGATATGCCCCCACCAAGTTGAACAGATATGCCTCCCGCGGGATCTCGTCCCCGACAATGAGGAGAACGTCGATGCACTTGGCCTGACTCTGTATCACCCGCTGCAGCGCCAGAATGGGACCACCCCGGTGCCCTTGCTCGTAGAGCACCTGACAAGCCGACTCCGCGAGGCCCGGGAAATCGTAGTCGTCAGGCTCAGGAGGAGATGTCTTCAAGGCCGCATGGATACGCGACAGGACCCTCTCGAACTGCTCCGCGGTCACAGAGACCAGCGTATAGATCGCAGGGGCGCGATCCAAACCGAAACGTCGTCGAGCGGTGAAAAGCAACGCCTCGCGCCAGTCCAGTGGCTCGCCGAAGGGGGCCGTCGTCAGGATCACGTCGGTACTGTCATCAGGAACAGCCTGTCTGTGGTGACCGACACGCTGAAAGGCCCGCAACAGTCCTTTGGCCACATCCTCTGACAACTGCGAACCTGGCCCGGGCACGAAGCTTATGTCAAGATCGCGCAGCCAGTCGTGCACTGGCTTCCGGCCGGACACGCCCTTGCCGTCCGTAGGCATAAGGAGATCTCCTTTCGAGAACGAAACAGTCTTTGCTATACCCCTTCCACGTGCGCCGCCTGCCTGCGCTAGATCGTCTGGTGACATCCCGAGACAGTGCACTGGGGCAATGTATAGAACCGACGGGTCAGCTTCCTGCACCTCTCTTCTCCCATCCCTGAAGATGGAAGTGTCGCACAAACCAATCACCAAGGCGAGGCGACAGGACGTTGACCAGGTGAAGAAGGCGCGCCTGGAGGGGCACAATGACCTCGGGCCTTTTCTGTCTGATGGCTGCAACAATTTGGCAAGCCACAGTCTCTGGGCAGATCTTGGCCGAGATCTGCGGCACCTTCAGGTCGTCGATCAAGGGCGTATCGACGCGCCCGGGAAAGACCGTGGTGACGTGAATGCCGTGACCTCGGAGCTCCTGCCGCAAAACCTCGCCATAGCCGGCCAGGGCGAACTTGGCGGCCACGTAGGGAGCGTCAAGGGGAAGCCCTTTCTTGGCATCGAAAGACGAGACAAGCACGATGTGCCCGTCGCCTTGATCGAGGAGATGGGGCTGCGCAGCGAGCACAGTGTGAAGCGCCCCGTAGAAATTGACGGCCATCGACCGCTCCATCTCTTCGACTGTCAATTCCGTGACAGGAGAACGGATGTAGGCGCCAGCGTTGGCCACCAGAATGTCGATGCGCTCCCAACGATCCCATGTCTTCGCCATGAGATGATCAACGTCATCTTGACGCGTCACGTCGGTAGGAACGAACAACGCCTCCCGCCCCAATGCATGAATCTCGCCCGCGACTCGGCGGAGCGCGGACTCGGTGCGGGCCGCTAACGCCACGTGCGCCCCCTCCCGAGCCAGGGCCAAGGCGGTCGCGCGGCCGATCCCACTGGATGCGCCTGTGACGACCGCGACCTTATTATCAAGTAGCTTGGATCCTGTCACCGTACGAGCACCCCCTCAAGGACGTTACACAGTTCGCCCGCCGACCGCAAGGTCGAGCCCGGAGGAGACGTCCCGGGCTCGAAGGAGCTTCGATAAGGATGGCAGCGCTTCTCGGGCGCTGGTCTTGAAGCCTCAGTATCACCTGCTATGCCCTTCCCCCGGTCGCCTCGATACAGCGAAGGCCCCTACGGCCCCCGCGCCGGCGTGTGAAGCCACAACACTCCCCGTCTCTCCAACCAGAATGCGGTCTCTCGGGAAGTCGAGTGACTCTGCCAGCCGATCGGCTAGCCCCTCAGCTGCCTCCACGTTCTGCGTATGCATAACGGCGAGATGCTCCACCGGGGCCAGGCTCTCGACCGTATCCAAGACACGCTCAACGCCCCTTCGGAATGAGCGAGCTACGCCCAACAACTGCACGCGTCCTTCAACGAAGTTGACGATAGCCTTGACGTTCAACAGGCGGGACATACGATTGATCACGCCAACCAAAGCCTGGGCACGCCCGCCACGTCGCACGTACTCCAGCGTGTCCAGCACAACCAACGCGTGCACCCGTGACCGCAGGCCCTCCAACATGGCCACAATCTCATCCATCGACCGACCACGTTCACTGGCCTGAGCGGCTTCCAGCACCTGAAACCCCATCCCCAGCGAGAGCGACTGGGAGTCGAACACTTGGACCGCTTCGCCAAATCGCTGGGCTGCCAAATAAGCGGACTCGATGGTACTGGTGTGCTTTCCAGTCAGCGTGATGCACAGCACTTGCTTCCCACGCGTAACCAGCCCTTCAAAGACCTCATCGAAGGCCTGAACGGAGGGACGAGAGGTCTGCGGAACGCTACCCACAGCCGCTGTCTTGCTCCAAAACGCCTCAGCTGACAGCTCCCCATCCAAGTAGCTCTCATGGCCGAAATGGACCAGCAATGGTACCACGGCGATTTTGAAGCGCGTCAAGAGTTGAGGCGGGAGATCACAGCTGCTGTCCGTCACGACGCTAATTTGCCTCTTCAACTCAGTCATTCCTTCGCATCTGTACTCGAAAGCACGTGATCAAGAGCCCACATGCTCACGCTCCCACGGCCAAGATGACTGGAATTGTACTATGGCCCGCCTGTCTAAACAAGCCTGCGAGTTCCTAGCCATCAGCGGATATGCTATAATAGTATAGTAGTGAGGGAGGCAACCATGATCGAATCGTCGCTCACCATCGGCATCGAAGAGGAATACCAGATCATCGATCCGGAGACTCTGGAGCTCCGCTCCTACGTGCAGCAGTTTTTGGAGCAAGGCCAGGCTGTGCTAGCGGATCAGATCCGGCCCGAGTTCCTGCAGTCGCAGGTCGAAGCCGGGACCCGGATCTGCGAGGACATCGACGAGGCGCGCGAGGAGCTTACTCGAATTCGCCGCTCCATCATCAAACTTGCGGAGGATGCTGGGCTCCTGGTGGCTGCGGCCGGTACCCATCCGTTCTCCTCCTGGGTCAAGCAGCGCGTCTCACCCTTTGGCCGGTATCCTGAGTTGATCCGCTTCCTACAAGATGTGGGACGACAATTGCTGGTCTTCGGTATGCACGTGCACATCGGCATTGAGGACCGAGAACTGCTGATTGATGTCATGAACCAACTCCGTTACTTCCTCCCCCACATACTGGCGCTCTCGACCAGCTCCCCTTTCTGGCATGGCCGCGACACAGGTCTTAAGTCATACCGGAGTGTAGTTTTCGAGAACTTGCCGCGCACAGGCATACCACAACAGTTCGAATCCTACGCCAGCTATCGCAGCTATGCGGACACGCTCCTGGCCACTGACAGCATTGCCGAGCCCACCCACATCTGGTGGGATGTGCGACCCAGCGAGAAGTTCCCTACCCTGGAGATCCGCATTCCTGACATGTGCACTCGGCTCGAAGAGACGCTCTGCCTAGTCGCCCTGGTGCAGGCCCTGGCGGCGAAGCTCATCCAGTTGCGGCGCGCCAACCAGTCTTGGCGCCTGTACCGGAAGCACCTCATCGACGAGAACAAGTGGCGTGCGCTGCGCTACGGCATCGATGGCAAGCTAATTGACTTCGGCAAGCATAAGGAGGTGACCTTTCCCCACCTGGCCAAAGAAATCCTGATGTGGGTGGATGACGTGGTGGACGACCTGAATAGCCGCGAAGAGATCGAGTATGCCTACACCATGCTGCGCGAGGGCACCAGCGCGGACCGTCAACTAGCTATCTATCGAGAAACCGGGGACCTCCACGCAGTCGTCGAGCGCGTCGTCAAGGAGACGCGCGACGGGATCGCATAGGCGAGCTACTGTGTTGAATATAGCCGTCCAAACGACATAAGGAATCGACACGGGACCAAGTCCTGCCGCAACTATTCTTCAAAGGAGATGATACATGACCAGCTTCAAGCTCTTCAGCGTACAAGGCATTGATATCAAGTTGCACATCACGTTCCCCCTGATCCTAGTCTGGGCTGCCATACAGTTCGGCTTCCTGGGCCAGAGCGGCTTCTCGCTTTCGGGGGCTGCGTTCGGGGTGGTGGTTACCCTGCTGCTCTTCGTCTGCGTCGTCATTCACGAGCTATCGCACAGCCTGACCTCGACGTGGATGGGCTACCCGGTGGAGGACATCGTCCTGTTGCCGCTGGGCGGGGTCTCTCAGATCGAGAAGATGCCCGAGAAGCCAGGCGAGGAGTTCCTGATGGCCATCGCCGGCCCACTAAGCAACGTCGTCATCGCCTTCCTGCTCGGCGTGCTCAGCCTCTTCACACCTGTCAGCCTCCTCGGCGGCCTGCGCCGGATTGCCACGGACCCCATGAGTTTGGGCTGGCAGGATACGCTTCCCTACCTGATCTTGACCAACGTGGGGCTCGCCGCGTTCAACCTGATTCCCGCCTTCCCGATGGACGGCGGTCGGGTCCTGCGCTCCCTGCTGGCCACCATAATGCCTCAGGCACGGGCGACCGACATCGCAGTTCGTATCGGCCAGGCCTTCGCCTGGCTCCTAGGGTTGGGTGGATTACTGACAGGTAACCTGATCTGGATCCTCATCGCCATCTTCGTCTATTCTGGCGCCATGCAGGAAGGACGTATGACCCGCATCCGCGGGATTTTTGAGGGCATGAAGGTGCAGCAAGCCTTCTCTCGCGATGTCCAAGCTGTCTCCCCGGACGACCCGGTCAGTCGCGCCGCCGATCTGACGCTGGAGAGCTTCCAAGCCGACTTCCCAGTATGTGACGCAGGCGAGATCGTGGGACTCCTGACGCACACCGATATCATCCGGGCCTTGAAGCAAGGGCAATCCAACACGCGGGTGCGAGAGGTGATGAAGACCGACTTTCCCACGCTCCAGCCGGACGACGGGCTCTTCGAGGTCCACCAGCAGATGCAATCATCTGGGCTCGATGCGCTTCCCGTCATCGAGGGGGAGCGGTTTGCAGGGCTGCTGACGAGCAGGGACGTGAACGAAGCGTATCAACTCCTGTCGATCAACCAAGAGTTACGAGAGCAGCTACAGAGTATATAGCTCCCGTGATCTCCATCGCCGAAGCTAAAGCACTGTACGACGGCGCCGAAGCCGTCCATGATTTCGATCATGTCGTACGCGTGTTAAGGCTGGCCGAGCGCATCGCGGAAGCGGAGAAGGCCGACAGCGCCATCGTCCGAACAGCGGCCCTGCTCCACGACCTGGGTCGCGAGGAAGCCCAAGCAGCGGGCATCGACCATGCTGTCTTCGCCGCCACCCAGGCCCGGCAGCTCCTGATGGATTTCCCCGCGACCAGGGTCGAGGCGGTGATCCACGCTATCGCCGCACATCGCTTTCGGACCCCACCGGAGCCCGGCACGCTGGAAGCAAAGGTGCTATTTGATGCTGACAAGCTTGACGCCATCGGGGCGATAGGCGTGGCACGGGCCTTCGCCTATGGCGGTGCCCACCGACAGCGACTGTGGGCGCCCGTGGCGTCGGTCGATCTTGATCGGTGGATAGCACAGGGCGATGATGCAGACCGCCATACCCCCGTCCACGAGTTCGTAGTCAAGCTTTCCCGCGTCAGGGATCGCCTTTTCACCGACTCGGGCCGCCGGATCGCCGTGGGGCGCCACGAGGTCATGGTCGCGTTCTTTGCACGTTTGAGCAAAGAAATCCAGGGGGCGGCCTAGATGGAAAAGACGTGGAGGCCGACGACGGCAACGGCACGGCGAGCTGCGCTGGGGTTGACAGCCATCGCGCTCTTCATCCTGGCCCTCGAGATGATGAAGTCTGGAGCCAGTGCCCTGACGCCCTTTCTACGCGGGCACCTCAACATCGAGCACGCCGCGGACTGCCTGGGCCTGGGGTGGCTGATGGCCTGCTTGGTGCTAAGCGGATCTCCCGCGGCCGCCATCGCTATGGCCCTGCTGAGCGCGGGCACTTTAACGCAGATCCAGGCGTTTACTATGGTAACCGGCTCCCGATTGGGCGCCTCTTTCATCGTCCTCCTGATAGGCTTCATCTACGCAGTGCGCGGGCACGAACGCTGGAGCGTGCTGTCGACCGGCATCCTCTCCCTCCTCCTCACAGCATCGGTACAACTGCCAGCCATAGCTGTGGGCGTGGTCCTCTTGGAACAGGGTGGACTTGGCACCCTCCACTGGCCATGGCTAGGCGGACTGTCGCTCGAAATCAACACGATACTCAACCCGTTGATGAATCCAATAACGACGGTGCTTCCTGAGTGGGCCTTGTTCGTCGTGGGCGGCGTGCTGATCACCTTAAGCTTCCAAATCTTCGACAAGGCCCTGCCGGAACTCCGCTTCGAAAAAGCTGGCTTGCACCGGACGTCACGGCTGATCTATCGCCCCGCGGTTATGTTCCTGTTGGGCCTGGTCGTGACGCTGCTCACGCTGTCGGTCTCGGTGTCGATCGGCATCCTGGTTCCACTCTCCGCCCGCGGCTACGTACGGCGTGAGAACATCATGCCGTACATCCTAGGGGCAAACGTCTCCACCATGATCGACACGTTGGCCGCAGCGGTTCTCCTAGGCTCGCCGCAGGCGGTGACCGTGGTGGTCGCCCACATGGCAAGCGCCATCGTCGTGTCACTCCCTATCGTTATGCTGGCCTACCAGCCCTACAAGCGGCTCATGTCGCACATGCTGGAATGGACGATGGAGAGCCGCCAGAACTTCGCCATCTTCCTAGGCGTGTTTTTCTTGGTTCCCATCGCGCTCATCCTATCGTGATGAACCACCCGCCCAAGAGAACCGATAATCAGGAGAGGCAAGAAGACGAGCTATGACCGACAAACTGCGACTATTGCTCTACAACGACGGCAGTGACGTGAGTAACCAAGCCATGGCGCTGGGCAAGCACATCGCTCAGGCAGCGGCACATGCCGTGGACATCCTGCTCATAGCTGCGACCGGCGACCAAGAGCGCGTGTCGAGCCAGCAGATCGAGGAAACCGCCGGCGAACTGCGAGCCAGCGGTATCTCAGTTACGGTCTATCAACGCGCGGGGTTCACGGGAAGGAGACTTCTTGAACAGACCGAGGCAAAGGACTATGATCTGATCGTTGTCGGCAGTAGGGGGCGCCGGGGCTTGACACGCCTCCTGGCCGGCTCCAGGGCCTGCGCCATCCTGGGGAGCGCTACAACGTCTGTCCTGGTGGTGAAAGGACGGGATCTCAGGCAGATCAGCAACATCCTCATCTGTACCGCTGCCGGACCAGCCAGTGCGAAGACCGTTCGCTTCGCAGCTCAATTGGCTCACGCGCTAGAGGCCTCAGTCACGCTGCTCCACGTCATGTCGCAGGTCGCTCTGGAGCACAAGGCGCAAGGCTCTGACCTGGAGGCGGAAGCGGAGCAGCTGATGGAGAGACAAGCACGAGAGGGCCGACACCTAGAGGATATGCTGAGGGTTCTACACGAGGAGAGCGTCGAGGCTCAGGCGCTGGTTCGGCATGGCCTGGTGGTGGACGAGATCTTAGCGGAGGCGAAAGACGGGGATTTCGATATGATTGTCACAGGAGCGCACACCACGCCAGACCTGCCTGGGTTGCTTTCCAGCGACCTGTCGCAGCAAATCATGCTCGCTGCCAACCGCCCAATCTTGATCGTCCATCAGGCGTGAGGGAATCGCAGAATCTCATGTTTGACAAGGCGTGCACCCGCGTGTAGAATAGCGCTAAGTTGTGCTATACGAAGTCTAAAGAGGAGGTTCCATGGTTGAAGCACGGCATCCCGCCAGTATGGACCCAGTCGGCGATCTGACCGCGGAGTCCTCGTTGCGAGCAGCCAAGAGCGCCTTCGACATCTATATGCATCACCAGGGCTTCACCGAGAATACCGTGAAAGCCTTCCAGTCCGATCTCAACATCCTCGCCAATTTCCTGGGGGCCTGGACCGCCATCGGAGAGATCTCCACGAGCGATTTGGGACGTTTCACAGAGTGGCTGGTGAACGACCGTGAGGCACCGTGCAGTCCCAAGTCGCTGGCGCGTCGCATCACCACCCTCAAAGTCTTCTTCGGTTGGTTGGCCGAGTCTGAGGTGCTGCCGCGGGACCCTGCGGCCCCAGTCGTCCACGAGCCGGTGACCACCCCCCTACCTGATTTCCTCACCGAGAATCAGATCGAGCGCGTGCTGGAGGTGACCCAGGCGCTCCGTGAGGCGGAGGATCCAGACGCTCGCCCCCATCTCCTCGTCACGCTGTTGCTTCACACCGGCATCAAGAAGGGCGAGTGCATGGCGATCACCCTGAACCACATTGATCTAAGCAATCCCTCCCAACCCATTCTCTGGATACGCTACGCAAACCCCCAGCGGCGACACAAGGAACGGAAGCTGCGACTGCCGACCTGGTGGCCAACGGTCTTGGCGGAGTACCGGGCCCAGTATGAACCGCAGGAGGCGCTCTTCCCCTGCACGGCGCGCAACCTGGAGTATGTGCTCTCTGACGTGGCTGAGCACGCTGGTCTAGGGCAGGGGATCTCCTTCGAGATGCTGCGCTGGACGTGCGCCGTCCGAGACTACAGGGCTGGCATGACCTCCAAGAAACTCCGTCAGAAGCTTGGGCTTTCCAAGGTCACCTGGCGCCAGACCAAGCAGAAGATCGCGAGACTGGCCGGCCCTCCTCTGGACAGCTGATGAGCCCTACACATCACATGGTGACGGCAACGTCGCGCTAGATGACCCAGCAGTTATCTCCCGCTCCGAGCACACCGGCCGCTGTAAGTCTTGACAATGAACAGCTTCACGGTATAATTGTCCTGTCTATGGCCCGCTAGCTCAATATGGAAGAGCAGGGGCCTCTTAAGCCCTTGGTTGCAGGTTCGAGTCCTGCGCGGGTCATTGAAGGGACGCTCTCGTGAGTGTCCCTTTTTGCTATCCTGGCGGCGCGAGCGGCCGACGAGAGAAGAGACATAAGAAGACAGGGCTGGCAGCTAAGCTGCCAGCCCTGTCGCTTTGAGGTGGAGATGGCGGGAATCGAACCCGCGTCCGCGGAACTCGACCACAGACGTCTACAAGCTTAGTCGGCCTTTATGTTTCTCCTCCAGGGAGACGCCGCCGACCGCGCTACACCTGGAATCAGTCGATGGGAACCGAGGTTCCCTCTTGAGCGTCCCTATCGACGTCCGGACGCCGCATACCAACTTTTATGACGCCCATCCCCGACTCGTTGGTGAGGGGCCTGGGTGGACGTGACCGCCTTCGCGGTCAGCTCCTAAGGCTTAGCTAGGCTACTACCGGAACGGCAGTGTCCATCGCCGCCTGAGGAGCGAACATCCAAGTGTTTTCATTGGCACTTAGAGTTTGTGCTCCGTTGTTCACGGGGCCAGAGCACCCCGGCTTGCTGCCCATGCTCAGCCTTCCCCGTCGAAGCCTGTCATCCCCGCAGCATCTATCATTATAGCGTCCAAGACCCCAACTGTCAAGGTTCCGTGCCGGACTCTTATGCTATACATAGGTCTAGCACCACGTAACAGGTCCTCCTGACGCCCGGATTTAGGTTGCTGATCGAGATCGGCATCAGGGGATCCAGCCCCTCACCACCGGCAACACGTCCCAGCCATCTCCTCTACTCACCTGTCCGACACCTCCAGCTCAATGGGCTCCTCGCTGCTGGTAATGAAACGAGCGCCTCCCAAATGGAGAAGAGGAGGAGCAACAGCAAGATCGCGCCAGCCGTCCACCAGCACCCCTTCCTCGGCCGAGACCGCTCGGATCCGCCCCACGACAATAACGTGATCGCCAGCCTCGTACTGCGCTTCGACGTCGCACTCTAGGTGGGCTAAAGCCTCCGCGATAGCGGGCGCCTTCACCGAACCAGCCTCCACCGCCGTCAGATCGCTCTCGGCGAACTTGTCAACATCGCGCCCAGAGCAACGGCCGCAGAAGAGCACCTCGGGTGCCTGCTCGTAGGCCATCACGTTGACCACGAAGGCGGGATTCTCCTGCAGCAGTCCGTACGAATATCGCTGGGGGTGAATGGCGAACGCCAGCAGCGGCGGATCGGTGCTGACGGGCATGAGCCAGGCAACAGCTATGGCGTTCGGTCGGTCATCGTCGCCAACACAGGTGATCAGGACGGCAGGCATAGGGTGAATGAGGCGGGTGAAACGAGAGATCGCTGTGCTTTGCTTAGTCATTGGTTTGGCTCCTCTTCTTAGGTGTGAAACGGTCGCTTCACCAGTGGCGGGGAAGCTGGAATCGCTCTCGGCCTAGCTGGCTTCCCCTCGCTGAGGCCGAGGCAACAAAAAGCCAGACGCCCCCCGATCCCCTCGCCCAGAGGACCGGAGGGCGCCTGGCTTCCGCCGCCTCGCCCCAGTTGTCTAGTACCCTCGACAGGACTTGAACCTGTAACCTTCTGGTCCGCAACCAGACGCTCTGTCCAATTGAGCTACGAGGGCTTATCTGGCGGGGAGGCAGGGATTTGAACCCTGGGTAGAGCATTACCCCTACAACCGCTTAGCAGGCGGCCCCGATCGACCAGACTCCGGCACCTCCCCTTGAATATGAGATTGTTATCTTCACTATGGCGGAGGGAGTGGGATTCGAACCCACGGTGACCCATGAGGCCACAATGGTTTTCAAGACCATCGCCTTCGTCCGCTCGGCCATCCCTCCGGGGTGTCCGGGGGACGCTCCCCCGCTCGCCAAGAAGATTCTACCACGACCAGGCACAACTGTCAACGTCAGATCAGCACGCGCCAGGAGACCATCTATCCTAAGAGCCTCAAGGTTTCAGCTATGCTTCCCCCCGTGGGACCAGCGCCAAGGGCAAGACGCACAGGGGCCAAAATACGCAGCCACAGACCTGCGGAGGCCTGACAGATCCTATCCATCACCATCGATCACGTCGACGCCCCCCATCCAAGGCTGAAGGACGTCGGGGACGACGACTGATCCATCGGCCTGCTGGTAATTCTCGATGATAGCGATCATCACCCGGGGCAGCGCCAGCCCAGAGCCGTTGAGGGTGTGGACGAAACGAGGCTTCGCCCCCGGCTCCGGACGGTAGCGGATGCTGGCCCGCCGCGCCTGGAACGCTTCGCAATTGCTTAGGCTGCTCACCTCCAGCCACTCCTCGCAGCCGGGCGCCCACACCTCGATGTCGTACTTCTTCGCCGCGGTGAACCCGAGATCGCCGGTGCACATCTCCACCAGCCGATAGGGTAGCTTCAGACGACGGCAAATCTCGAGAGCGTGCTCGATCATCTCGTCCAACGCATCGTAACTCGTCTCCGGCGTGGTGAAGCGATACATCTCCACCTTGTCGAATTGATGACCGCGCTTGATGCCCCGCACGTCCCGTCCGGCGCTCATCTTCTCGCGGCGGAAACAGGCGCTATAGGCCACGTAGTGCAGCGGTAGATCATCGGCGTCGAGGATCTCATCTCGATGCAGGTTGGTCAGTGGGATCTCGGCGGTGCCAACGAGCCAGATATCGTCCTCGACGTCATGATAGATGTTCTCCGCGAACTTGGGTAGTTGGCCCGCTCCCCACATGCACGCCTCCTTGACCACGAAGGGGGGATAGATCTCGGTGTAACCGTGCTCTGTGGTGTGCACATCCAACATCCAGGCGATGAGGGCACGCTGGAGGCGCGCGCCGAAGCCGCGCAGCACGTAGAACCGGCTGCCGGAGAGCTTCACCCCGCGCTCGAAATCGATAATACCCAGCTCCGGCCCCAGATCCCAGTGGGCGACTGGCTGGAAATCGAAGGCCCGCGGCTGGCCCCACTGTCCCACAACAGCGTTGTGGCTATCGTCGGGACCCACCGGCACGCTCTCATGAGGGAGGTTCGGCACAGAGAGCATGGCCGACTGAAGATTGGACTCCACCGCCTCCAGCGGCTCCTCCAGGGCATCGATGCGATCGCCCACCTGGCGCATCTCTCCGATCAGTCGCTTCCGCTCCTCCTGGTCCTTCAGCCGGCCGATCTTCTTCGAGACACGATTGCGCTTGGCCCTCAGCGCCTCGACCTCTGTCAGCAACTCCCGCCGCCGCTCATCTAAATCGACGATAACGTCCACCTGCGATGGGTCCGCCCCGAGGTTCTCCAGACCCGCCTTGACCTCGCCCGGATGTTCACGAATGCGTTCTAAGTCGAGCATGCCACCACCTCTATGATCGTTCACTTATTAGGCTCCAGCGGTGATTCGCGCACCACGCCGGAGGGAAGCATCGAATCATCCCGAAGACGGAAACCCCCTCCCAACGACGTGAGGGGGCACCTCGAAATCACACAGAATTATAGCATGGCCTCTTGCCTTTACAAATCCGTGCTTCTGCGCTATAATTCGGCAGTCAGTAGTTAGGCAAAACGTAGTCGCTGCTTGTCTGCATAGAAACCCCGCACTCCGTGTGGGCGTTTCTTTTTGTTTGTAGAGAAGAACGAGTCCTGCGATGGACCATCCCGTAAGGTGGCCATCCTCAGGCACATCAGTGGGTGCATCAGCGAGTTGCCCACCAGAGGTGGTAGCATGGAACAAGGACAGACCTACCTCACCAAACAAGGATTTGAGAGGCTAGAAGAAGAACTTCACTATCTGCGCACCGTCCGTCGTAGGGAGATGGCCCGAAGGCTAGAGTTGGCCCTCGAAGAAGGTCCCCTCCTGGAGAACGCTGAGCTGGAGGACGCCCGTAACGAGCAGGCCTTCCTCGAGGGACGCATCCTGATGCTCGAGCGGATGTTGGGCAGTGCAGTGATCATCGAGGAGACTGAGGGTCCCCACGACAAAGTCGAGGTGGGCAGCCACGTCACCATCACCGAGGGGAATGGATCGCCAGAAACGTACCGCATCGTGGGCTCGGCAGAAGCGGATCCCACAAAGGGCCTTATCTCCAATGCCTCCCCGCTCGGCAGGGCTATGATGGGATGCAGGATTGGAGACCGCGTGACGATCGATGCACCAGCCGGCAAGCTGGAGTTCAAGATCGTGAGCATCAAATAGCCCCTCGCATCACTGGACGCGTCAGCCCACACGGGACACCGTCAGGTGGTTCGCTGTGGGCTTTTTCGTAGAAGAGAGCTAGCGTAGGGGAGAAGCCATGGAATTGACAGAGTTGGAACAGCAGCGTGTCGAGAAGCTTGAAGACCTCAGGCAGAGGGGCATGGAGGCCTATCCTAACCGGGTGAGGCGTACCCATACCATCGATGAGGCTGTTGCCGCTTTCAAGGAGGCCGAGGCTTCCGAGGAAGATCCGCCGTCCGTGGCGGTGACCGGCCGGCTACGCAGCATACGTGCCATGGGAAAGATCGCCTTTGCCGACATCGAAGATGGAAACGGCACGATACAGCTATTCCTGCGTTCCAGTGAGATGGAGACAGAGATCTACGAAGCCTTCACGACGGCCTTCGACCTGGGTGACTTCGTCGAGGCCAAGGGTCCTTTGATGCGCACACGCACCGGGGAGATCAGCGTGCTCGTCCAGCGCCTGCGCATGCTCGCGAAGGCCATCAGCCCCTTGCCCGTCATCAAAGAGAAAGAAGTCGATGGCGAGGTCGTGCGCTATACGTCTTTCTCCGACGTCGAGGAGCGCTATCGCCAGCGCTACGCCGATCTGGCCAGCAACCCTGACGTGCGACGCGTGTTTCGGAGGCGCGCACGGACGATCAAGGCGATGCGAGACTTCCTCGACCAACACGGCTTCGTGGAGGTGGAGACGCCGATCCTGCAGCCAATCTACGGCGGGGCAGCGGCCAGACCGTTCATCACGCACCATCAGCAGCTCCACCAAGACCTCTACTTGCGCATCTCCTTCGAGCTCTATCTCAAGCGTCTTCTGGTCGGCATGTACGATCGGGTCTATGAGATCGGACGCGACTTTCGGAACGAGGGCGTGTCCCATAAGCACCATCCCGAGTTCACGCAGATGGAGTTCTATGCTGCCTACTGGGACTACCGCGACGTGATGGACTTCTGCGAGAAGATGATCGCCGCCATCGCCGAGCGGGTGACAGGCAGCCCAGTGATCAACTATCAGGGCCACGAGATCGACCTCAGCCCTCCCTGGCGACGCGTGACGCTGCGTGACGTTGCCCATGAGGTGACCGGCATCGACTACCTCAAGTATCCGACGGCCGAGGAGCTGGGGGAGGCGATGGTGGCCAACGATCTGCCTGCCCCGTCGGATGCCACTTGGGGCTATCTGATAGACAAGGGACTGCTGGGAACGGTCGAGCCGACGCTGATTAAACCGACCTTCGTCATGGATTATCCGCGCGACATCTCGCCCCTAGCCAAGACCAAGCCTGATGATCCCACGCACGTCGAGCGCTTCGAGTTCTTCATTGGCGGACTGGAGATGGGCAACGCCTTCACAGAGCTGAACGATCCTTTCGATCAGGAGGAGCGTTTCCGGGAAATGGGACGCCTCTACGACCCCAACGACGAGGAAGCTCATCCGATGGACGAGGACTACGTGCGAGCTATGAAGTACGGCATGCCACCTAACGGGGGGTTTGGGATCGGCGTCGATCGCTTGATGATGCTTCTCACCGATCGGCCGAACATCCGCGAGGTGATCCTCTTCCCACACCTACGCGAGAGGGAATAGCGGCCTCAAGGCACTCCGCCTTCGGCTGCGTGCCTCACTACAGACGTTAGGTCCGTTCGTAGTGCGCTACGTAGCGTAGCGGAGTAGCGCCTCTGAGGTACTCGGGTCTGCGACCTGGTCGCTGCGTGCCTGACTACGAACAACTGGCCGTCCATCGAGCCAGATAGTAGAAACGGGGTTGGAGACGCTCCCCAACCCCGTTGATGCTGCCTACGTTCGTTCCGTGTCCGCGGCTACTGGTGCCTGCCAGGCCTCCAGGCCACCACCGCGCCGCCGAGCAGCAGGAGCGCGACCCGGCGTAGCCAGGATCCGAGCAGCGCTGGCCAGTTCAGGGCTAGCGTGATCCCGCCGACGGGCACAGGCGCCATCTGCACGGTCTCCGAATCTTGGACCGGATCGGTCTGGTCGGCGTTGGCAGTGGCCGTGTTGTGGATGACGCCAGCTTCGAAGTCTGCATCCGTCACCACGTAGGTCGCGGTACACACCAATGACTCGCTTGGCGCGAGGCTCGCAGGCTGTGATGGCGTGCAGTTGAGAGTGCTCAAGCCAGGCAGCGGGTCGGTGAT
>Ga0207796_1000330_pt1 | contig 19706 bp, 16 predicted proteins | sample Pon1CUnioCityCA_6_FD_187274 | JGI IMG/M metagenome (GOLD analysis project Ga0207796, IMG submission 187274) | Marine sediment microbial community from Union City, CA, USA - Pond 1C Sediment 1 (SPAdes) | ecosystem: Environmental > Aquatic > Marine > Intertidal zone > Salt pond sediment ...
AGGAAAGCCGCCAACCATCCAGTTCCGTTTCACCTGTTAATTTTAGGAATCCATCTTCAAATGCCACGGTGGTGAATTCATTGTAACCCGTTGGCCAATTATCACCGTCTTCCATCTTATCTACCCAATCCGGTTCCCCTAAGGTGCTTGCTGGATCTGTCTCTGCTAGGGTGGCAGTCGGTTCAGCGGTGGGTGTCTCTGTTGGAGTGGGCGTGGGAGTCTCTGCTTCTTCAGTTTCCGCAGGTTCTTCCGTGGGTGCAGCTTCAGTCTCTTCCATTTCTTCGGTTTCTGCAGGTTCTGTGGGTGCTTCTATCTCCTCTTCTTGACCCATTGGTGTTGGTGAAACCTCAACCTCAATAGGCGTATTGGTCAGGATCCTTGAGATTTCTGTTTGCATTAAGTCATCTTCCGGTACCCTTTCTTGGGAGGCAGGCATATTGCAGCCAGTTAAAACCAAAGCCAACAAAACAATTGTAATTGTGACGAATTTTTTCATGATAAAAACCATCCATTTCTTATACTAGATGACGCTTATTGATTGGACGTGGTAAAGGGCCATAAAGTTCCAAAGGGCATACTTACCCGTCTCAAAATTTTTGACACTTTTTATTTTGCAAGTTTCTTGCCAGTTATCCTGAATATCTGGATTTTTCCAATTTCCCTTCATGGTAAAATGATTGAGGGTTCGTAATGATTGCCTTAACAACCCATTTTTATTTTAACCAGGAGTCAATTTTCTTGGAAGCCTTGACTGCGATATTTTCCATCCTTTACATCTTTTGGCCCTTGATCATCTTTTTTGGGTTGAGGGAACTTTTCTCAAAACAACATAATTTGGCTGATCGTATTCGATTGGCCATTCAGCAAATTTTTGTTGGATGGCTTGCCTGGGTGTTCTTTCTTGGATTTATCTATTGGCAAAATAAACAGCCTTTTGTTCTATTACCAAGAGCGTTGGATCATGCCTTGTTTGGGTCTTTGGGGGCAATAACCGGTGGTATATCCCTTGGCTGGATGATTTATCGCTGGAGAGCGCGACGTATTCGGATATCGGATGCGCAATCCCTGGATGATTTACTTGCACTCAGTCCTGATGATTTTGAAAGAGTCGTTGCTGCATTATTCAGATGCTATGGTCATGATGTGACCGTTTCTGGGGGAACCTCTGATCATGGTGTGGACGTGATCGTTCAAGCAACAAACGGCGAAAAATGGATCGTGCAGTGCAAACGCTACAGTGGGTCAGTCGGCGAACCTATTGTGCGTGATCTTTTTGGCACCATGCTGCATGAAGATGCACAGAAAGCTTATTTGATGACCACTGGCAGCATTTCTAACCAGGCGAGGGAGTGGGCGTTGGGGAAACCCATTATTCTTTATGAGGGTGAGGATTTTGTGACATTAATCCGAAGAACCCAAAGATATACAAAGCGCGGCGTATTACGCTAACTTGTCAGAATAAATTCCGAAATTTGCTGCAGCAGGCGTTGAACCTGAAGGCCATGGGCTAAATCAGGTATGAAACTGCCCTCCTGATCCCCACCTAAAAAGAGGTAGTGATTGTGCACCAAGGCGCGCAGCCATCCCGAAGGGGCGTAATCCGATGGGAATTTCGTGATAGGAAGATAATCGCTGTTGACCTCATGCCTTAGCCAGCCTTCCTCTGGGAGGTAACTTTGATAACTATCCGGGTGTGAGGTGTCAAACAGGAGGGCACCCTTTGTGCCGCGAATCTCCAGGGAGAGGAAGTCACCCGTGCCGGCTGAGACACGGCTGGCGACCAGCGTCCCGACCGCGCCAGAGGTCGTTTCTTCGATCAGGGCGGTTGTGCACAAGTCGGAATGTTCAGGGACATTAGGGAAACTGCCGCTGGCAGCGGCATCCCGCACAAGGAGGGTCTCACCCAAAAAGGCTGTCAATAAGCTTAGAGCGTGAACGCCCAGGTCAGTAGCAGCACCATTGATGGGGATAGGTTGCAAGCGGTCCGGGTGCTTTTGGCGGTACTTCTCATCCAGGTAGCTGCTGTGAAGATACTCCGTACGAAAGTGAATGGGTGTGCCATACTCGCCCGTTTGCCAATGCGTCAATGCTTTTCTTATCGAGGATTTCTGCAAATATTGGAAGCCAACCAGTATGAATTTATCTTTAAGATTACCCTGAATAGCTTCCAGATTATGTATATCCTCTTGAGAAGTCCCAAGTGGTTTTTCAACGTAAATCCGTTCAATGTTGGGCAGCTCTGCTGCTTGCAGAAGCTGGGGGGTATGGGTTCGGTTCGGTCCGAGGATGAAGAGCGTGTTGATATCCTTTCGCTGCCAGATCATTTCAGGCGGCAGAGCTTCTTGGAACCCAAAGCGAGCGGCAAAGCCCTCACGACTGGAAGGAGTGGGTGAAGCAACTATCACTCTTTCAATCTCAGGTACATCCGGATAATAGTATTTCAGCGCGTCCAAGGCGTAGGCATGGGATTGTGCAATGCCCCCAGCGCCGAGGAAACCGATTCGTAATGGTCTATTCATTATTTACCTCGAAGAAAATCAGTGAAGATTTTGTGATGATCATTATCGATTAAATCAATCTATTCCCTGTCAGGAAGGCAATGGAGCTGATCGAATCAAACCGAATTACCTAACGCCAATTTGCCTCATAACAGAGGAATTGCTTTCATATTAATAAGTTTACCATTTTGCTAACTATTCGTTTTTAATTTTTTATCAATGATATCATTTTGGCCCGTCTTTGTTTTAAAAAACTAACCCTTTTTCTCTCTATAGCTAACGCAACCAAGAAAATCTTTCATATTTGATATACTACGCCAGTGTAATATAAAAGAATGCGAAGAAACTGTGTGCTGTATAAAGTCGGATTTCAAGGAATTTACATTTCATTAAGGCTTGTTGTTTTCTTTACGTCGGAAGGCAAGCCTGATCGCCCAAAGGAATGTACGGGATATAAACCGAATGCTGAATACCGTTCCCAAAGACTGAAGCGATTCCATTGCTATTTTTTGGTAATATTCCACCACTTCTGCTTTAGCTTGGCTGACTTCATCTTCAGTAATACCTAGGGCTTCTGAATGCTCTATCCGCCTGTGTTCATCTAAAACAATGGGTAATCTCTCACCAACACCCCCACCTAAAACATATCTTAAGGACATTGTGAGAATAAAACCAAGCCTGACCTGTTTTTGATCAGCTTTATAACCTGCATCCAACAGCCCATTGAAGTAACTTTCAAAACAAGCCTGATCGAGTTCCTCAGCACGGCTACTCGGAAATTGTGAGTAATCGAACGCCACACCAATAAGCGGTGCCAATTCTGCGCCAACTGGTGCAATCCCCGCATAGCCCCAATCAATGGCAATGAATTTCTCATTTCGATAGAACAAATTCCGTGAAAAGGCGTCTTGATGGCAAAAGGTCTGTGGGAGCTCATCCAGTTTATTAATTAACCGTGGGAATTCATCCCAAAAAGCTAAGGTCATTGGTAAAGCTAATCCGGGAAGCAAAGATTTTACAGCGGGGTGATTGGGGTTTTGTTTAATGAAACTCACCATTGGGGTGGCATGAAGGAGGTATTTACGCAACCAATCGCGACTGACCCATTCTTCTTCAGGCAGGGATTTCTTTGTTAGGAAAAAGCCGTTAAATGACCCTAATTGGTAAGCTGCTTCTATAAATTGATCAATGCTCCAGGGATGCTTATAGTCATCATGGACATCTTCCATGAAGATAAAATAAGATTCATCGGGATTTTCGCGGATCCCATAAATTTCTGGTTTTGAGATATTCCCAGGAAGATGGTTCAGCAGTTGAGATTGATAAGCCCTGATCTCACGCTTCCAATAGCGGAAGCCACTCGGATCTGAAAATGATTCCTCCGGATGGATTTTTTTAATTATCATCGACCATGGTTTTAATTGCCTCTGTGAGACGGCATCGCCAGTCAGGCGGTAGATCCTTGAAATAATTTCAACACCGCCGGTTATGCGTGTCATTCGCCATTCTTTTATAGCTAGTTCCTGGTCACTAAAAATACCTTTGAGCAATGTGGTTATATATTTTGGGTCGATTAGGGTGCTATCTTTTTCTTCGTTCATTTTTAAAGCTCCTTAAGTTTTTGGTAGAGAAAATTTTTTCAAAAGGATGATGCCCATAGACAATAATCCCAGAGGGGCTGCCCCAAAGACCAGCGCGTTCAACCCAAATTTGTCGATTGCCGCACCGCCCCAAAACATAGAAAGGGAGAAACCCAGATTGAATGCCATGGATGTGAGGGCTTGTAGCCTTCCTTGGTATATCGGTTCTGCCAGCGCTGCTACACGGCTGGTGTTCCAAACTGCCTGTGAAAATGTTGCGGCACCCAGAGCAGCAAAGGGGACCATGGATAAGTACCCGGTTGGCAAAAGTGCAAAGGCTGTTAGAGCTGAAGCACTGACCAACCCTAATATGGCGTAGGTGCGTGTTGGGTTTTTCCCAGCACTTTGATACCCTGCAAAAGCTGAGCCTGCGAGAGCACCCAGGCTTCCTGCCGCAGATAATAACCCCAGGTCGACAATGGAGCCGCCTGATTCTTCCACAATCGCAGCCAGTAAGCCGATCGTCGGTCCGCAAATCAAGATGGTTACAAAGGTCAATAGTAATGGTTGTAATAAGGCCGGTTTATTAAGGAGATACTTAATCCCTTTGAACATGTCAATGAAAATCTGTTGTAAATTCACTCGATTTTTGGTGCGTTTCGGTGAATGCTTTTTCAATCCCCACAGACATCCAACTGCTGTGATATAGGTGAGCGCGTTCAGGATGAAACCCAGGACCAGGCCAAGCAAATCCAATAGAAAGCTGCCAACAGCATTGACCAGGATCATCGCTGAAGTTTCCGTTATGGAATTAACCGACACAGCAGGTCGAACTTCATTGGGTGGGACAACCTCTGTAAGATAGACTTTATATGCGGGTCGGGAAAATAAGGCGATTAAGCCGTTAATCACTGACCAAAAATAAATGTGCCACACGGCGATCCGGTCAAACCACACCAGGAGGGCAACGATCGCCGTGGCAATGGCGCCAACAAGTTGCCAAGTGATCAACAAACGACGACGATCAACCTGGTCGGCGATCACCCCGCCCAGGGGCATTAAGATCAAAGGGATCGAACCAAGGATGCCGATCCAGCCTACTGCCAGTGCTGAGCTGGTGATGATGGCAACCAGCCAAGTTTGCGCGAGTTGCTGAAAGCGGTCTCCAGTATATGAACTTGCCATGCCAATCCACAGCCGACGGAAATCCGCCCTGCGCATGGGTGCAGGCATGAGTTTGCTAAGTGATCTTTTATGATTCTTATTTGCTTGGTCTTGGGATTTGTCCATCATCCTTTCCGCTGCAAAATGCTTCAGAACTTACTCGTGATTTATCCATGTGAAAGTTTATTGGAAAGAGATAGAGTCTATAAATGCTATTTATTTTATAACATAAATTTTAATAAATTTCAAACCAATTGATTTTTCATATATCTTGGTGAAAATAAGTGATGAATTTAGATTGCAAACTCTGAATTTTCAGCAAAGAAAGCTGGTTTTATTTTGCTATTAGGATAAATTGGAGTATAATAGTAGGAAATAGATAGAACATATATCGTTGTTTATCTGCAGAGCATTCTGATAAAAAATTTGGTGAAGGTTCACATAGCTAAAGGACATTAATTTTTCTACAAAAAGCACTCCCACTACCGACATCGAAAAAATGATCTTCATCAATCTCACAATATTTATCATAAATGTAGAGGTTGTGAAATGAAAAAAAGTTGGCCAACCTGGCTTCTCATTCTAAGTTTTATTGTCTCAACAATCCTGGGTGGGAATAATGCTATCGCGGTTCGTTTCAGCAATGCAGAACTCCCCCCGTTTTTTGGCGGTGCGATCCGCTTGTCTGTGGCGTCGGTAATACTTTTCATTGTCGTGGCCATTATAGGTTTGGAATTACCAAAAGGCCGGTCCCTTGTCGGTGCATTAATATTTGGTGTCCTGCAATATGGCATCAGTTATGCATTGATCTATTGGAGCCTTCTAGAAGTCCCTGCAGGCATGTTTCAGGTGATTTTAGCCCTGGTCCCACTACTTACTTTTCTATTTGCAATATTACATCGCCAGGAAGAATTTCAATGGCAGATTCTCGTCGGCGGATTGCTCGCGCTAGGAGGGATTATTGTTATCTTTAATGAGGGACTTTCCGCCAATGTCCCCCTACTTTCCCTTTTTGCAATTGTAATTGTTGCTGCTTGTTTTGCTGAATCCATGATCATTTTCAAGGCTTTCCCAAAAAGTCATCCGATTACGACAAATGCAATTGCCATGGGGGTGGGTGGTTTGATTCTTTCTGTGATATCAATGTTATCTAGTGAGGTTCCACGACTCCCAAGTCTGTCGCGAACATGGTTCTCAGTCATTTACTTAATCATTTTTGGTTCTATTGTTATTTTTGTTCTATCATTTTACGTGCTCAAACATTGGAAAGCATCCATTACTTCCTATCAATTAGTTTTAGTACCGATTGTTACAATCATATTTGCTTCGTTTTTGGCTGGTGAAGAAATCAGTGGTGTGTTCATCATTGGTGGGTCATTGGTCTTGTTGGGCGTCATTATTGGCGCCCTAGCCCCAGAAGCTTTTTTCAATAAAGTCTTCTCATTGTTTAGGAAAAACCAAGATTAGGATGAATATTTCCGATTTATAGACAGAAGAATTAGCTCTTTTGTAAAAAATGCCTGGAAAAATTTTAGATAATTAGCTAGACACGTGTTATTGAGAAAAACTGGAAGGTAATTATCCAGCAATAAAATTCTCCCTCCAATTGTCACTTCATAATCATTCTTCTCATTGGTCCATTTAGAGAAAAACCGCTTACAGAATTGTTGTAAGCGGTTTTAGGTCGGGGCGCTGGGATTCGAACCCAGGGCCTCTTACACCCCATGCAAGCGCGCTAGCCGGACTGCGCCACGCCCCGATTTCAGTGCCTTATTATAGCTGTCTTTGGCACATTTGGCAAGCAAACCGTTCTTTTTTGGTATTTAACTCCAATTGAATACGTTAGATCCTGGTTTCTTTGGATTTGATTTTAAAATTTGGTTAATTCAATTATATTAAGAGCGTTTTATTATATAATCTATAAAATTCATTCTTTTTCTTTTTTTGGAGGTATGATGGCGCCTATCCTGGAAGTTCATAATCTTGTTAAAAAATACGGTGACCTGGTCGCTGTTAAGGGAATCTCCTTTGATGTAATGGAAGGCGAGATCTTCAGTTTGTTAGGTCCCAACGGCGCAGGGAAAACCACCACAATTTCCATCCTTTCGACTCTTTTCTCACCCACAGCAGGTGATGCCAGCGTAGACGGTCATTCCGTAACCAGTGAGCCCATGGCGGTCAAACGCCTGATTGGCGTGGTCCCCCAGGAGATTGCCCTCTACGAAGAATTGACTGCGCTTGAAAACCTGAATTTTTGGGGGCAAATGTACGGCCTTTCTGGGAAAGCGCTTGCGAAGCGTGTCGATGAAGTTCTGGAGCAAATTGGGTTGAAAAATCGGGCTAAAGAGCGCATTAAAACCTATTCCGGTGGAATGAAGCGCCGTGTGAATATTGGTGTAGGCCTCCTGCATAAACCCAAATTGCTCTTCATGGATGAACCTACAGTGGGTATCGATCCCCAGTCACGACGGGCAATCCTTGAATCTGTGAAAGAATTAAACGATTCCGGGATGACCATCCTTTACACCACTCATTACATGGAAGAAGCGCAAGAGCTCTCTGACCGGGTTGGGATCATAGATTATGGTGAACTGATCGCTCTTGGCACCCAACCCGAGCTGACCTCAAAGGTTGGGGAAACAGACACGCTCATCCTCCACCTTGGGGAGAATGAGGACCCAAGCTTCCTTGCCGATGAACTGCGGGTCATGGAAGGTGTTCTGCAAGCAAATCCAACCGACCACCAGGTCGCCATAGTGACGCCCTCGGCAGAGGAACTATTGGCACCAGTTGTCTCCCGAACCAACGAATTGGGTATTCATATTTATTCAGTGGATATGCGCGAACCCAACCTGGAAGCAGTTTTCCTGCAACTGACCGGTCGCGCCTTAAGGGATTGACAAAATGCAGATAAAAAAATTGTTTTTGATCGCTATTAAAGACCTGCGTTTGATCTTTCGTGATCCATCCGCTTTAGTGTTGATGCTTTTAGCCCCCTTCGTACTGACGATTGGCATGGGTGCCCTGACCGGGCGTTTTTCGGGTGGAACCGGATCCGGTATCAGCAATATCCCGGTGATCCTGGTTAACGAGGATCAGGGATTGCTTGGAGACGTATTGGTGGAGGTTTTTCAATCACCTGAGCTGGTGGAACTGGTCGCGCCTGAATTGATGGATGATCTTCAACGTGCAAAGGCACTGGTCGATGCGGATCAAAGCACAGCCGTTATTTACATTCCAGAAGGTTTCACTGATAGCATCATCCCCTCAGCTGAAACCTCTGAGCAGGCGGTTGTTCGAATTCTATTCTACGCCAATCCCACACAACCTACCAGTGCTGGTGTTGTGCGTTCAATTCTGGATCAATTTATCAACCGTGTGGAACTTGGTAATGTGTCCGGGCAGGTCATCGTTCAGCAGCTCATTGAAAACGGATTAATTTCACCAGCTCAGGCAGGTCAAGTTGGCCAGGAAATCAGCCAGGAAATTGCACAAATGGAAACGTCCAGATCCTCAATCACTATTCAAAGTACAGTTTCCGAGGGTGAGGGTATTGAATTTGATATCCTGGCTTATATGGCCCCCGGCATGGCAATTATGTTTTTGATGTTCACGGTCACTTATGGGGGTAGATCGCTTTTAGTCGAAAATTATCATGGCACTCTTCCCCGCCTCTTAGTAGCGCCAACCATCCCCGCATATGTCCTGGGCGGTAAGGCATTTGGTATTTTCCTCACCGCAGTCGCTCAAATGGCGATTTTAATTGGCGGAACATCTTTGATGTTTCGTCTTGAGTGGGGTGATACTTTGGGGGTCATCCTGTTGATTTTGACTGCAGCTTTTGCTGCAACAGGGTGGGGTTTGTTTTTTGCCGCGATACTTAAAACCCCGGGGCAGGTTGCAGTTACTGGGTCTGCCGTGATGCTTCTTTTTGGCATTCTTGGGGGCAGCTTTTTTGATCTCAGTATGCTGCCGGATTGGATCCAGGTGGTTAATAAAATCACACCCAATGCCTGGGCAGTTGATGGCTTTCGTATTCTTTCTTTTGGTGGTGGGTTAGATGATATTCTCACCAATATCCTCGCCTTGGTGATCATGGGTATTGTTCTGTTTGTGGTCGCTAGCTTTTGGATGCAAAAATCCGGATTGGCCAGAAAGTGAGCGAGAAATGAAAAAAGTATTTTCTATTATCTTGAAAGACACCCTGATTAGGTTTACCACGCCTGTTGAGTGGTTGTTCTTCATCATCTTACCGATCGTGTTTATCCTCATTCTCAGCGGGGGAACAGGACCACCGGATGACCAGCGCATCCATTTACAGGTGGCTGACCTGGCGCAATCAGAGCTCTCAGGTGCACTGATTACAGAATTAGACAAGTCATCCTCGGTCAAGCCAGTTCCTACAGAACGCGAAGAAGCGGTTTCAAATTTTGACTCGCGCCAGGTATCCGCGATTTTAATCATCCCTGAGAATTTCACAATGACTGCCCTGCAAGACGGGGAAGCGGAGGTTGAGCTGCGGCAGCAACAGAACAATCTTAATGCTCTGATTGATCAACAAGCGGTTCAGGTGGCTGTAGGACGGATTGGAAGCCTGGTAGAGATCGCCAATGCCAGCCTTGAAAAGGCAGAGACGTTCCAAACCTTTCAAACCGAAGCTGAGAAGCAAGCTTATTTTGATGAAGCATTTGACCAAGCACAAAAATTAATGGCTGAAGCCCCTCAGCGGGTACAGTCTACTCAAGGAAATACGGAAGATACCATCAATTACGATCCCCGGACAAACAGCACATTCGGGCAAATGATCACCTGGGTCTTCATTCCCTTAATCGGTCTATCAGCAATATTTGCAGATGAGCGTGAACGGGGAACATTACGCCGGTTACTGGTTACACCAACACGCGAATCACTTTATATCAGCAGCACTGTTCTCGGCCAGGTATTGACCGCTGTTTTACAGATGACGCTTTTGATCTCCTTTGGGATTCTGGTCATGCGAATGAACCTGGGAAATTCTCCCCTTGGCTTAGCACTTTTGATCATTGCATCTGCGCTTTCTGCAGCTGCCTTAGGGACTATGTTGGGAACTTTTGTAAAGACGGGCAACCAGGCGAATGGGCTTTCTATTTTGATCGGCATGGTTATGGCGATGATGGGGGGGTGCTGGTATCCTATCGAATTGTTCCCCGAATCCATTCGCACAGCCGCGAAGATCTTTCCCACAACCTGGGCAATGCAAGGGTTTTTAGATATTGCTGTGCGAGGTCAGGGTGTGGATGGCATTTTACTTGAGGTTTTGGTGCTCCTCGGCTATGCTTTTGTCTTTTTTATTGTTGGCGTTTGGCGATTCCGATATGAATGAGAATTAGGGTACCCGAGATAATTTTTTAGAAGTGAATTTGCTTTAACCAACTAGACCCTTGGCATAAAAAGTAGGTACAAACAACACACGAAGGCCTGCTTGACGTGCTTCAATATCCATTTCATTGAAGTTATCCAGTTGTTCCTTTGAAAGGCTTTGGTTTAAATCCTTATGTAATATATCCCATTCGGATGTGTCAATTTTACGGAGATTACCTTCATGCCACTGTGCACCAAGGATCCCGTATTCAACTTCTTCTAATCCTGCTTCCTGAAAAATCTTTGCTAGTTTCCGGCCCAGTTGGGTATCCACGCCCTGAGCTTGAAGTGCCGCCGTTTGTATCTCTCCCAGGTCATCCAATGGTGGTGGAAAATCAATACGCGAGACATGATCTGGTTCGGCCAGGGCAATGATATAACCACCGGAATGAGTCACACGAGCCATCTCAACCAAGATTTGAGCGGGATTCTCCAGCCATAGCAGAAGATAATGGCAATATGTGATCGAAAAGGTATGATCTCTAAAGGGAAGAAAATACCCGTCAGCCCGGCTCAAAAAAAAGGAAGGATTATGATTTTTGGAATAGCGTAGCCTTGCCCCATCGACATCAACACCATAATATTGGGCACCGTATTCTCTAGATAGGGTCTCAAGGATAGCGCCTGTGCCAGAGCCCACTTCCAGGACTCTATCATTTGGTTGAAGATCTGCTTGATCAAAGAGATAGCTGCGGATATCCTCTGTCCATTTTGCCTGAATTAAGTAGCGATGATGCCAATCATCAAGGCTAAGTGTCACCAGATCATTCCTATTTATCTGGCTTGCCAGATCTCATCCCAGGGGTCGGTCAATATATTTCCCAGGATTTGATCATACAAGCCCTGAGCAGGGAGCACATCCCCATCTGGTTCAACATATAACCAGGCTTTGCCAGCCCCCTTTGGCGGTTCGGTATTCTCAGCTCTTTTCAATTCCAGGGTGACGGGATTATTGGCGCAATATGGCACTGGCATATCCCAGACAAGGTCTAATTGTTGAACAGCAGCGAAATCGCGTGCGGACTGTAGTCTTTCATTCAGAGTCTCATCTGTTGTGCTTAACGAGAGGGCATTAGCACCCATTTCAGCCAGCCTTCGTATGTGGGGTTTAATGTCCTTATCATCGGCTAAGGTCAGATGGACGGTGGTGAAAAGATCTTCAGCCAAGACTTTACCAAGAATCTCCCACATTTCAGCTTGATCTGGATCAAAAATCATCATCAGGTGATCCAGCCCGTTGATCAACAGGGTTTGACGGTATGAATCATCACCCAGTTTCAGTCCATCTGACAACAAACCCGTCACCGACCCTAAATCCTCTGCCTTTTTCAATAATTCAGGCAGGTCATCTCTGAGTGTGGGTTCACCACCTGTAAATAGTAAGTGGGGGATGCCATTATTGTAAGCTTTATGAAATACAGCGATCCATTCATCTGTGGTCAACTCCCTATCGACACGATCAATGGGAGCGTGTTCGCGATGGCTATGAGAGCCAACATTATACGTGAGGGCACAATCCAAACGATACGGCGCAGAAATTTCTCCAGAATAAGGCTCTTGTCTTTCGATATCCAGGTAAGTGACAGGGTCAAGGTCGGGTGTGGAAATCAGGGTTTGAATATCATTTTGAAATTTTCCAAAGTCCAGTCGTGCTTGTTCCTTGTCCACTTTATATCTTCGAGAAATTTTGTTGATAACGACATCTTCATCCGTCTGTTTGATCAAGTGATAAGCAAACTCGACAGCTGTTTGATTGAGGTGGAGGACGGTTGAGGCATTGATGATCAATATACCCGAACCATTACCTTCAACCCGAAGATGCAGGCGATATTGTTCTGAGGCGTCTGGTGGTGTTTGGTAAGAATACATTCCAGGGGGCAGGGGTTCTTTTTGGGATAAGAAATCTTTGATAGATTGCATTGTTTCTTTAATTGTCATGCCTTTTGCTCCAGTCACTAGGTTTAAGTCTTGAAAATCGGATTGACAATAGGTTCAATTGTTTGTTGGCTCCGCGCCAGCGGACAACCGCCACCGCATTCCAGTAAGTAATCGCAGGTTTTGCACCCTTCTGGAATATCGGTGCGATTTCTTAGTTGAAGTGCCAACGGATGTTCCCAAACCTCTTTCCAGGAAGATGCAAGAAAATTTCCAAGGGAGTGATAATAGGATTGACAGGGAATGACATCTCCATTGGGTTCGATGCACATATTATATAAGGCAGCCGTGCACCCCTTGATGCCCAGGTCCAATTGAAGTGGATTGAAATGACAATATTGTGTCGGTGTGTACCAAATCAAACGCTGTCCATTCGCTTCAGTGATTTGGCGTGCTTTTTCCAGCAAGTTTGGAAGATCCCTTTCGTCCAAACCTGTTCCGACAGATCTTCCTTTGCCAGCATAAATAAGGGCGTTAAGACCAATAGTGGGCACCCCGAGATCGGCTAGGAAATGGAGTGTGTCTGCGATGGTTGAGGCGTTATGAACCAGCATGGTTGTGTTGGTCATTAAGTACAGGTTGGTCCCAAGGACATTTTTGAGACCAGAAACCGTGTCTTCCCAGGCACCCCGGGCATTGACCATGCAATTGTGGACGATTGGATCATGGGATTCCAGCGTAATCTGGACATGATCAAGCCCTGCGTTGATCAGCTTATCAAGAAAACTCTTATCTGCCAAGCGACGGCCATTGGTGTTGAGACCGGTGATCAAACCCTTTTCTTCAGCATATCTAACCAACTCTGGTAAATCTTTATAAAGAGTGGGTTCACCACCTGTAAAGACAATATGCGGGATGGAAAGTGACCATACTTTATCAATAACCTGCTTCCACTGTGCCAGATTCATCTCAGGGAAGGTTCTTGACCGGGCATTATAGCAATGGGAGCAGTCATTGTTGCACCGATAGGTTAGGGCAAGGTCCATCCTGTATGGGGCACTCGGTGTAGAACTGAAGGGTAATGTGGTTTCGAGGTTTAGATCGCAAACCGGACATGCACCGTTTGGCTCAATGAGTTCTTCCAGCTTCAGACTGAATTCCTGATAGTCCCTCAAAACATTTGGCTTTGGGATTTGAAAGTTCTTATGCATGATCTTACTGATCTGTGAAGGCGAACAGTCTTCGAGATGCAGATAGGCCATTGCAGCAGCAGAAGGGTTCAGATGGATCACGCGGTTGGCGTTGATGATCAGCATACCGCGGCCGTCTGGATCTATTCGCAGATGCATGCGTGTTTTGTGATCCTCATCTTCTCTTCGGTAATGAAAAATACCTGCCCCTGGAAGAGATGGTTTTTGAAATAAATTCTTAAAATCGCCAATAAAATTCATATGCGCGTTCTTTGTTCAATCTCTCCTGATGGAAATTCACCAGGAGAGAAATGTTATTAATCAGCGGCCGCCGCCGGCGCAAGCACAAGCACAGCCAGCACAGGCACAAGCGCAGGCACAGGAACTCCCACCGCCACCCCGGAAACCACCAGAGCCGCTGCGGGAGGATGTGGTCTTGGGGATGGGGTTGGTGCGGTTTGTGATGCCTGTTGTGAAAGCAGTCAAATTACCCACAACGCCTGCTGCCATACCAGAAGCGCCGTTGATAACATTGGCAGCAAAATCTGACCCTGGGATGTGCGGCAGGGAAGGTTGTCCGCCTCCGGATGGCTTGCCAACAGAAACTGCGGGTTTTCCTCCTGTGCCCACACTCCCGCCAATGGATCGTCGATAGCTTGGGGAATAGCGCGGCCACCAAATGGGAACGAAAACCGGTCCTCCTGTGAAGGTACGGCGGGTGCGTTCCTGATATTCATCGTCAAGCATGGTCCACTCAAGAGTTTCGTTGTAGTTCTCACTCTTAACCTCAGGAGTGTCCGCTTCTTCAACCATTTTCCAGGCTCTTCGCATGATGTCTTCGTAATAAGCGAGTGTCTCTTTGCGTGAAAAGCCTTTCATTTTCTTTGAGACGCTATTAACAAGATCAACCATCATTTTTTGCAGAGCTGCCCGTCGTTTACTTTCAGGTTCTTGAAAGGCTTCAAGAAATTCTACTTCGTAAGGGTGCAAGCCTTCCGGGAGTGGTTGGGTAACTTCAATTTTCAAAGGATCTTGCTGTGTTACTAAAGCAGATTCTTTCTTTAATGCGCCAAATAATATCATGGTGAGGACTTTATCCATAGGCTGTTCCATGAGGATGGCTGCCTCAACTGCTGTTAATCCTCGTTTGATGCCATGACCTTCAATTTTCATTTTTGGCGGTAAATACGCCATTTTTCGTTTTTCGGCACCCACAGTGCCTTGATAGATGCTCCAACCAAAAATTGCAAAGAAAATCGCACCAAAGCCAAAACAGCAGATATTTCCACTAACCCAGCTGAAGAGCGAACCGATGAAATTAGATCCGCCGCCAGAAGGACCAGACGGGCCATCTCCCGGCAAGGGTTTGGTTGTGACAGAATCTTCGGGGACAAACTGGCTGGGAAAAGCGCCACCGAAAATATATTGAGTATGCGTATTTGCGTTATCCGTAAACCAGGAATAAAAAACACGATCTCCTTCAGCAGTACGGCCAATTTCAGATGGTTCATCTGTCCCAGGCCAATTTTGCGGTGTGTAATAGACACCCTCTTCATCTCCAACGCCTGGTGGGAGAATGAGTGTCACGCGATATTCGGTGGATGTGCTTTTATCCACATCTGACCCAAAATAATTCGGGCTGAATTGGAAGCTGACATAATTTTCCCGATCCCCACCTTCATAGGGTCTGAGTAAGTCCTGGATGTCATAGATCCAAATGGTGACCGTTCCGGGTTGTCCAGGTGGAATGGCTTTATCACCCAGGTTTAATGCAAACCCATTTGCTACATAAGTTGTATCTTCAATTTGGGTGATGGGCTGATCACCGATACGCGCATCAATTGCATTGCGACTGTAAGCAGATGTCGGCATGCCGATATCGACATATTGGATGGGCGCGCCATTGGGATCGTTTTGAAATGCGATGTAGTAATATAGCGTAAGTGTCCCATCCTCTTCAATATAAGCTTCAACCTCATGAGCTTCCACCGTAAAGCGGTAATCTTGTGCAAAGGCAACACTTGGCAGTGAAAGCAGGCTGAAAACTAGGATACTGAGTAGTATGATTCTAAATCTTTTCATAGGTCACCACTTAGGTTCTTCGGTTAATTGGTAGGTGGTTCCACAATGCGGGCACTCAACCACTGGTGCACCCGCAATCATTTTAACATCTTTAGATGTGATCGGACCGCCGCAGGATTGGCATTTGATTGTTTCCATGCCTACCTCACCGGGCAGGTCCACGTTTAAATTTATCACCTGGTCGCCGGCTTTCTGAGGCGGGTTGAGCTTAGTTCCGATAAAGATCAACAAGAAACCGGCCACAAGCCCGATGATGCCGATAATAATCCAGCTCGGGGATCCTTCAGGGCTGAACGCTCCCAGGATAAATAAGAAACCAAAGATGATAAAAATCCCCGCTGTGATGAAGGCAATGATTCTTCCAACTCGCATAGGTCCTCCAGTATGATTTTCTGATTGATAGTTCTATTTTAACCCAAGTTTCCTTCTCAAACCAATGATTTTCTTAGGGAAAATGAATTGCAAGGTTGGGATTGAAGGATTATCGTATAATGAATCCAACTTGATAGAATAATTGTTGCATAATCTCATCATAATAGATTTAAATGAAAGTTAGTGTTTCATGATAGAAAAAATTGTTCCTGATATCGTCGTTAGTCGTTTACCAAGGTACTTACATATCTTAAATCAAATGGCAAAAGAAGGTCTCCACACCGTGTCATCAAAGGTGTTGGCAGAACGTTATGGATCAACTGCCGCTCAAATCAGAAAGGATCTTTCCTTTTTCGGTGAATTCGGCAAGCAGGGTCATGGTTATTCGATTTATTTCTTGATGGAACAACTTCAAAAGATCCTCAATTTAGATCGGAGTTGGCCTGTTATCGTGGTCGGTGCAGGTGACTTAGGACGGGCATTAACACGATACCAGGGATTCTCCAAACAAGGGATTGAGATCGTTATGATGTTTGATATTAATCCGAAGGTCGTTGGGACACAGGTGGGTCCCGTCCTGGTGCGCCATGTGGATTATTTAGCAGAAGAAATCCAACGACATGGAATCAAAATTGCCATTCTGACAGTACCTGGTGAAGTCGCTCAAACCACTGCTGAACGGTTGGTAGCAGCAGGGATCGAAGCAATCCTTAATTACACCCCCCACACCTTGGTCCTTCCCGATCCGATTCGTGTACAATACATCGATCCTGTTCTGCATCTGCAGCATATGATGTATTACCTCGATTAGCTGTTTGCTGTATTTGTTGGGGGGTCTGAGATCAATTGTCTGAGCAAATCAATATTATTAATTCGTTTGTGATTTTTACGAAACAAGATCTTCTGATCTAGTTTCGACCGCAGTTCAAACATTCCATTACGCGTGGTTATTGTTTGAATTTCCCCCCAAGGAAATACGCTTTCTTTGATCTGAATGCCATAAAAAAGGGCATACAGATTCGAATGAAATTTAATCTTTTCTCTATTTTTCATTTGATGGACTGCACGCTGATAAAGTATTGGAATTACCTGTGAACGTATGGATGATACGAGTTCGGGACTTTCTTTGTATCGATCTCTTATCTTTAGCAAACCATACTGATTATTTATTAAATCTAATTTTTGTGATACGGCGATTGTGCTACCAGCAAAGTTGATGTGCTTAATAGTGGAATTGAGGGATTTCGTGTCCCGCCATAACCAGTGCTTTTTATAGATGCCATTTACTTTGATTATGCCATTTTCGTACAATTTAACGGCATCATTCCAGTGAATAATTCCCAGCAGGGATAGAAAAATACCCATTGGTAGAACAGCACATAAGGAGAAGATGATTGAGGGTGCTTGACTGATGACGATTGCACGACCATGGTTGTTTATTGCAATCAGTAAATTAATGAATTGGATGATAGAAATTACGCTGGCCAGGGTAGCTAGGAAAACACCAGTGAGGAGAAGAATCCATCGGTAGAATAATCGTCGTGAGTTGGGAAATGATTTAATCCAAGCACCAAGTAGTTGTTTCGGATCGTTTTTGTGCTGCTTCTTTTCCTGTTTTACAGTTGTCATAAACCCATTAAATCAAGCTTTTGGCGGTAAGTTGCGGCTTAGAACATCGATCATCGAGAAGGATTTTGCAGCGCCCTCGACAATACAGGTGACTGGATTGTCTACAAGGTATGCAGGAATACCCAAAGCCCTTGTCAAATATCGGTCAATACCGCGCAGCAGGGAGGTTCCACCACATAATGCCACCCCGCGATCGATGATATCAGAGATAAGTTCAGGTGGTGTTTTCTCAAGAACTTTGCGGATCATTCCCGCAATCTCATCAAGTGGGGACTGGAGCGCTTCGACGATCTCATCCGTTGTCAGTGTGGCTGGTCGGGGCAATCCTGAGACCTGGTCCTGCCCTTGAATTTCCATGCTCTGTTGTTCGTCCTGGGGAATTGCTGCACCAATCCGGATTTTCAATTGTTCTGCTGTAGGCTGTCCGATGATCAATCCATACTTTTCCCGAACATAATCAACGATCGCTTCATCCAATCTCAAACCTGCTGCCCGGGATGTTTTAGCGGAAACGATACCATTCATTGCTAAGACCGCGGCTTGCGAGGTCCCTCCACCCAGACAAATGATCATATTGCCTGTAGGCGTACCTATGGGTAAATCAATGCCGATAGCGGCTGCCAGTGGTTGTTGGATTAAATTGACATCGCGGCTGCCAGCGCCCAATCCAGCTTCGTATACAGCTCGGCGTTCAACACTTGTGACTCCAAAGGGGATGGTAATCATCAGTCTCGGGCGAAATAACAACATGCGCCCAGTCACCTCACGGACCCATTCTCTTAGGAGATTCTCGGTGATCTCGAATTCTGCAATTACACCATAACGCATGGGGTGATTAACTTCAATATTTTCTGGTACTCGACCAAGCATATCCAAAGCGGATTGACCGATCTCAACCACTTTCAGTTCTTCCAGAAGAATGGCAGCAACGGTAGGTTCCTGGATGAGGATGTTTTTCCCTTCTGCAATTCTTGTATTCAGTGTGCCTAAATCGATGCCTAATTCACGAGTAAGTCCTGCCATACTACCTGCCTTCATTTTTACTAATTTTTCCAGAACCCATACAACTAAATATAGAAATTCATAGCTTTATATCAAATGGTTTCCTGCATTTATTGCTTAAAATTTTATCCCTGAAAAAATTAAATTTTACGACATTGCTAATTTGCTGATGTATTTAATTTTATCACCAGTATTAATCACTCATTGATTAATCGTGGAAGTCATTTGTCAGGACTATACTGCATAAACTGAATATTTGTTAAGATCATCTCATAAAGGTATACTGGATTATAATTAATTACTTTATTTTGATTGAAACGAGGCATAAAGATGTCAGAGGACGAATTCTTTGTTTTTAAAAAAATAATCAAAGCTTCAGCCGATCTTATTTATCGAGCGTTTACATCAGCGACAGCTTTGAGAGAATGGCTGTGTGATGTCAGCACAACCAACCCAACTGAGGGTGGAAGGATTTACTTATCATGGTTCCGCGGCTATTATGCAAGCGGTAATTTTACCAAGTTAGTGCCAAATAAGGCGGTTTCTTTTTCCTGGATTGGAAAAAATGAGCCCGGTTGGACATCTGTGGACGTCTTCATTCAACAAGAAACGGAATCATCATTTTTGGTTGAACTTCGCCATGCTGGGATCGGAAAGGACTCCGTGTGGGAATCTGCCCGCAGTGAAATAACCAAAGGCTGGGAATTTGGTATGAATAACCTTAAATCGACTCTTGAGGAGGGACGAGATTTAAGACAATTAAATCGCCCTTTAATTGGAATTTATCCTGAAGATTTAACTTTTTTGACAAATGAAGCTAAAGAGAACCTCAACACCCCTGTCGATTATGGTGTCGTTGTCAGTGATATTGTCCCGGGTTACGGCGCTGAAAAAGCCGGGATTCAAGCAAAGGA
>Ga0207796_1000331_pt1 | contig 19645 bp, 16 predicted proteins | sample Pon1CUnioCityCA_6_FD_187274 | JGI IMG/M metagenome (GOLD analysis project Ga0207796, IMG submission 187274) | Marine sediment microbial community from Union City, CA, USA - Pond 1C Sediment 1 (SPAdes) | ecosystem: Environmental > Aquatic > Marine > Intertidal zone > Salt pond sediment ...
GGGAGGGTGTCTAGTATCCCCTGGATGTGATCATTCCATTCCATAACGCATTCATTTTAGCACATAGGGGTAGGGAGGGGGTAACATTTAATTCGTGTAGTCGTTAGGCAGGTTGCGTTTACAATAAATGACTTAATAAGTTTTCTAGAGGAAAATAGTATTGAGAAATATTTGGTCCACTTTTCAAACCGCTGAAAATAATACTTAACACGTGCCTAAAGGAGCGGTAATAGTAGTATTGAGGAGTCTGAGATATCTTTTTGAAGAAAGGAGTGAAAATCTATTGCGCTGAATATTGAATTTTAACGCTGATTATCCAGCATTTGAGAGTTGCACAAGTGCCCCAATAACCATCAATAAGATCATAATCCCGATGACGACGTAAGGGACCCAATTTGGCAGGAATGTCTTTGATTTTCTCGGTCGATTGCTGCGTAATTCTTTGGGGAACCCATCCTCCCAGCCATCTTGGAATCCGGGGCAATCAGTATGGGAAGGATTCAGGCAGCAGCTGTTTTGATAATGTAATACGATTGGTACAGGTGGGGATGCGCGATGACAGCCATGATCCGGTGTTGGATACATGGCTGTTGTATTTGGGTCCTTGATCAGACCAATATATGGACAACTTGATTGCATCTGAATTATCCGCCTCGTCGGCTTTCAACTTAATTAGGCTTTGCCTTCTTCAGGTGAAAGATCATTTTCAACATCACCATAATAGGAATTGTAATCGGTGCGCCCATTTTTGTAGGCATAGCGATAGGCGTATTGAGACCGCTTCAAATCCAAAGGATTTAACACAACACCTAATACCTTGGCTTTGGCTCGTTTGAGCTGCTCTACGGATTGTTTTGCAGCTGTGATATGGGTCTGACCTGGTTGGACCACCAGTAGGACGCCGTCCATTTCAGGCGCTATGCTGATGCTGTCTGTTACGGCTTGAATCGGCGGCGTATCGAGGATCACCAGGTCGGCGTTAGATTTCAATTCATTTAAAAAGTTTTTCATCCGTTTAGAGGCGATCAATTCTGCTGGATTCGGTGGGAGCGTTCCCGAGGTAACGATGCAAAGATTTTCAATGGGGTGTTTACACCTTGATTCTTCAAAAGCGTTGTCCTGGTCAAAGAGTATGTTGCTGAGGCCGTATTGATTTTTGACATCAAAATATGTATGCTGTGTTGGTTTTCGAAGATCACCATCAACCAAAATAGTCTTGAAACCTGCCTGGGCGAAAACCGCCGCAAGATTAGCTGCGACCGTTGATTTTCCTTCGCCAGGCTCAGGGCTGGTGACCAATAATGTTGTTAGTTTATTATCAATGGAAGCAAACCGAACGTTCTCACGCAAAGAGCGGAATCCTTCCGAGATTGGGCTGCGTGGGTGTTTGATTGTGATCAGTCGTTCGTCTTTTTCTTTTGAGAAAGCTTCGATTGCGCCTAATACTGGGAGATTAAGCTGGTTTTTGACTTCATCAGGGGTGTGCAGTGTGTCATCCAACGCTTCCCGAACCAGGATTCCACCTGAAGCAAGCAAGACCCCCACAACCCCAGCCAGTGCTGTGTTCATCAACACCCTTGGGCGAACCGGGTTCTCAGGGACAATTGCCGGCTCCACAACAGCCACAGAGGATACTGTTTGTGCCTCTGACATCCACACATTTTCATATAATTCCATCAGTGAATAATAAGTTTCACGGTATTGATTGGCCCTGGCATAATATTCAACTCGCTCAGCTTCTGTCTCTGCTGAGGCAGCCAGGGTGTTGAAGTTTTCAATTTCCCCTTCCACTTCCGCCAGCTTGGCTTCCAAACTTTCTTTAGATTGTGCATATCGATTGGATTGTACGTCTTCAACTTCAGTTGTGAACACCTCAACAACGCTGTTTGCGATTGAGGCTGCTGCACTCGGATTTGTTGACTCGACCACAACCTCGATAAGTTGTGTATTGGTGACAGGATTGACAGTGATCATACCTCGTAAGTTGCTTGCTTCCATGTTCAGATTCAAGGTTTGAATGGCTTCATCCAGGATTGGGTTCTTGGTCATCATCTCAGCGTAAGTCTTTGTCAGTCGTTCTGAGGCTAACAGAGATTGATAGTCCGAAGATTCAGATCCGGGTGCTTCATTGACCAAAACTGTTGTGGTGGCTTCGTAAACCGGTGTGATCTGTTGACTGACAATGAATGCTGCCCCACCAGCCAGGATCCCCGCCAGGGCGATCAACCATGCCCACTGCCAGAATAATGCAATGTATTTTTTTAGATCGATGGTTATTTCAGTTTCATTGCCTTCAAAATCAAATTCTTCCATTTACCCTCTCCATGATATCTCTATACCTTGCACTTTTTCTGCTAATAACTGCCAGTAAAGGTTTTACTTTATTTGTAAACCTTCGGTTATTAGGTTTTATTTATTTAACCTGGCCTGTGTCTTTCATTTTTTATCAATATTTTATTACACAAGGCATAATCTGCCGCATAATTATAAGAGCACAGGATATCTTGGTCAAGTTGTTAGTTGAGGTTGTTGTTGATTGAATTTTGATCATCAACTTGCCGAAAATTAGCCTTGTGTTATAATCACTCTTGCGTTTTGATAAAAAAACACATTATTGGTGAGGAAAGATTTATTCTAAACAAATGATTTTGGCTTTAACCACCGTCGAATAAAATACACAGGTACTGATCAAAATGGGTGGAAACCGAAATAATTTACAGGTAAACTATTAAATGTCAATAAATTGGATTGGATTGCGGGATAAAGGCAATAGAGTCAGCAAAGAGGTATCTTATTTTCAATATATCCAGTCTAACCTCCCTGGATCTTATGCTGCCTGCTTGGATGAGCATGTTGCTTATCTAAAGGATCGCAACCGTAGGAGTTTCCTTTTTGGGTTACTCTTTGGGATTGCTGCCTTTAAAATTTTAGGTAGATTAACCCAAAACCATATCCCTGAACCTCACCACAACAGGATATCGGATGAAAAATCTGCAATAAACCCTGCTGGAATCATCGACCAGCATCAATCACCCTTATCCCGTTGGAAAACCTTGCTTGAAGTATTAGAAACTACCCGGTTACTGGCATTTTCAAATCTCAATAAACTTGTTTTTGTACCTGTATGAGGATGAGCGGGTTTCAAGCAATATGTGCTTCAATATCGCACAATTATGAATTATGGTTTACGCTGACCAGCTGATGCCAGGGTCAGGAGAAAAATAAAAAAAGATTTACCCCCTGGGGCATCTATAAGTGGGCATTTTCGGGGTAAATTGTCATAGCAATCACCTAGCCGACAAAAAGCGATTAATGTCGGAGGGGCGGATGCGTGGGAAAATTAAGTCCTTGAGGATAATTTCAACAGTCATGTCCCCTCGCTTTTCTAAATCAACCCAAATATTAAATATCCTTTTGGATGTCTTGCTGATGATTGCTGCCGTCTGGTTGACGACCCTGATCAGCCCGGGACTGCTGCAAGGCTCGGGCGAATCACTCTCAGTAGACAACATCCTTTTCATATATATTTTGTTCCCCACAATCTGGGTGATTGTGTTAGCCCAACTGGGCGCTTATTCTTCTGAGAAGAATTTGCGAGTGGTTGATGAGATTTACAATTTATTCATTGGAGCGTTGCTCGCTGTTCTCCTTCTTTCAGCCTTGATCTATCTGGCAAGAATTCCCCTTTCACGGGGGACAGTCCTGCTAAATGCCCTTTTGGCATTTTCGCTGTTGTTGATTTGGCGGTTGATTTATCGCCTGCTTTTTCAGAGCAATATTCGTAAATCGGCATCCCAACGTCGGATATTGATCGTTGGGGCTGGGGAAATTGGACGCCGATTTGAGCGGGAAATCGATGATTTTTCCGAAGTTGGTTATGCCCTGATTGGTTTCGTTGATGACGATCCCCAATTGATTGAGAGACAGGCCGATGTCCTCGGAACCATTGACCAGGTGCCAGATCTTGTTAAGGGGCATAACATCGACAACATCATCATTGCATTGCCCCACGGTGCTTACCAGCGAATCAATGCCCTGATGCGAGCGGTGCATACACTGCCTGTCCGGGTGTGGGTGATCCCCGATTATTTTGCCCTGATGCTCAGCAAATCTAGCGTGTGGAACTTTGTCGGCATCCCGATGATGTCCCTTTATTCTCCCATTCTCAATGAACGCCAGCGGATCATCAAACGAGGTTTTGACTTGTTAATTGCCCTGCCTTTCTTCATCATAACACTGCCATTATTTGGATTGATCGCCCTGATGATCAAAATGGATTCGCCAGGACCGGTTCTTTATAAGTCCAAACGCCTCAAGGAAAACGGTGAGACTTTCACCATGCTGAAATTCCGCACCATGGTTGAGGACGCTGATGAAAAATTGTCGGAAATGCTGAAAGCGGGGGATCAAGCGCAGGTTGTTCACAAAAAACCTGACGACCCCCGTGTCACCCGCGTTGGAAAGGTCTTAAGACGGACAAGCCTCGACGAACTCCCCCAACTGATCAATATCATCAAAGGGGAGATGAGCCTGGTCGGTCCACGGCCGGAACTGCCGGAATTGGTGCAGTATTACCAGCCCTGGCAGCATATGCGTTTCGCAGTCCCCCAGGGGCTCACCGGCTGGTGGCAGGTCAACGGCCGCAGCGATAAACCCATGCACCGCCACACCGATGAGGATCTGTATTACATTCAGCATTATTCTCTCTGGCTCGATATCCAGATTCTGATCAAGACATTACTGGTTGTACTCAGAGGCAAAGGTGCTTATTAACTCTGAAGGTAAGAAAATGCGTTTATTTTTTGAATCAAATATCATCCCCCATACGCGCAAAATCCTGGTGATCGTACTGCTGGGTTTTCTTGGCGTCGCTGTCCTTGTCCCCTCGATGCTGCCCGGTGCCCTGGCTAATAATATCTGGTCCATTCGGGCAATCCAAGGGGTATTTTCGGAGGAGGCTCAAGGGATCCCCAGCCCGCCGCCCTATCACCCCCATGCTGAAATCTGGCTTGACCGTCAAGCCCTCAGGCAGCTCAGCGCATCATCCGCCGTTGAAGAACAGGAAACCCTTGAGTCGACCACGGAAGAGTCATCCCCTTCCGACGATCCCTTCGCGGGGTTTGCCGATTTTGGCGATATCCAATCCCTGGATATTGAAGCCAGCTATCGCTATCAGCAGGGAGAATATTATGAAGCCATAGAAATTTGGAAGTCCATTGGTCAAAAGGCTGCTCTGGCGGAGGTTGCTTCAGAGGCAGCCGCCTATGGCATCGACAGCCTCGCCCTTGAAGCCTATCGGGCTGCCTATGAAATTGATCCTGAAGCCTATGCACTGTCCTTTGCCAGGGCTTTGGAGAGGAATGGGGAGCCAGGCAGGGCAATGGAAGTCCTGGAGGGTGTTCGCCAGTCCTTCCCCCTCAGCAGGACAGCCCCTTCCTGGCAGGTGATGATCGGGGATATCTACCGCGATCAATCTGAATGGCAAGAAGCTAAAAGGATTTATCAAGCGGTGATTGATGAAAATCCCGGTGCTGAGGACGCCTGGATCGGGATGGGCTGGCTGATCTACCAGCGTGACGGCGATGTTGTGAAAGCTGTGGAGCAATTTGATATTGCAATTGCCGTCGACCCCCAAAGTGGTGTCGGCCAGGCAGCTATAGGAAGCCTTTTTTCTCAAAGAGGGCAGTATGACATCGCTGCGGAATGGTACCGGGTCGCGTTTGACCGTAACCAGGAAAGCCTTTCCTACGGTCTCTCATTTGCCAGCGCCCTCTGGCAGGACAGCCAGCGGGAGCAAGCCCTCTCCGTCTATCAAAACCTGGTGAGACGTTTCCCCGATGCGCCTAACCTTCACTACCAATTAGCCAGGGTCTATCAAGGGGCTGGCATGGAGGATGCCGCAGTCAGTGCAATCGAGACAGCCCTTGCCATCAGCGAGGTGCCCGATTTGTCCCATTACATCCTTGCCCGTGAGATTTACCAGGAGACGGGTCAAGGGGCAAAAATTCAGGCGCTCTACGACGAGGCCGATGCCGCCTTCCAGGAAGTTTTGGCCGCATTCCCAGGTTTTCCTGAGCCCTACTTATATCTTGGCCGTTTGAATGAAGCCTTCAACCGTCCCCAGCTTGCCCTCGATGCTTACCAGGCAGCCCTGGACCTGGACCCCGACAATGCCGCTGCCCTGCAAGCCCTGGAACGTTTGGGGGAGGGAGAATAACATCGATGACTTCTCTGCCCCAAGCCTCATCAAAAAAACAAAACTCCTGGATCCAGCGTGCCCTGGCCTGGGCTGATGCAAAAAAAGCCGACCTGGTGCTGGGTGCCATCTTCCTTCTGGTGACCGTGCTTTACGCCAGGTTCATGTTCAACGACCGCGTTTCTACCATCGGGCTGATCGCCCTGGCTGCCCTGTGGCTTGCCCATTGGGCGCTGGCTGGTTGGCGGGTCACCCCCCTGGATGCACCGATCCTGGGCTTATTGATCCTTCTGCCGGTCACCCTCGCCATCACCGTTGATCTTTCCCTCACCACGCCCAAGGTCCACGGGATCCTTTTGGGGCTGTCCCTTTATTACATTGTAACAAACGCCCTCCGCACCAGGAAAATCCAGCACCTGGCTGTTTTTGGCCTTGTGGTGCTGGCGCTGGGTGTATCTGTGCTGGGGCTGGTGGGGACCCAATGGACCAATGAAAAAATTCTTGATTTATCAGCGGTTTATCAAACCCTGCCCCAATGGATCGACAGCATTCCCCGCTATGTGGATCAGGGTGGGATCCATCGCAACTTAATTGGCGGCGCCCTGACCTTTTTCCTCCCCTTCCTGGCCAGCCTGTTGTGGGATGTTTGGCGGGTGGATTTCAGCGCCATTTACCAGGATGACGGCAGAGCTCGATTGGCAAAAATTGGGATGATCACCCTCTTGATCCTCTCCGTCCTGCTGGCTGCTTTCGTCCTGATCCTGACCCAATCCCGCGGCGGCTACCTCGGTGCCTTCGTCGGCCTCTTGACCCTGGCGGTGATCAAGGATCGCCGCTACCTCTGGGCACTTCCCCTCTTGGCCATTATCCTCCTGACCGTGGTCCAGCGCACTGCCCAGGGTGACCTTGACACATTCCTAACCCTGATCGACACCACCCGGGGCGGCACCCTCCCGGGACGAATAGAGATCTGGCGCCGGGCGACCCTCCTGGTCCAGGATTTCCCCTTCACCGGTACCGGCATTGGCACCTTCAACCCCCTGACCAACGCCCTCTACCCCTATTTCAGGTTCGGCGATCCTCAAGTCCCCCACGCGCATAACATGATCCTCACCATGGCCGTGGACCTGGGGATCCCCGGGCTGATCCTTTACACGACCTTGCTGGGCGGTTTCTTTGTCATGATCTGGAAAACAGCAAAAGGCGCTGGCCGCTGGACCCGGGCAACCCTGATCGGCCTGGGGACCGGCTTATTGGCGCACCAGGTTTTTGGGATTATGGACGCCTACATGCTGGGCACCAAGCTGGGCGCGATCCTGTGGATTTATTTTGGTGTTGCTGCAGCTGCTTTCCGGTTTGACAATAATATGGAAGCAACCGGGTTGCCAGCCCCAAACAGGGATATACAAGCCTACCTGCCCTGGTTGGGAGATCTGGGCAAAAGCCTCCTCGCCTGGCTTCTCATCGCCATGCTGGCGATTGCAGCCCTTTACATGGATGTTATTTTGGGCCTTGCCCTGGCCGTGATTGGCGGGATTGCCCTGGGGATCGGCCTGGTTACGAATTTGAAGGGGGAAGATCCCATTGTCAGCGACTGACCCGCCAAACGAGGGTAAACCCCCATCGGTCATCAACAAAATCTTCTCCCAGGTCAGGTGGCACCCCCTGGCGCTGGTCCTGGGTGCTGCCCTCAGCCTCCTGCTGATCTGGCTCGCCTTTCGAGGGGTCTCCTGGGAGGAACTGGAATCGGCCCTGGCTGGTTTGAATTGGGCTTTACTGGCACTGAGCCTGCTGATGTCCATAATCGGCACTCTCCTCAGGGCAGGGCGTTGGCGGCTGCTTTTCTCGCCGGACCAGGCTGGGCTCCCCTTTTTCCACCTGGTGGGGCTGTTGTTCATCAGCCAGATGCTCAACCTCCTGATCCCCGCCCGGGTGGGGGAGCTGGCTCGGATAACCCTCCTTGGGGAACAGCCCCCCGGACGGACATTGGGCACTGTGGCGGTGGAGAAGCTCCTGGACCTGCTGACCCTCCTGGCATTTTTGCTGGTTTTACCCCTGGCGGTCAGCCTCCCGGCTTGGTTTCAATCCTTCCGCCGTTCCTTCCTGGTCCTGGCATCGGCTGCCTTTGGCCTGTCCCTGCTGCTCTTTTTTATAAAGGAACCCCTCATCCGCTGGCTGGGGTGGGTGTTGGAATTACTGCCCCCAAAATGGGGACCCCACCGTCTCCACCAAGCCCTTGCCCAGGCCCTGGCTGGCCTGGAGGTCTTCCGTGCCACGGGCGTGGGCTTGGGCCTTCAAGCCTGGTCCTTTGCCGTCTGGGGTTGGGGCGCCTTGGTGAATTTTGTCTTATTCAGGGCTCTTGGGATGGACCTGCCCTTGTCAGCCGCGGTGTTCCTGCTGTTGGTGCTCCAGGTGGGGATCTCAGTCCCCAACATCCCCGGGAAATTGGGCGTCTTCCAGTGGATCACCATCCTGGCCCTTTCCGTCTTTGGGGTGGGCAGGGAGCTGGCGCTGTCCTACAGCATCATGCTCTACCTGGTTGCTTTTGGCCCCCTCATCATTTTTGGGACGATATTTGGGGTCAAAGAAGGCGCAAATAAGTTGAAAGTTGAAAGCTTGTAGCTCGTCGTTTATAGCTCAAAGCTCAAATTTTATAAACTACCAGCTACCCGCTACCACCTACCAGCTACGAAGTCCCCGGACGAAGTGAGTGGGATCACCTATCAGCTACCAGTTATCAACTAATCTCCCCCGTCACCTGTCCCCCGTCTAAATTTCATTACTTATTATTATCGAAAATTATCAATATGCTTACTAACACTGGAGATATGAATTAAATGACCACTATTCTCTGCATCGGTGCTGGCTATGTTGGCGGGCCGACCATGGCCGTCATCGCCTCCCACTGTCCACAGCACAAGTTTATTGTTGTTGACATCAATAAAGAACGAATCAATGCCTGGAATTCAGATCAATTGCCGATCTATGAGCCTGGGTTGAAAGAAGTTGTCCAGAAGGCTCGCAGCCGTAACTTGTTTTTCCATACCAATGAGAACATCCCATCCCTGATCGACCAGGCGGATATCATCTTTGTCAGTGTCAACACCCCCACCAAGACCTTCGGACAGGGGGCTGGTCGGGCGGCTGATTTGCAATATTGGGAGAAAACTGCTCGGGAGATCCTGGAACATGCCACAAGCTCAAAGATTGTGGTTGAAAAAAGCACCCTGCCTGTGCGCACAGCAGAGGCGATGGAGTACATTCTCAACAATAACGGCAAGGGCATCCATTTTGATGTCGTCTCAAACCCCGAGTTTTTAGCAGAGGGTTCTGCCATTCAGGACCTGGAAAACCCGGATCGGGTGCTCGTGGGCGGCCGGGAGACGCCAGGCGGACAACGAGCAGTCCGGAAAATTGTTGACCTGTACGCCAATTGGGTCCCAAGGGAGAAAATCCTCACAACCAACCTCTGGTCCAGTGAGCTTTCAAAACTGGTTGCAAACGCCTTTTTAGCCCAGCGCATCTCCTCAATTAACAGTATTTCCGCCTTGTGCGAGAAGACCGAAGCCGATGTGGAACAGGTAGCCCATGCCATTGGGATGGACCATCGCATTGGTCCCCACTTCCTGCGCGCCAGTGTGGGATTTGGCGGCTCCTGCTTCAAGAAGGACATCCTCAACCTGGTCTATATCTGCGAACAGCAGGGGTTGGCGGAGGTCGCCCGATATTGGGAGACGGTGCTCAAAATGAACGAATACCAGGAAGCGCGCTTTGTGGAGAACATGGTGCACACCATGTTCAACACCCTTGCAGGGAAAAAGATTGCCTTATTTGGGGCAGCATTCAAAGCCAACACCAGCGACACCCGGGAGAGCCCGGCATTGGCAGTCTGCAGAAAATTGCTGGCTGAGAAAGCAGAAATTGCCTTATGTGACCCCTATGCATTGGAAAACGCAAGGGCAGATCTGGGTGACGAAGCTGCCAAAGTGCATTTCACAGAGGATCCATACGCTGCGGCACAGGATGCCCACGCTATTGCGTTGTTGACAGAGTGGGATGATTTTGCATCCTTGGATTATGAGCGGATTTATAATTCAATGATCCACCCAGCATTCATCTTTGATGGCAGGAACCTGCTAGACCAAAAATCTCTTTTTACTATTGGGTTTAATATTGTGTCTATTGGGAAAGCACCAAAATTGCATCACAATAACCTGGAGAAAAATTAGAAAGAAGGATATGGCAAACTATCTATTAACAGGCACAGCTGGTTTTATTGCATTCCGTGTGGCGGAATTTCTATTGGAGGATGGTCATGCTGTTTACGGTGTTGACAATCTCAATAAAGCCTATGACGTCCGGTTGAAAGACTATCGCCTATCAAGATAGAGAGACTTTTCCAATTTCCATTTTAAGAAATTGGATATCTCTGAAAAATTGAGTATTGACGCTATTGGGGAATGGCTGCCTGAAAAGGTTGACGCGGTGATCAATTTAGCAGCCCGGGCAGGCGTCCGCACAAGCCTGACGGATCCCTGGATCTATGTGAATACCAACATGGTTGGCACATTGAATATGCTGGAGCTCTGCCGGCAGAAAAACATCCCTAAGTTCGTTTTAGCCTCTACCTCCAGCCTTTATGCCGAGGAATCGGAACCGCCCTTCAAAGAAACCGATGATACCGATCACCCATTGCAGCCCTATGCAGCCAGCAAAAAGGGCGCTGAATCCATGGCGTATGTTTATCATTACCTGTATGATATTGATATCACCGTGCTGCGTTACTTCACTGTCTATGGACCAGCAGGGCGCCTCGATATGGTCATGTTCCGCTTTTGCCAGTGGATTGCCGAGGGGAAACCTGTGGTGATCAATGGAGATGGTGAGCAGTCCAGGGGTTTTACTTATCTGGATGATATCGCCCGGGGAACAATCCAGGCGTTAAAACCGCTTGGCTTTGAGATTATTAACTTAGGGGGCCATGAAGTGATCACCATCAACCAACTGGTGCGCATGTTGGAAGACAGTATTGGCAAAAAAGCCAGGATTACTCATCATATTTTTCATCCGGCTGATGTACGCACCAACCAGGCAGATGTAACCAGGGCTGGAGAGGTTCTTGGTTGGGAGCCGCAGATTGGAATTGTGGAAGGTGTGATCCGGATGGTTGATTGGTATATGCAGGAACGGTCGTGGGCGAGCAATGTTTTAACCCCTTAGATGGATTCCTTTGAAAAATGGAAAATTGTAATTATATTAATAATACTACGATTAATCCCAATTTATTAAAAATAAGCTAAAGGAGATAAAATATTCATGAAAGTCGTAATATTAGCAGGAGGTCTAGGTACACGCTTAAGAGAGATCACTGAAGTGAAGCCCAAGCCAATGGTTGAAATTGGTGGGTACCCCATAATTTGGCATATTATGAAAATATATTCTCAATTTGGCTTCAACGAATTTGTTATCGCCCTGGGATATAAAGGCGAGGTTATTAAGGATTATTTCCTAAATTATCGGCATCGTTCTCATAGTTTAATTGTGTCTTTAAAGACTGGTGACATTACAATTAAAAATGGTAATTGTGAGGATTGGAAAATCCATTTGCTTGATACCGGCGCTGAAACTCAAACAGGTGGAAGAATAAAGTTAGTCTCAGATTATATAGGAAAAGAGCCCTTTTTTCTTACTTATGGCGATGGCGTGGCAAATGTAGATATAAATCAACTGCTCTCATTTCATCAAGAACAAGAAAAATATGCTACCGTTACGGCAGTTCGTCCACCAGCCAGGTTTGGGGGGATTGCATTTGATGGAAATCTTGTGGCCCATTTTCAAGAGAAACCTCAGATAGGTGAGGGATGGATAAATGGCGGATTTTTTGTTCTGAATCCAGAGATTGACAATTATATTAATAATCTTGATACAATTTGGGAACGTGATCCTATGGAAAACCTTGCTGTTGATGGACAGCTTGCTGCTTACAGGCATGATGGTTTCTGGCAGTGCATGGATACATTACGTGATGTAAATTTACTCGAGAAGCTTTGGAAGGAGAATCAAGCACCATGGAAGACATGGAATTAAAAAACAATTTTTGGCTCGATCGGCCAACCTTTGTTACTGGTGCTACAGGTCTGGTGGGGAGTTGGTTAATTAAGAGGTTGCTAGGAACCCAAGCAGATGTCGTCTGTTTGGTTCGAGATTGGGTCCCGCAATCTGAATTGGTGCAGTCCGGTGATCTTGAAAAGGTAAAGGTTGTGCGAGGAGATATTCGTGATCAAAAATTGTTGGAAAGAATTCTTGGGGAATATGAAATTGATACAGTAATTCATTTAGCTGCCCAAACTATTGTTGGAATTGCTAATCGCAATCCAATATCCACGTTTGAATCAAACATCCAGGGTACATGGTCTTTATTAGAGGCTTGCCGCCGAAGCAAAAAGGTTAATCAAATTGTAATAGCTTCATCAGATAAAGCTTATGGTGACCAAACGCAACTTCCCTATAGCGAGGAATCCCCTTTGCAGGGTCAACATCCATATGATGTTAGTAAATCTTGTGCAGATTTAATTGCACATACATATGCAAAGAGTTTTAATTTGCCAGTTGCAATTACTCGTTGTGGAAATTTCTATGGAGGTGGCGATCTTAATTGGAACAGGATCGTTCCAGGGACCATCCGTTCGATTGTTCGTGGAGAACAGCCCATCATAAGATCAGATGGTAGTTATATTCGTGATTATTTTTATGTGGAAGATGGTGCTGCAGCTTATATGACTCTTGTCGAAAGCTTGTCAGTGCACCCAAATCTGAGTGGAGAAGCATTTAATTTTTCTAATGAATTGCAAATAACTGTACTTGAGTTAGTGAAACTCATTACGAAAAGTATGAATTCAGATTTAGAACCAATTATTCTTGGAAATGCAACCAATGAAATTCATCATCAATATTTAAGTGCTGAAAAAGCTCGAACGCTTCTCGATTGGCATCCCCTTTTCACACTCAAAGAGGGTTTAGAACGAACGATTAAGTGGTACCAAGAATTTTTTAAAAAGGAAGAAATGAACAGTGACAAAAGCATCTGAAATTCGACAAAAAATTTTGAGGCTAACAGCAGAATATTATCAAGAGAAATTTGAGGGTAAGGCATTTGAACCCAATAAAGATTTGATACATTACGCTGGACGAGTTTTTGATGAACAAGAATTAATCAATTTGATTGATTCCAGCCTTGATTTTTACCTTACAGCTAATCGATATGCAGAATCTTTTGAGGCAGATTTTTCTGATTACCTGGGATTAGACAATGCACTTCTGGTAAACTCAGGCTCGTCGGCAAATTTGGTAGCATTGACGACCCTTACATCTCCTAAACTAGGTGACCAGCAGCTTAAACCAGGTGATGAAGTAATCACGGTGGCTGCCGCCTTTCCTACGACAGTGGCACCTATTGTACAGAACAATCTTACACCTGTTTTTGTGGATGTGAACCTTGGTGATTATACAGCAATACCTGAAAAGCTAGTTAAAGCTATCGGTCCACGCACAAAAGCAATTATGATGGCTCATACACTTGGCGTCCCTTTTAATTTAGATGTAGTCATGAATTTAGTAGAAGAGCACAATCTATGGTTAATTGAGGATAATTGTGATGCTCTTGGCTCCCGTTATCGAGGAAAATTAACAGGAACTTTTGGGCATCTATCTACCTTTTCATTCTATCCTGCACACCATATAACGATGGGAGAGGGCGGATGTGTTGCGACAGATGATGAAGAGTTAGCTCGAATTGCACGGTCAATCCGGGACTGGGGACGTGATTGTTATTGTGCTGGTGGCGAAAGTAATACCTGTGGGAAACGTTTTTCTCAACAATTTGGAACGCTACCTTATGGTTATGATCACAAATATGTCTATAGTCATATTGGTTACAATCTTAAAGTAACGGATTTGCAGGCAGCTATAGGGTGTGCACAATTGCAAAAATTGGATGATTTCATTGGAAAAAGAAAAGACAATTTTGAATCATTATTTGAATTCTTAAGCCGATATGAAGATCAATTAATTTTACCGATGCCAACTGAAAACAGTGACCCATCTTGGTTTAGCTTTGTTATAACTGTACGTGACGATGCAGGATTTTCACGGGATGAACTGACGCATTTCTTAGAAGTAAATAGGATTGAAACCCGAAATTTGTTCAGTGGAAATTTACTACGGCACCCTGCATTTGAATCAATCAAGCATCGTGTTGTTGATAATTTAACCAATACGGATAAGATCATGCTCAACTCATTCTTTATTGGGGTATATCCTGGCATTAATAAAGATCAACTTAATTACATGGCTCAGGTGTTTGCGAGATTCATGGATGGTGAGCGAGTATAAAGTTATGTCCACACCTCGAAAATTACAATGTCAGGTCACACAGCTTATTGATCATGGTGAAGGGGTTTACACGGTTCGATTAAAGCCAGAAAATAGGATCCCTAAGTTCAAACCTGGCCAATTTTTACACCTTGCTTTGGATGAGTATGACCCAAGCGGATTTTGGCCAGAGTCACGCGTATTTTCAATTGCTAGCTCACCTAACCAAGGGGATCTTTTAGAAATCACATATTCGGTGGTTGGAAAGTTTACAACACGTATGGAACAGGAATTGGAAATAGGGAACTTTGTTTGGGTAAAATTGCCGTATGGAGATTTTATAATCAATAATTCGCGTGATATTATTTTGTATGCTGGTGGTACAGGAATGACAGCCTTCACGGCTTATATTAAAACATTACGTACTGATAATCCCCATAGAGTTTGTTTGTTTTATGGCGCTAGAAATAAAGATTTATTGATCTACCGATCACTTATTGAAAAAAAATTTAAAGAAAGCAAAATTTATTATGCCTATTATTATGTTGAAGAGAATATTAGTGATAGTATTGATCATTTTTACGTCGGAAATCTTTCTATAGATAGCACATGGCCAAAAATTAATAAACCTTATGAATCAACTTTTTATCTTTCAGGTCCACCTGCAATGATCCAAAATATTATAGAAGGTTTGAAGGTGAAGGGAATTTCTAACCAATCAATAAAAATTGATGCATGGTCTTGAATAATTATAAGAAATTGAATTAATATGAAAATAAATAAAACAAAATTAGATGGTGTCTTTTTACTAGAAAATTTATTTTTTCAGGATAATAGAGGAAATTTCACAAAAGTATACAATGAAGATTTTTTCTCAAAAAATGAATTATGCATTAATATTAAGGAAGAATTTCTCTCAAAATCAAGGAGAAACGTTATTAGGGGAATGCATTTTCAGTTACCTCCCTATGACCATGAAAAATTAATTTCAGTAATTAATGGTAAAGTTGTAGATGTAATTCTTGATTTAAGAACCGGATCACAAACTTATGGTAGTTATATTGAATTATTATTAAATGAAGACGATTATAAATCAATTTACATTCCAAAGGGTCTTGCCCATGGTTTTAAAGCAATGAGTGATAACACGATAATGATTTACAATGTATCAACTACCCATAGAATGGAATATGATTCAGGTATAAGGTTTGATAGTTTTGGTTACGATTGGAAAATAAAAAACCCGATTATTTCTAAAAAGGACAAGAACCTTATGAGCTTTAAAGAATTTGAGGATATAAATCCTTTTTAGGACTTGAAAATGATCAAAAAAGCAATTATTACTGGCGCAACAGGCTTCGTTGGGTCCAATCTTTGCAAGAAATTGTTGGGCAACAATTGGGATGTCTCAATAATTTCCAGACCAACCTCAAATTATTCATCACTAGGCCACTTGGTTAATAATATTGATATTTTTGAGGATAACGGTGATATTGAGTCCTTAATAAATTATTTTGATGACCAAAATGCTGAAGTAGTATTCCATTTAGCCGCAATGTTCCTATCATCGCATAATCCAGACCAAATAAATGCATTGGTTGATAGTAACATCAGATTTGGTTTACATATACTTGAGGCTATGAAATTTACATCAACAAAAATATTAATAAACACAGGAACATCATGGCAACACTATAATTCTGATAATTATAATCCTGTTAATTTATACGCTGCAACAAAAGAAGCCTTTGAAAAAATATTAAAATATTATATAGAAGCAGAAAAACTGAGAGTAATTACTTTAAAATTATTTGATACTTATGGGGATAGTGATGAGAGGGGAAAAATCATAAGCCTACTCAATCAATATTCAGGAAAAGAAGAGGCTCTAAATATGTCACCAGGATACCAGGTTCTAGATTTTGTTCATGTTGATGATGTGACAAATGCTTATGTACGAGCTTATGAATATCTTATGGAAAACCCAAACGTCAAAGAAATGGAATTTGGTGTAGGATCTGGAAGAGCCGTTACTCTCCGAAAGTTAGTGCAATTAATCGAACAAACAACGAATCAAAAAATTAACGTAAATTGGGGCGAACGAAAATATCGAAAACGAGAAGTGATGAATATTTGGAAAAATTATAACAAGCTTCCCAATTGGGAATGCCAAATAAGCTTAGAAGAAGGGTTAAAACTCTTCAAATAATTCATCATAATTAATTGTTAAATTTCATTCCATCAAGGAAATGAGTATCGTAGCATTTGCGCACGATACTTCTCCCACAATATTTTATTATATATTAATGTATTATTAATAAATTGGATAATAACAAATTGAACATTCGTCGTGAACTACTGAAAGGCTCTTTCTGGACTGCCATTGGTCGTTACAGCCATTATATCTTCGCTTTTGTTGTTTCTGCAATTCTAGCTCGACTACTCAAGCCCAGTGATTTTGGTATTGTTAGCATGGTGCTTGTTTACACTGGATTTATTGATTTGCTCGCAGAATTTGGTATCAGCGCTACGGTCGTACAAAAGCGTTATTTGGATCATGCGGGCTTATCCACCGTCTTTTGGTTTGCATCTGCATTAGCTCTTTTTCTCACAGGTATTTCAATTTTATTTGCACCCCTTATCGAATTATTTTTTGATTTTGAAGGTTTGCGAGTTGTAGTTCAGGTGATGAGTATCAATTTATTGTTTGTTGGGTTAGGCACCGTCCCTCAGGGGATAATGCAGCAACACTTGAACTTCAAACAATTGGCAAAACTAGAAATTATCACTACAATTTTAAGTGGGACCTTTGGAATCGTTTTTGCTTTTCTGGGTTGGGGGTATTGGGCATTGGTATTGCAAAATATTTCTCTTAGGTTCTTTAGAGTTGTCGGATTATTTTTATATACACATTGGCTTCCAATGTTCACGATCCAATGGAAATCAATGCGGGATGTGATGGGCTTTTCTGGCAATATATTAGGTTTTCGGGCAATTAACTATTGGGCTAGAAATGCAGATAATTTATTGGTTGGCCGCTTTCTTGGGTCTGCACAGCTTGGCTTCTACAATCAAGCGTATAAACTTATGATGTATCCAATTCAAATGCTGACAAACATCATCACACCATCGATCCAACCTGTATTTGCTACCGAGCAAGATGATCCAAGTAAGATAGCATCAGTGTACTTGCATTTATTAGAGTTGATCGCGTTAATCACTTTTCCACTAGGGGTTTATTTTTCATTATTTGCCGGGCCTTTAATTCGAGTATTTTGGGGAAACCAGTGGAATAATTCGATCCCTGTGTTTGAGGTCTTGGCCGTTCTTACGATGTTTCAACCTATTGTTTCCACCTCTGGCAGCGTCTTTTTAGCCAGAAATAAAGCAAATCTTCTTTTTAAGTTGGGCACTGTAAATGCCATCGTCATGATCATTGGTATTGCCGTAGGATTAAACTTTGGGATTGTAGGTGTTGCCACGGGTTATGCAATCTCTTACTTGGCCATTGTATTTCCATTAACAATATATTTCTTGGCCAGATCCTTGGAATTAAACCCAGGAAAAATGTTTTCCATTTTTATTAAACCGATGATCATTGCTAGTATTTTAGTTCCAACATTGTTTGTTTTTCGAACAATTAAAATTCCAGGTGGGGATATCGGTAGGATGTTTGGCGCTGCTATTATCACAGCTTTGATTTGCTTGGGTGTTGCTTATTTGTTTTATAGGGACCAAATTTTGTCAACAATCAAAACGATAAAGGCAGAATATTATGCCAAGAAATAAGGTTCTTTTACTAGGGGATATTGTTGGTAGTTATAGGTCACAATACATCATCAATTATCTTGCCCAGAGAAATTATCAATTTAAGTTTGTTTTCTTGAGCAATTGGTCTGAATCTACTAGGAAAATTGATTTAAAGAAATTTTATTATTTTTTAATTAATAAGATTTATTCACTTATATATCTTTTTCTTTTGCCTTCCTCTACACATATTTTCATGCTTCCAATGAATAAAAATTATGGCTGGATATTCAAATTAGCTCACAAAATTGGAAAAAAAACCATAACAGATTTTTATATTTCCTCTTATTATGCTCATAAAAATAATAAGAAAATAAATGAAGGAAAATTCTCTTCAAATATTTCTGCTAAATTAAAAAGGTATGATAAGAATATCATAGAAAATGCTGATAAGTTGATATTTTTAAGCAAAAGTGAGGCAGAATTTTATATTAATTATTTAGGCTTTGATACTAGCGATATTCAATATAACATAATTCCACTTGCAACACCATTAAGATCTAAAGCTATCCTTCCTGGATTGCGAGGTATTAATGATTTTTTTTCTATATGTTGGTGGGGAAAAGCTTCTATGTTACATGGATTTGGAACGATACTTGATGCCTTGAAAATATTAAGCAAAGATAAATCTATTATGATTAAATTCTTCTTATTTGAAATTAATCGAGAAAGGGCTTCAATTCTTGAAAAAATTGTATTTGAAAAGGGTATTCATGAAATAACTACAGTTAGATATGACATATCATTTTCATCAGGATTGGAAAATTTTTTAGTTGAACATTGCGATTTCGCCTTGGGTAGTTTTGGCACGACAAAACAGGCTAGAACTGTTCTTACAAACAAAGTAGTGGATTCAATCTCAATGGGAATACCCATCATAACAAGTCCTACAAAAGCAATAAGTGAATTTAATCTAGATAACGAAATTGTTTTTCTTGCTGAGCCAAATGGACAGAATATTCAAAAAAAAATTCTTCAACTTATTGAAGGTAATTTAGATATTGATAAATATCAACAATCCGCTATGAGTTTTCATAAGAAGAATTTTTCTGAACAACGTTTTAATCAGGATTTAAACCATATATTTTATTATTAAATTTTCTAGAACAATTTAAGCAGCATTTTCATATCTCTTGAGTATGTTAATGTATTATTAAATGATAAACAAAGTTGGAGGTAATGTCTTATATAGTGGTGTAAAAATATTGACGAAATAGTCATCTTGTGCTTCCATAAGAATGTTCAAATTCAAAAAAGGAGGCACAAAGATGA